>CZCA01001122.1_pt1 | contig 29624 bp, 29 predicted proteins | sample 591981 | NCBI WGS metagenome assembly CZCA01 (sample SAMEA3556810, study PRJEB10932) | anaerobic digester metagenome | reverse complement strand
AATCCTCCAAAGAGCGCGCATCGCCCCGCGCCTGCTCTTATCGAAATACAGGCGATTGCTACGACTGCTGCAAAATCTAATACTCCATGCACAATCCTACTGTAGTCAGAATGGGGAATTGCATCCAAAACGATGTGACTTGCCAGGCCCAAAGCGCAAGCTGCATACGGGTTGCCGACTGCCTGTCCCAGCATCAAACCTACGGAAAAGTGGGTCACTGCGTACATAAAGGCCTACTCCTTTAACCTTCCGGACATTGCTTCTCTGTTTACTTTCGCTTCATGAGCATCTGAGTCCTGTTACGGTAGTCTGTGATTCTTGAGATTCTCTATGGATTGTCTTACCGAGGCAACCGTATCATGAGCCAGATTACATATGGTTTTCTCAGCCTTTTTCCAGGCTTCCGGAAAGACGGGAGGAATCTCCAGGTCGTACTTGACGCCGCTAATGTCACTTTCACCTTGCATTACTACGTTGATACAAGAAAACACAATCAGGGAGAAAGCTATAATGATTGCAACTCCCTTCGATGGGGTAAGTCTCGTCCCTTTTTTCACGTCTTCAAATCTTGCAGTATACGAGAAATTGCGTCTGCGATGTATACCGCACTCACCTCCGCTTCCTGTCTCTTAGTTTTGTCAGAACCTATCTCAACTATCACAGCCCTTGGATGGACATGCTGATTCCACCTGGCATCATTACGCACATTAACACCGCGGGAGAGACCGGGACATATCTCATCAAGCTTTGCGTTGAGCTGATAGGCAAACGCCAGATTGTTTCGCCATCCGGGGTGAGGCAAGCCATACTTATCAGTGGTGACCACGACAAGTACACGAGCAGCCCGCACGCCGTTGATTTCTACAGTTGGGAAACTGGCAGAAGCGGACAACCCCGCGTCTCTATGAATATCCAAGACAATCTGAACAGACTTGTGCGTTTCCAGAATCCCGGTAATGGTTTTTTGCGAGTTGGTGTAGGATTGTCTCCAAACAGGATAATCATGTATCTTCTTTGAGTGTATTACCGGTATGCCATGCCTTTCCTGTAATGCAGAAGCCAGGCAGGCGCCGACATGAATGACCCCTTCTTCACTCCCCCACAAATGGTCAACGCCTGAGGTTAATCGGTACGCCTCAGAACTGTGAGAATGATAGATGGCCACAAGGGGATCCCCTCCCAGATCCTTTCCAGGACTTACTCTCGGTTCAGGCACAAGTTCATTTTCAGAAGGCCTCTCCGCATCTGCCGGAATGTTTGTCGGAACAGTCAAATCCCTGGTTTGTCTACTTGAGACACCTTCAGATTCAGGTGATAGATTAGGATCTGTCCATTCCTCTTTCAAGATCTCAACGCTATCTGACAAGCCCGGAGCGCTTTCAGCTCTCTTTGTAACAGGCAAAGAGAAACAAGGAATTCCGATTGTAAAAAAAGTTCTGGGATCAGCAAGATCCGCATCAGATAAAGCGAACAAAAAAGTCCTCACGTCATTACTGCCGATAAGGCTTTCTTTCTTGCCCTGTGTCTTGTCTGTGCCTCCAAATACAGGGATGGCCTTCTCGATTACCTGCCGTGGTGAAAAAGTGTCGAGCATTTGCTTTATTTGGTTCTGTATCTTCGTCTCGCCTTCAATCAGTATGCCGGATAAAACCGGCAGCACACCGCCGGAAGGAATAGGATCTCTAAAGTAGCCGGCTAAGAATATGCCTATGCCAATGCTGCCAATAAGGCAAGCTATATATAGTAAAGCCAGCCACCTGGCGCTCGGAGGCTTACGCCTCCTTAGCCTAGCCACACAACATCCCTCGCCCTCATTTAGGTACTCATATAACTTATCTATATGAGTCGGGCGAGGGAGTTAGACTACGACAAATATGTCAATATCTTGTCCCAATCTATTGAAGGGTGTAGGGCTGCATTCAGGCCGGCTGCAAGAATCGTGGCCAAATCTTCCACCAAATCGTCAACTTCCTTCGGGGTTACCACCAGCGCCCCGAAATAGGGAGAAAGCATCTTATTAAGATAACCGCGCCGTGCCATTCTTTCCTGTGCTTCTTGAGGTCGGAAGACTTCCCCACCTCTTTGTCCCTCTATGAAGTCCATAGCATCCATAGCTATGGTTTCCGCAGCCACGACTGTAGGAACACCTATGGCTATTACCGGCACGCCCAGGCTGTCTCGATTAATCCCCATTCGTCTGTTACCCACACCCGAACCGGGACTGATGCCTGTATCGCCCATCTGTATCGTGGCGCCAAGGCGTTGTGTGGACATAGACGCAAGTGCGTCAACTACAACTACCACATCAGGCCTAACGTTACCTACCACACCTCTGATGATTTCTCCGGTCTCAATTCCCGTAAGTCCCAGAACGCCCGGGGATATGGCGCATACAGCCCTCATACCGCCTCTGAGTTCTTGAGGAACAAGATTGTGGAGATGTCTTGTGACTGTCAAGTACTCAATGGTACGCGGACCCAGAGCGTCAGGTGTAGCCTGCCAATTCCCCAAGCCGGCTACAAGCACTGTGGCGTTTTCGGCCAATGGCGCAAGTCTCAAAAACTCCCTTGCAAATACCTGGGCCAACTCTTCCTCAATCTCTTTACTTCCGGAACGAAGATGCTTCGAATCAATAGTCGTGTAATTACCCCTGGCCTTTCCGAGAATACGTTCTGCCTCGGGAGTCATAACCCGAACCCGTGTAATCGTGGCGTAACGGGTTTCTTCCGTCTCAGACATGACTCCAGGGACTTCTTGTCCGGTCCTACGAGAAATAAGATCTTGGGCTTCGAGAGCCAGATCCGTTCTTACGCTGTAGCTCTTCCATATTACATCATTGCTGTCATCATTTTGGAAACTGTATTCATAACTCCTGGCAACACCTGATTTACTGCTTCTGCTATTTCTTGTGATTTTTTGAATGTGTCTTCTCCCCTGGGACATGCAAACCACCTCTCACATATAAGCGTAGCTTTCCCAGTCAACTAAGCATCTATCCCCATCTGAGACCAAAAGCGCGTCGTCTTGATGCTCCGGGTTCAAGCAGAAAACACGAGATGTCCGTCAAAAGACATGAGCGATCTGTCACAGGCATGGACTGTGAAGATGAATGTGACCCTTATCCAAGATGTGTTATAGGATGACATTATCACAGAACAACTAGAATTCCTGTCCGTAAATGTTGCGCTTCCTATCATGTCGTGGTAAAATTACTGTCGTAATTCTCCATTGGATGAGGAGGTAGAGTTTTTTGGCAATCCACAGATCAGCAATAAAGAGAGCAAGAACGTCAAAGGAACGCCAACTGCGAAATACTGCAGCAAAATCCGCAGTGAGGACCGCTGTTAAGAAGTATGAGGAAAGTCTGGAGGAAGGAGATATTAATCGCGCTTCCGAGTTGCTTAAGAAAGTTGACAGCGCTCTTGACAAGGCTGCGCAAAAGGGCGCCATCCACCGTAATCAAGTAAGCAGGCGCAAGTCCCGTCTTACTCGTAAGCTTAACGTAATAGCCGACGAAGCCAAATCTGACGAGAAGGGGCTCGCTTAAGAGCGAGACCCTTTGCACAGGTAGAGTGTAAGTCGTTCCAGGATAACCTGATCAGGACTCCCTGAAGTCTTGAGACCTATATCCGCCTTAACCATTGCGTCAAAAGCATTCTCCAGTTCCTCCAGGCTGAAGTTGTCTGCCTGGGCCAAGCATTTACGCGCGACGAATTCATGCACGCCCAAAGATCCCGCTACCTGTCTGCTTGACATCTTTCGATCTCTTATGACTTTCGCTTTGAGAATAAGCCGTACCTGCCTGGCTATAAGATACAGTATCCTAAGAGGCGCCTCTTGGAAAACAAGGACTTGATTGAGTGAACTGATGGCTTTCTTGGCATTCCGTTCGCCTATTGCATCGACAAGGTCGAAAATGCCGCATTCCGGCGCTCCTCGAACCACACCCCTTACGTGTTCCATTGTGATTCTCTTCTCGCAATCCAATGCTATCCCAGCATAATCATATGCCTTTTCCACACCTGCCACCAACTGAGCAAGGTCTGTGCCAAGAACTGTCACAAGATACTCTCCGGCAGCCCTATCCATGATAATCTTCTTAGAGCGCGTATATCCGGAAAGCCATCCTAAGGCCTGATTTGGGTAAAGACGTCGAAATAGTACGGCTCGTCCTTTCTTGGAGACAGTCTTAAAGAGTACAGTCCTCTTATCAATCGTGGATGCAACAAGCACTACAACGGTTGTATCGGGCATTCTGTTCAAAGCTGCGCTAATTGATTTTCGATTGTCCTCTGAAAAGCTGTCAAGATCCCAAATCAGGACAACACGTCTGGTTGAAAACACAGGCGGTGCCATAATTGCCGAGCCTATACTTGATATGTCACTTTCGGATCCGCGGAATACGGTACAATTGAAATCCAGGAGATCCTTATCTACTACTGCCTCCACCAGCTCTCGGGCTTTCGCATCGCGAAGAAAGCCTTCTTCTCCGTACAACAGGTAGACGGGTTTAAACTCGCCTCTCCTGATATCACTTGTTATCACACCCAATTTGGTTGCTCCTCTCACTTTCTGACTCTTATCTTAACCCTTTGGACACATCATCGCAATCCCCGCTACGGAGTAATCCACGGAGCGGTGGTCACTACAGGTTTACTTTGCAGAGGCGCTGACTTCCAACTGACCTGACCCGGATGAGCCTTCCGCAAGTTCGTATGATCACAGCGCCGTCCAGGTCTGTCCGGAAAATCATGGACCCTGATCTCTCCAAGATTTCCATAGTCTCCGTGGCCGGATGTGAAAAGGGATTTGGCCCTACGGATATTACTGACACCTGTGGTCTGATAGAGTCTGCAATGCTAACGTTAAGAGCATCTCTTGCGCCATGATGGGGCACTTTCAACACACTTGCCCCCAGGTCTTCTCCTGAATCCAAAAGCGCATCCAGCTGCCATTCGCCTGCATCTCCCGTCAAGAGTAAGGTAAATCCCATAAACTCCATCCGCATAACCAGTGACAGAGCATTCAGATCCGTCTGAGTATGGCACATGTGCGCCTCTTTTGAAGAGTCAGCACCGGGATTAAGCACAAATATCCTGACACCATCGCCTACATCGATCCAGCCGTCTTTGACAAGCTCAACTACAGGCACATTTCTTTCGTTTGCAAGCTTTACTAAGGCATAATCGATATCAGGCGCCATGTGTTCGGGGATTTCAGGCTTTACAAGCAAGCCTACACGGAATGAGTCTATCACTGAAAAAAGCCCTTTTATGTGGTCGTAATGAGGATGCGTACAAACAATGACGTCTATGTACCTTATCCCTTTACGCTTAAGGAACGGCAGAAGGGTATCTCTCCCGGGATCCCTGGTTCCGCCGGGTAATCCGCCGCCGTCCACAAGGAATAACCTACCTCCTGCGCTCCGGATAAAGATCGCATCACCTTGACCGACTGCAAGAAAGACCACTTCAACCTCGGGACGTTTCACTGTTTGGTACATTACAGAACCCGCTGAGAGCGCCAGTATGAGAAGGACAATCAGATTGCGCCTGGCATAGAGGGCTCTAATATTACGCCTCGGCGCCCCAGAAACAGCAATCCCAAGGTAATATGCGACCATGAACCAAAGCCCGGGCCTTCTTACTTCGAAGATTCCAAAAGGAATCCTTGACAGGAACTCGACAGTATTCTCAAGAGCCAGTAAGACTAGGCTGTTAGCTGCATTCAGCGCCGAAGCGGCAGACGGAAATACAAGACCGACCAACGTAGCATACAAGCCTATCAGGACTGCAACGCCTGCCAAAAGTACGCATGGAACATTTGCGATAATGCCAATAGGCGTAAAGACCCCGAAATACCACGCAATAAGAGGAGCTGCTCCTGCCTGAGCTGAAACAGACAGAGCGAATCCATGAGATAAGTAATACCCGAGCGGCTGAAACCACTTCTGAACCTTAGGATACAAATAGATTATGGAAAGCACGACAAGGAATGAGAGTTGCGCACCTGCGTCAAATACGGCATAAGGGTTTGTGGCGAACATTACGAGAGACGCTAAAGCTAATGCGGACTTTGGAGCTATCTTCCGCCCTACGACTCTTGGAACCGCTGCAAACGAAAACATAAGGGTTGCTCGCACTATAGATGCACGAAGGCCGCAAGCAACTGCATATATCCAAATAAACATAAGAGCAACTACAAGTCTTCCGGGCATTGGCAGCCTCAAAGGCATAAGAAGAGTCATAACCGCCAATACTACATAACCCACATGAAGGCCTGAAGCGGCAAAAAGATGTGATGTGCCTGTGGCTTCTAAGGCAGACTTCATATGAGACGGGGCCTGCCCCAAAAGCATTCCTGACAGCATCGATGCATGACGAGGTATGAGGGTGGACCCGCAAGTTGCCATAACCGTATCCCTGAACCACACTGCAGCACGCCGCATCAGGTTTGGCTTGCGCCAATCCAAAACATGGATATCACGAGTGTCCTCCACGTAGAGTGTCCCATCGAGTCGTCGATAGGCCATGATTCTTTCCATGTCAGGCTCACCCGGATTTAGGGGCGCTCCGGGCAGATAGAAACGCCCGCAGGCGGAAACAACATGGCCCATCTGAAATTGTGAGCCGCCTTCCGGGCCGGTTGTCCCTGTTAGGAGTATGCGCATGCCTCCTGAGTCTATATCTCCGGAAACTATCTCTCCTGTCACAACTATCTTCCATTTTCCTTCGTCGTCCACCTCAGGCATGTCAGTGACAATCCCTTGAACCTCGCAAGTCTTACCGGAAATACATGACACAAGCTCCCTGAGATTCTGTCTTCTCACTGTGCACGCATTCATGACCAACGCGCCTAAGAGTATTATGACGCATGCGCATGCCACGTGGCTCACATGTCTCACCAGACGCACGCGCTCTCGCTCCTGAATAAGGAAACGGGCTGTTACAAAAGAACCTGCAACAACACAAAAGCCTGTCACAAGCACTACTCGGACATTGCATATTTCCGCCAGCACCACTCCTAATGTAAAGAAGCAACCTATGAGAAGAAGACGATCTTCCCCGGACATCTTCACTCAACTCCCGGTTTCGCTAGGTATGAGTTCATTAGTTTTCGCTCGTTTTCCGAAGTCTTGGGTGGCCCCGCACGGTACTTACACTTTCCGAAGCCGGCAATTACTTATGGCGATCTACTTAGTGGACTGTAATCGAATCTTTGAGATCTCTGTATTTCTTCTCACCTATTCCGGAGACTCTCATAAGGTCTTCCGGCCGTTCAAACCTACCGTTGGCAGTCCTGAATTCAAGTATTCTCTCAGCCAATGTCTGCCCAATCCCTGGTAGCTCCCGGAGCTGACTTGCGGTTGCAGTATTGATGTTGACCTTGCCAGGATCAGAGGCGCCGGCAGCAATATGCATCCCATCTGCGGTAAACACAGGCGAAGAAGATATGCCGGGAATATAGATCTGCATGGAATCAGTGAGTCTCATAGCCATATTGACGGCTTCCTCCATCGCCGAGTCACCAAGCCCTCCGGCGAGTCTCACAGCATCTGCAACACGCGCATTCTGTGGAAGAGTGTAAACCCCGGGATTCTTAACTGCACCGCACACATGAACTACCAAGTCCTCCGGTTCCTCTTCTAATTTGGGGCTTCTCTCATCTTCGGATCCCCGGTTCCCATCACCTGTTGTGCTTTGGCCTACGCTTTCCGCCCCGCTCATATTGGCTGATACAGGACCCGGATAGACCACGACCGGCGGACTCATAGCTCTCCTCGCTAATAGGACGATCCCGCCCACGGCAACAGCTAAAAGCAGTATACAGGCAGTTAATTTCTGTCTCCCTGTGAAATCCCACATAAGATCCACTCACCTCCCAAGCAGGTTCCCAGAGACCTTTTAGCGGTATTCTTCGTCTATTATTAGGGCTTCAACATGCGGCGCATATCGCCTTCACAAAGGGGATTATCCTTATGGATGGTTTTGGGGTGAGATTTAGGATGGATTTTTCCCATTCTTACCATTTCAGATGAAAAACCCCGCCTTTGCAAGGCGGGGATGAGAGGATGTCAATCTGTCACTATGTTTATGAGCCTTTCAGGAACCACGAAGACGTCACGAATACCCTTATCTTGAATAAGTTCCCGAACCCTGTCACGGCTCAAGGCTGCTTGTCTCAGGTACTCAGGGTCTTCGCCCTTCGGCACGCACATCCTGTCGCGAACTCGTCCGTTAATCTGAATTACAATTTCGATTTCGGCTTGAACCAAGGCGCTTTCATCCGCAGCCGGCCAGCCTTCTTCATGAATACTGTCGGTGTGACCAACCTCGTGCCAGAGTTCTTCAGTAATGTGAGGCACAAAAGGCGCAAGCATCAAGAGAACAATCTTAACAGCTTCCTGCATTACCTCCATTGCTTCAGTCCTGGTTTTGGCCGCGTCACGGAACTGGTACAATGAATTGACAAGTTCCATTACTCCTGCAACAGCCGTGTTAAAGCTATACCTATCCAAGTCCTGCGTGACCTTTTTCAGCGTCGCATGAACCTTCCTGCGCATTTCCTTCTCTTCTGAATTGAGTCCGGACATGTCAGGTTGAGCATTGTCCGAAGACCCGAGTTCACTTTGGAACTCATGTACAAGCCTCCAGATTCTGCCCAGGAATCGTGACGCTCCTTCCACCCCTTGTTCGCTCCACTCAAAATCCCTGTCAGGCGGGGACGCAAACAGCGTAAAGAGTCTGGCCGTATCTGCACCGTACGTATCCAGCATTTCCTCGAGACCGACGATATTCCCCTTGGATTTGGACATCTTGACGCCGTCCTTCAAAACCATACCCTGAGTAAGCAGACGGGCAAAGGGTTCATCGGTTTCAAGAAGCCCGATATCATGGAGAAACATAGTGAAAAACCTGGAGTACATCAAGTGCAATATCGCGTGTTCCACTCCGCCGGTATACTGGTCCACAGGGAGCCAGTAATTTGCTATCTCCGGATCCCAAGGCTTATCTTCCATTCTGGGACAGGTAAATCTAATGAAATACCACGATGAGCACATGAAAGTGTCCATTGTATCAGTCTCGCGTCTTGCAGGGCCACCACACTGAGGACATCTCGTATTAACAAACTCAGGTATATCGTTTAGAGGAGACTGCCCACTGGGCCTGAACTCCACGTTCAGTGGAAGCTCAACCGGGAGATCTTCCTCAGGGACTCCCACGATTCCGCAGGAATCGCAGTACACAATTGGGATAGGAGCTCCCCAATACCTCTGTCTTGAAATCAACCAGTCACGGAGTCTATAGTTAATGGTCCGGCTACCCATACCGTGACTTTCCATGAAGTCGGCAATGGCATCCTTTGCGGCTTCACTCCACATCCCGTCAAAGCCAGGTGAATTCACCATTACCCCCGGCTCCTCGTATGCCTCGCTGATCGCTCCTTGACATTTGGTTTGATCTTTGGGGGCAATGACTGCCTTGACAGGAAGGCCGTACTTCTTCGCAAATTCAAAGTCTCGCACGTCATGGGCAGGGACTCCCATAACAGCTCCTGTACCATAGTGTGGCAAGACGTAGTTTGCGATCCAGACAGGAATGTCTTGGCCGGACATGGGGTTCACTGCATACGCTCCTGTCGGTATCCCGACCTTTTCCGTAAGCTCACTGGTTCTCTCTATCTCACTTTCACGGGTAACTTCCGCAATGAACTTTCTTATCTCTTGTTCCCTTGGAGAGCCTGTTATTATTTTTTCGACAAGAGGGTGCTCAGGAGCGAGCACAACGTAGGTAACACCGAAAATCGTATCGTGCCTTGTAGTGAACACAGGGATGTCATGGTTTGTATCTTTTAGCTTAAAGACAACCTCTACGCCTTCGCTCCTCCCAATCCAGTTTCTCTGCATTGTTTTGACCTTTTCAGGCCACCCTTCCAGCTTATCAAGATTCTCAAGAAGTCTGTCAGCATAGTCAGTGATCTTGAAAAACCACTGCTCAAGCTCTCTCTTTGTGACCTCTGTATCGCACCTCTCACAAAGCCCTTGAACAACCTGCTCATTGGCAAGGACTGTCTGACAAGCCGGACACCAATTTACCTCCGCCTTCTTTCTATATGCGAGCCCATGTTTGAATAATTGCAGGAAGAGCCATTGGGTCCACCTATAATATCCCGGGTGATGTGACGCTACCTCTCTTCTCCAATCATAACTCAGGCCTAGGCGGCGAAACTGGCTGCGCATATGTTCAATATTACTCCTCGTCCACTCATACGGTGGGATACCCCGTTCAATAGCTGCATTCTCAGCAGGAAGCCCAAAAGCGTCCCATCCAATGGGATGCAGCACACAGAAACCGTTCATCCGCCGAAACCTGGCAATTACATCTCCGATAGCGTAATTTCTTGTATGTCCCATGTGAAGTTTGCCGGAGGGATAAGGAAACATTTCCAATGCGTAATATTTCGGCCTGGTCTCATGTGGATCTACATCATATATTCCTTCTTCTTCCCAAGTTTTCTGCCACTTGGGCTCGAGTTGCTTGAAATCGTACTTATCTTTCATGTGCGATCACCTTCTCAGAAAGTAACAGTTGCCCAAGAACACCGAAATAATTCACAGACAGAATCAGCATAATCAACCAAGAAAAAGAAAAACCTCTCATCTTTAGGGACGAGAGGCTAATTCCCGCGGTACCACCCTTGTTAGCAAGAAGAAATAAAAAATGGTGGAGACGATGGGATTCGAACCCACGACCTCATGAATGCCATTCACGCGCTCTCCCAACTGAGCTACGTCCCCACATTCTTCTGCTCACTTGAACCATGCGCGTAACGTGCGCTACCCGTCGTAGGTTACTTATTGTACTTCATCCTGTAACCTGATTTTCACCTACGAAGCTCAAAGGCGAGTTCGGGGAACCTGTGCACCTGCTTTCACCAACCGCAGGCTCTCTGGAAGCCACCAGGCTTCCCTACTGCTCCTTCTCATTGCCATCCCACATATTTACATATGAACGATAGAACGCATTGAGATTATAACAGACGCTTTCCTCGAAAGTCAAGGTCATTGTCGCAAGTCGTAAATTGCCGAAAGCCTATTAACATAATGTCGGGCTCATTCGTTACCCTCCTCAGGTGGGCCTGTCCGGATTACAGGAGCGCCCCTATACATGCGCTCCAAGTCGTAGTATTCTCGTTCTCTGGCGTGGAATACATGAACAATGGTATCCGCATAATCCAAGACAATCCATCCTGCGTCAGGAGTTCCATCCCTGTGAAAAGGCAGTGCGCCCATCTCCTTGATGTCGTATAACACACCGTCAGCTATGGCTCTTACATGCCTGTCTGATGTCCCGCTGGCCAGTACCAGATAATCGGCAATGATTGTCATGCCCCGAACATCAATCACAGTTATGTCCTCTGCTTTGCGAGACCAAGCCGCTTTATAGGCAGCCTCAACTATCGATATCCCGTCTATATTCTTCCGCCTCCTGAACTATCAGTATTACTAGAATCTATCATGCCTCGGTCTTGCTTCGTTAACAATAAGGGGCCTCCCTTGAAGTTCAGTGCCATTCATGGCGTCTATAACACGTTCAGCGTCGTCTTCCGCCACCTCCACAAAGCCGAAGCCCCGTGATTTCTGAGTTACTCTATCAACAATTACTCTTGATCCTCTAACCTCCGCAACAGCCCCAAATACCTGACTGAGTTCTTCATCAGTCACTGACCAGGGTAGATTCCCTACATAAAGGGTCTTTGTCACAATGAGTCACCTCCGCGTGATTATCAAAGGAAAACCAAGGTCAATACTATGCCTTGGCTCCTTGTCCGCACATATGGATTTCAGATCGTGGCGCGACCATTTCCACTCAAGTCTAGGTCGCATTGATTCAAACACTCGCCGAATCCCCGATCAGTTCCTGCTTAATGAATACCCGGCAACTGGAAAAATTAGTAAGACAGAATCGAGGCCAGGAGACCTTTTCAATTAGCCTGGAACTTACTTCCTCGTCGCTATGGCACCCAATTCTACCTCCAGTTTTTTACGTTTCTCTCATTATATCATTGAACCTTGTCATTGTAAACTATCTGCAATCAGATATTACACACAATTCTTACTTTTTATCATTATTGCACTTTTTTTGATAGAGTCCTGTCTTGTAAACATAGTTCTCTACATTCATGGGTAAGAGATAACGGATTGGCTCGCCTTGCTCCACTCTACGCCTGATATCTGTTGATGAAATAGCGAGAGCAGGAACTTCCACCATGCAAATACAATGCGTCGAATGCAACCTTGCTTCCATAAGGCGTCTTTCCAGTTCGCCTGTGGAACAACCCGGGCGTGTCGCCACAATGAAGCCACACTCCTTGAGGAGGTCCTTAGCGTCTTTCCATGTGAGTATCTCTATGGCGGCATCAGCGCCGGTAATGAAAAATATTTCAGTCTCCTCGTCAAATTCCTTCTTAAGATGCCTTACAGTATCAATAGCGTAAGAAGGCCCGGGCCTGTCCAGCTCAGTTCGAGATACCTCAAAATATGGATTTGTCAATGTTGCCATAACTGTCATCATATACCTATCTGTTCGTGAAGATATCCTTACCCCTCTCTTGTGGGGAGGAATCCCTGCAGGCACGAAAATCACCAAATCCAAACAGAACTTTGCCCTCGCAACTTCTGCGGTAACCAAATGTCCATAGTGGATGGGATCGAAAGTCCCTCCCATTAGTCCCACCCTCTTAATACCGGGCCTTTTACCGAACCCTTCTGAGGGCGATATAGCATCCCCTTGCTGCAACAGATTCAACCTCCTGTCCCACGGCTCATATGGTTATCCAGTATCATATTAGTGCAATCCCGGACAAATCGCTGAGAAGCTTCACCTAGGTATTAGTTCACTACTTTTCGCTGGTTTTCCCAGGTCTTAGGTGGTCCCGCACGGTACTTGCATTTTCTGGAACCGGTGATTGCTTATGGTGATCTACTTAGAGCTCAAGCGCTTTGGCAATTGCCAACAGGAGCTCTCTTACTCCTTCACCGGTTACCGCTGAAATCGGGTACATCTCGCACCCGAGCTTACATAGGATATTTCGAGCTTTTTCATAATTCTCCTTGGCTTCAGGCAAATCGATTTTATTGCCTGCTATTATCGTAGGACGCAAAGCAAGTTCAGGATTGTAGAGTTTCATCTCGTCATTGACAATATGGAAATCTTTCACAGGGTCGCGCTGATCGCCTATACCTGCCATGTCTATAACGTGAACCAGGATCTTTGTGCGCTCTATATGTCTTAAAAACTCGTGTCCCAGGCCGGAACCCAGATGCGCTCCTTCAATAAGGCCGGGTATGTCTGCAGCAACAAAACTTCTGCCGTCACCTAGGTCAACAACACCAAGATGAGGCCGGGTCGTAGTGAAGGGATAATCCGCGATTTTGGGTCTGGCAGCTGATATCCGCGAAAGAAGTGTTGATTTGCCCACATTCGGCAGCCCGACAAATCCGACGTCTGCAAGAAGCTTCAACTCCAGATCAATCCAGCGCTCCTCGCCTTCATGTCCAGGCTGGGCAAAGCGCGGCGCCTGTCTTGTTGCGGTAGCGAATCTTGCATTGCCTTTTCCGCCCCTACCACCGGCAGCCACTACAACAGCCTGTCCCGGAGATACAAGATCCGCAATGACGTCGCCTGTAGAAGAGTCGCACACTACTGTTCCCGGAGGAACCTCTATGATCACATCTTCGCCATTCTTGCCATGTCGGTTTTTCCCACGGCCCGCACGGCCGCCCTGGGCTTTATAGTGCTTTCTCCGACGCAAGTCCATCAGTGTATGTAACCTTGGGGAAACAGACAAAATTACATTGCCGCCGTCGCCGCCGTCGCCGCCGTCAGGTCCGCCGGCTGGGACGTACTTTTCTCTCCTGAAGCTAACACATCCTGAGCCGCCGCTTCCGGCTCTTACATAAATTCTAACTCTGTCAACAAACATCAAAGCCCACCCCAAAGTGGCACATTTTGTGCCAAATAAGACAAAAAGCCCCCGCAGGCAGACATAGCTACTCGACCCGCGAGGGCAACATATCCGAATCTGTAACTTGGGCAATATTTATGCTCACAAACTTGATACCACCGGATACCCGCTAAACGCTTTCTACAGCTTCTGGGTAAACACTTACTTCGGTCTTTTTCCGTCCGCGTCTTTCATATGACACAAGTCCGTCTACCTTAGCATAAAGTGTATGGTCAGTACCCATTCCAACATTTAAGCCAGGGTGAATCCTCGTGCCTCGCTGCCTTACAAGTATGCTGCCGGAAGAAACGTACTGACCTGCATACTCCTTAACTCCAAGGCGTTGAGCCTGGGAATCCCTACCGTTTCTAGAGCTGCCTCCCCCTTTTTTCCTGGCCATTATCCTTCACCCCCTGCGCCATAAACCATAAACCGTCAAAATTAAGTCAAACTTCTATTTTTTGAATCTGAATCTCCGTATATGGCTGTCTGTGTCCGTAGCGTTTTCTATAGTTCTTTTTAGGCTTATACTTGAACACCAAAATCTTCCTGCCCTTGTCTTGGGCAAGCACTTTCGCTGACACGCGTACACCGGATAACACAGGATTTCCTACCTTTATGTCATCACCGTCACGTACCAGCAGAACTCTGTCAAGCTCCAGAATCTCTCCGGGTTCTCCCGGAAGTCTCTCGACTCTGAGAGTATCCCCTTCTTTTACCCTGTACTGTTTACCGCCTGTCTCAATTACCGCGTACATAAATTCTTGTTCTCCTCTCGCTCTGTCTCGCCGAAATCCAGGCACACACATCATGTGCATGTTTTCCGTTGCCCATTCCGTGCGGCGGAGCGATAAATGCCCGCACGAAGGAGTTTACCACACCAAGATATGATATGTCAAACATGTCCGTCACCGGCTATCACCATCTTATTTGAGCTATTCAACTCTACATCTTCTATCATGTTTTTTCCATCTCTTGCGTCCATAGGCTTTGCTTTAGCATAAGTTCTGAAAACCTTCCGGATTTCCACAAGGAGCCGCTTCCCCACCAGCCCCCCTGCCCCGTCAATATCCAAGATATACCCGTCTATCCTTGTAATCCCATTTGCCGGATTTGAAGCATGCTGTTCCTTGATTTCCACCTCTAATACATCGCCTACGCTAACAGGGACAGCCATTTTCCTTATTGCTTCTTGCTTCCCTGTAATGATTTCACCTGTATCCTCCATATGGCGATTTGGGTTTCCCTTAACATAGATAATTTTGCCTGTTTCCTGCTCAAGTCTGGAAAGATTGCCCCCGCCTTGCCCAATGAGAAGGGACGCCACATTTGGGTGCAAGGTGACTAACATAGCCTCTTGGTCAGTCTTTACAGCAATCCGCTTCAGTGCACGTTCAGCTCTGAATGCGAGAGTCTCTTCTGATAGTATTAGTCCTCTTCCATCACAATATGGGCATGTTCGTGTAAGAGCTTCCTTGAGCCCAGGCCGGGTTTTCTTGCGAGTCATTTCAAGAAGGCCAAGCTGAGTAAAACCAAGGACTGTCGCCTTGGTCTTATCTTTCTTCAATTCCTCCTCAAGTTGTTTCGCAACTTGCTCACGAGCATCTTCAGAGTCCATGTCTATGAAATCAATGACGATTATCCCACCGATATTTCTAAGTCTTAAATGATGAGCTATGGCGCTTGCTGCTTCAAGATTAGTCTTGAGGACCGTATCTTGAAGGTTGGTGGTGCCGGTATAACGGCCGGTATTTACATCAATGCTTGTTAACGCTTCTGTCTCATCAAAAACAATGTACCCCCCACATGACAACCAGACCTTAGGACGTAAGGCCCTCTCAATTTCATCTTCTATTCCATAGTATTCCAAAATAGGAGTGCCATTTTCGTGAAGCTTCAGTCTGTTCCTTAATCTGGGTGACATTATCTTAATGATATCTTCGGCTTTTGCGAACTCGTGCTCATCATCAATAATAAAGGCGTCAACATCATCAGACAGCAAATCTCTCATAATCCTGTAAATCAGATCGTAGTCCCGGTGTAAAAGACAAGGTGCAGATGCCCTCCGCGCCTTTTGCTTCACCTTGCGCCAGAGCCTCACTAAAAACTTGATCTCAGAGCTGATTTCATCTTCGTCTTTACCTTCAGCTGCAGTACGGACAATAACCCCGTACCCGCGGGGTTTCGCCTTACCTGCAGCTTTTTTCAACCTGGTTCTTTCCTCATCATCAGTGATTCGCCTACTTACTCCCACATAATCCACGGTGGGCATAAGCACTACATTCCTGCCGGGAAGGGTCACCTGAGTCACTACTCTTGCACCTTTCGTGCCGATGGGCTCTTTAGTCACCTGGACAATGATATCCTGGTTTTCTTTGAGAATGTCCCTGATTGAAAGGGCTTTTAGATCCTCTATGTCTACGTCGTCAAAATGCCCTTCCCTGGCCTTTAGCGCGTCATCCACATAAAGGAAAGCATTTCGCTCAAGTCCTATATTAACAAAAGCAGCCTGCATACCGGGCAAAACATTCTCGACTTTGCCTTTATATATATTACCGACGTGTCTTTGATGAGCAGACCTCTCGATATACACTTCTACAAGTCTGCGGTTTTCCATAACAGCGGCCCGGGTTTCACCTGGCCCGCTACTAACAACTATCTCCTTGTTGGACATCCGTCCTCACTCCTCAAATAAGTCCCCAATGGGGAGAATGCCTCTGCTTAAGGCTATAAACGCGTCTACCAGGGCAGACACAAGCTACCGTCGCGAAACGCATAAAGCCCCTCCCGGGTAATATCGACAAATGCGTCTTTACTTTCAATCCCCTTGGATTCAAGAATAATCTCAGCCAAATCAAAGGGTCTCACATTCCCTCGGGAACCTGTAGCAACAGTAGCGTAAACTGACACAATGGAATCGCGGGATTCTGCACGAATTTCATAAATCAGCGGACGAAGATCGCGTCTCCGGGCACCTTTAGGCGTAACATGCGTAACCACAATGGAATCTCTGTCCAAAACCCGGTCTATGGCAGTCAAAACGCAATCTAACCCTACTTGCGCGTCAAAATGCAAATCTAATCTATATAATGCAGCCTGAATAATCGCGGAAAGGGCAGGTGTTTTCGGAGGAAGAATTCGTGAGGATACAACCCTCATCCCGTCAGGGAAAGACTCATTCAGCTTTCTTGACGCCTCATCCACATCCACTGATTCTTTTAACATAATATCAACAAACTCTGAATTACTTGATACTCCGACAGGCAAAGCCGGAGCAAAGGATATCCGCGGCCGGGGATTGAATCCACCGGATAACGTAATAGGTAATTCGGCTCGCCTCGCAGATCTCTCTACGGTTCTAACAAAGTCCAAATGGGACATGTACTTGGTAGCGCCTGTCTTGGTCATCTGGATTCTCCAAGTGCAAACAGGCACTTCACAGTCATGTAGGGGCTCTCCCGCAGCACTCATTCTGACACCTCCTTCCGAACCCTCGACATGACTTGCGGCGAAACCTTGAGACTTTTGCAGACTCCACAGTCAGGACATCGCCCGGAGCGGCAGTCAGGCGTGAATACACCGGATAATGCTCGGTTTGCTTCTTCTATCAAGAATTCTTTAGACACTCCTGAGCTTATATGATCCCATGGTAGTATATCGCCATATTCCCACTTAGTGTTCCCATAGAACTCCGGGGAGACATTATGAGATTGAAATCCCTTTGTCCACTTGTCAAAACGGAATTCACTGTCCCACGCCGAGAACTTACATCCCCTACGATAAGCAGCCTCAATAACCGGACCCAGCCTTCTTGAACCTCGGGACAGAACCGCCTCCAGGAAGCTTTTATCAACATCGTGCCACGTAAGCCTAAGCCCCTTGCCACGGAGGTGCTTCTTGAGATATGCCTGTCTTCGTGCCAACTCTTCTCTGGGCATCTGCGGCTGCCATTGAAAGGGCGTGTGAGCCTTTGGCACAAAAGATGAAACGCTCACAGTGACTTCAGGCCTCTTCCTAATGCCTGCTTGTTTAAGCTCACGCCTGCCGCACTCAAGTGTTTCCTTTGCCATATCTACGATACCCTTTAGGTCGTCTTCCGTCTCAGTAGGCAAGCCTATCATGAAGTATAGTTTCAGACTATGCCACCCTTCGGAAAACGCAGAAGTTGCAGCATGTATCAGATCGTCATGGGTCACGCCTTTATTGATTACATTTCTGAGCCTCTGCGTGCCTGCCTCAGGCGCAAATGTCAGCCCTGTCCTTCGTCCTTTTTGCACTTCTTTCGCAAGATCTATGGAAAACGAATCAACACGAAGTGATGGAAGACTTACCGAGATCCCCTGATCTTTACGTTCATCAAGCAGATTTCTTGAAACCTCACGTATGTGTGAGTAATCCGCGCTTGACAGTGACATAAGGGAAATCTCATTGTAGCCTGTGTTTTTCAAGATGTTTTCCGCAAGCTTCAGCACTTCATCGGGAGCCCTTTCCCTGACAGGCCTATATACCATCCCTGCCTGGCAAAAACGACATCCCCGTGTACACCCGCGAAACACTTCGAGAACAGCACGATCGTGAACAATCTCTGTAAGAGGCGTTATTACATTTTCGGGATACCCAACCTGGCTTAAGTCCCTTACCACTCTTTTTTTAACAGGGTAAGATGCAGCCGGATTCCTAGGCTCCACTTCCTTGATCTTTCCGTCGGGCAAGTATGACACTCTGTAGAACGAGGGCACATAAACACCGGGTATCCGGGCCAAGTTTTCAAGCAGCTCCAGGCGGGAAAGGCGATTTGCCTTCGCATCCTTTTGCGTATCCACTATTTCGCCTATAGCTTCCTCCCCTTCACCGATGAGAATGGCGTCCAGAAAATCGGCAATGGGTTCCGGGTTGTACACACACGGTCCACCTGCAATTACCAGTGGCTCATCTTCGCCCCTCTTTGCGGAGAGCATTGGAATCCCCGCGAGATCCAGCATCGCCAGGACGTTAGTATAGGAGAGTTCGTATTGGAGGCTGAAGCCGAGAATATCAAAATCTCGGGCAGGATGACGGGATTCCAAGGAATACAAAGGAATCCCGGAATTCATCATAGCGTCATACATATCAATCCACGGCATGAACGTCCTTTCACAGACGACGTCATCCCGCGTGTTCAAAATAGAATAAAGAATCCTCAGCCCAAGATGGGACATGCCAATCTCATATGTGTCAGGAAAAGCAAGAAGAACCTTAACATCAACATCATCATGATTCTTTCGGATGGCATTCCATTCACCGCCAACGTAACGTATGGGCTTCCCAACGTTAACGAGGATTTTTTCAAGTATCCCTGGGTCTATCTCCATTATAAGCAAAACCTTCTTTTTACCCGCTGTGTCCCTTACTATCTTAGTATTTCTGCTCTTCTTTGGGTTCATCTGTTATTTTATCAAACTTCCCGCATCTCCGCCATGAAAACACGATGCCTCATCTTACTATCCGACGAATAGGGGCCCTCGGGCCGTACCTCGCCATTCCCTCGAAGACCGCGGCCTCGGTGATAAGTCCGATTATATTCAAGTTGCTGTCAAGCACCATTACAATGCTGACTTTGCCCGGCGCAAACTTCCTTACCACTTCCACTAAAGGACTTTCCTCATATGAAACAATAATTTCTGCATACATCGACCCTTCACTTATCAATCTTTCTTTCTTTCGTAGGCTGTCTTTAATGCGTAAGTATGATACTTTTTCAGACTCTCTTGATGCGGCAAACATGAGAAACCCTCCGAGGGACGGCAGAAAAATGTTGCCGCGGCCTGCAAAGACCAGATAAATGCCGAGGATTAGGATGAAAAAGCCCAATACCCGTCCTATGTTTACTGCGACATGGGTAGCCCTCTCCATGCCGATGCTATCGCTTAAGACGGCCCTCGCCACGCGACCTCCGTCAAGGGGGATGGCAGGAAGAAGGTTGAACAAGCCCATGGCAAGATTAAGTTCGAATATGAACTTCCCAAAACCGGGGGGAACAATTTCCTTGCCAAGAAGGACGAAGGCAAGACCGGCAAAAATGAAATTGTGGACCGGCCCTGCCAAAGCTATGGCTATTTCCGACCTGCGGGTTCCGTCAAAGGGCTTGTCGAATTGCACAACACCGCCGAAAGGCAGCATTTCAATCCTCTCGACCTTATATCCCAGCCCTCTTGCAACCACTACATGGGCTAGTTCGTGAAGGAGCACCACCCAGAAGGCGAAAATCGTTTCCAGGAACAGGCCTACTGAGGCATACATCAAGAGTACAAGCACAAAGAAGGGATTGATGTGAATCTCTGCTCCATGGGCCTTGAGAATTCTCACAACCTAATCTTGCACGTTACTTGGACTTACAGAATCCGGCTCGGTTGTTGAGGGGTAAGAGAAGAGATCCGCCACAACAGTCTTAACCTTAACAAAGTCAATACTCTCTGTAAGCGCTGCATTCAAGTATGGTTTGATCTTGCCTGTAAGCCAAGGACTCCAATAGAACACTCCCGTGACACAACCGTAAATAACGAGGGCAATCAGCCCCTTGCGAAAAAACCTTCCTAGCACTGCGGTTTTCCCCCTCTATAGCAAGAAGGTGTTGCACTTATCGTTATCAATATATTGACCGCTTGTGTCAGCTATGCGTTTTGCTTATGCAATACGAGGGGTCTCCTCTGCGAAGGAATACCTCAAGAACTGAAAACATCCCTGAGCAAGTTCCTGTTAGAAGAGGATCTTCTGGCGTCTCATGTTGATATTGAGAACCAAACCTATAGCGACAAGATTTGCCATGAGAGAACTGCCTCCGTAGCTCAGGAAGGGAAGGGGGATCCCTGTTACAGGCATGAGGCTCATTGTCATACCGATGTTAATAAGGACATGGACAAGAATCATCGACGCAACCCCTGCTGCCACCAATTGACCGAAGGTGTCCTTGGCACCTGAAGCTGCCTGTAGACATCTCCAGAGAATCACCGCATAAATAGCCAGGACTGCCACGCCTCCCAAGAAGCCGAGCTCCTCTCCGATCACGGAAAAAATGAAGTCTGTGTGGTGAGCAGGAAGGAAATTCAGTCTTACTTGCGTGCTTCTGAACAGCCCTTTCCCGAAGAAACCTCCGGAACCAATGGCAATAGTTGACTGAATCACATTATAACCTGTGCCGGTAGGATCAGCATAAGGGTTAATAAACGTAAAAATACGAGCGCGCTGGTAATCTTTCAGACCAAAAAAGAACACTATCGGTGAAGCCAAAGCACCAATAGCCACAATGGCCAGCAAGTCTTTAGGCCTCATACCTGCCACAAACAATATGCCCATGGTAATGCCTACAAACACTATGGCAGTGCCAAGATCGTTTTGCAAGAGAACAAGTCCTGTAGGCAAACCTACGTGAAGAAGAGCGATGACTAGGTCTCGTCTTGAATTCATATCGGCATCTGCCAGGTAATTCGATAGGGTTAGAATTACAACGATTTTGGCCAATTCCGAAGGCTGCAAAACAACAGGCCCGATCTTAAGCCATCGTTCAGCGCCTGAAACACGTCTCCCGGCTAGTAGCACCAGAACAAGAATGGCAATGTTTCCCCAGTAAAGAAAGGGATGAGCTCGTCTTACAAGATTATAGTCAATTGTGAGTATCACTACAATGCATGCGACCCCCACCAGAAAGGCAGCCAGTTGTCGCTTGAAATAAGCAAAAGGGTCTTCCGGCTCCCCATGGCCTACCCCGCCATGTGTTGCGCTGTACACAAAAATAAGCCCAATACCACACATAACCAATACGGCAGTGATGAGCACAAAATCCAAATTCCTGAGAAGGCGCCTGTCAAGGATCAACCCATATTACCTCTACGCCTTGAATTATAGGAATCTCGCTTGGTTCCAATCACGGGCACACTGGCAACGAGGGCGAGAGTCCGATCTCCTGAATCGAATCTCACGTCCATATTTGCCGCATCTATCTCTACGTACTTAGCACATGCAGTTGCCAAGTCCCGCCTCAGCCTTTCAAACATCTGAGGCGAGATATCAACTCGGTCTTGCGCTAAGACAAGCTTCAAACGCTCCTTAGCCAGGTCTTTGCTTCCCGGCCTATTCTTCCTGCCCAGGATCCGAGACATAAATTCAAACACCACTTGTCGCCTCCTGAAGTCATCTCCCTGCGCCGAGGAATCGTTTGATTTTCCCCCAGAAACTCGGAGCTTCCATTGACAGGAACGGCACATCCTCACCTTCAATACGCGCAGCAATCCGCCGGAACGCTTCGCCTGCTCTGGATACCCCGTCTAAAACTGCAGGTTCACCCCTATTTGTGGATGTGATCACAGTCTCATCATCCGGCACCACGCCAACAAGGTCTATGGCCAGAATATCTATGACATCTTCGATATCCAGCATGTCACCGCGCTTCACCATGTCCGGACGCAGTCTATTAATGACGAGCTTGGGTTCTTCGATACCTTCAGCCTCCAACAGTCCGACAATTCGATCCGCATCCCTTACCGCCGAGACCTCAGGTGTGGTTATTATCAGCGCCGAACCTGCGCCGGCTATCGCATTTTTGAATCCTCTCTCTATTCCGGCGGGACAATCAAGTATGACATAGTCAAACTCGTCTGCAAGTTCACTTGTGAGCTCCTTCATTTGCTCAGGCATAATAGCATCCTTATCTTTGGACTGAGCTGCAGGCAAAAGAAAAAGCGTCTGAACCCTCTTGTCTCTGATAAGAGCCTGCCTCAGCCTACATCTTCCCTCCATAGCGTGGATAATATCAAACACTATCCTATTCTCCAGACCCAGCACTATGTCGAGATTGCGTAGTCCGATATCTGCATCAACCAGGGCCACCTTTTTGCCACGGACGGCAAGAGCGCAACCGATATTCGCGACTGCTGTCGTCTTACCGACACCGCCCTTACCGGAGGTGACCACCATCACCTTCCCATTCATGTAGGTTCCTCCTCCAGTTCAGGTTTCCATCCTGAATAGGCCTCAATTACAATGCGTTCATTCCTTATCCTTGCCACCTCAGGGCTTCTGGGTGCCTTATGCTCACCGTCAGGTGAACGGGCAATAAGATCAGCAATTCTGAGTTGGGTGGGCATGAATCTTAAGGCCACAACTACCGCTCGCCTGTTGTCAGGCGTGCCTGCATGGGCAACCCCACGCAAAGAACCGACTATGATAATGTTCCCTCCTGCCACTACCTCAGCGCCTGGATTAACATCCCCTAAGAGCACTATGTTCCCTGAGTGGGTAACACGCTGACCCGAACGCAAAGTCCGCCCTACCAGCATAGCCTGATCCGTGGGGATAGTAGAACGCCTGTGTTCGCGAACCACGCTCTTACGGCGGCTGCCGGATCCTCCCCTGACTTCCACAGGTCGTCTTTGTCGGCCCTCTCCTCCGGCGACAGCAGTGATACCGTTCCCTACTCCTCCTGCTACTCGAGACACAGATATTCCAAAGGATTCAATTATGCCGACTAATTCTCTGACATCTTCTTCTTGAAGAGCAAGCTCTCCTATATCGAGAATCCCACGAGTGGCTCCGGCAAAGAATCCATCAGTGCTCTCCAGCTTATCAGCAAGCTTACCCTTGAGCCTCACAAAATCCTCGTCGTGGGGGAGAATTATCCAGATCCCATGGCCTGTCCCTTTAAAAATGACATCTTCAGTCTTCATATCAGGATGAGTACGCCTCCAAGATTAAGAAAATATATTTATCTCACTTATGGTAAATTCACCGAGGGGCGTCAAGATTCCTGCTTACTCCGGCTCTTCATAAGAAATTCCGAAGTACGCCTCAAGCACCTGCCTTGCCACAGGCGCGGCATATGCAGCACCGCTTGCCCCGTGCTCTATCATGGTCAAAACCACTATTTCAGGATCTTCTATAGGCGCGTAACATGCAAACCAAGCATGACTCGGACCTTGAGGATTCTCGGCGGTCCCTGTCTTCCCTGCCACTCGTAGGGGAAATCCGCTGAACGCGCCTTGTGCAGTTCCATGAGAGATCACTTTCTCAAGGCCCTCCTCCAGAATATCCCATGATTCAGCAGATATGGATAGGTTGTTCATTACCATCGGTTGAAACTCCCGCATTACTTTGCCGCCGGAACCAATTACGGCTTTCACTATCATAGGTCTTAGCAAAGTGCCTCTTTCAGCTATGGCTGAGTACATGTTCGCAAGTTGCAGCGGTGTGACTAGCACGGCTCCTTGCCCAATGGCAACATCCAAGGTCTCCATAGGATACCATCTCTGGTCATACCCTTTGAAGTTTCGCTGCTTCCACTCCCTGTCAGGCACCAGACCTGCCTGATCCCTTGGAAACATAATCATTCCGGTGGATTGCCCGAGACCGAACATTCTTGCAGTCTCTGCCAGGTCATCAATTCCCACGCGTCTTCCAAGCTCATAAAACACTATATTGCAGGACTCACTAATCCCGTCTATGATATCAAGCGTGCCGTGACCCCTTCCACGCTCTATGGTCCAGCATGACTTGGCTGAAGCAGGGTCTCTGCCTTTACAGAGAAACCTGGTATTAAGGTTTACCTTGCCTTGTTCAAGAGCCGCCAAAGCAGTTACAACCTTGAAGGTAGAACCGGGTGCATACGTATGGCCGATTGCCCTGTTCGGTTGCGGGCTGGGTGAAGACATAAGAGATTCTAAATCCTTCGGGGAAAGTTCACCCACAAACATGTTAGGGTCATATGAAGGCTTGCTGGTCATAGCTAGGATCTCTCCCGTTCGCGGATCCATTGCTATAACTACCCCTGCCTGTGCTTCTTTTGTTTTCTCCGACTTGGAAAGCGCTTCAAGTTGGGATTCGAGAGCTTCTTCAGCTGCCGCTTGAAGCTTCCGGTCTATGGTCAACACAACATCGTAACCTGATACCGGCGGCATACTGCCAAGGACTCTAATAGGTTGCGACAAGCTGTTTACCTCTACTTGTTCCCCACCGTCCACGCCCTTGAGATACTCCTCGAAGGCCTTCTCAATTCCCACCTTGCCGATGAGATCCCCGGGTCTGTAGCCTTCACCCTTATGCGCCTTCAATTCCTCTGCGTCAATTTCCCTTGTATACCCTATGACATGACTTGCAACTTCGCCAAAAACATAATTCCTGACAGGCACTTCTTCAATGATAACACCGGGAAAGTCTGTTCTTCGTTCACCTATAGTTACAACTACAGTCGGATCTACGTCCGCCTTAATCCTAATGGGTTCAAACGGACGCCTCGGAGTGGAAAGCTTCTGCTCTATGGCTTCAGGAGTCATATCCAAGACTTCGCTGAGCCAAGCTATGGTCTCCTCCTTATCCGACATATCTTGAGGGACCACGGACACACAAAACGCAAGCCTGTTTGAAGCAAGGGCAACGTGATTTCTATCAAGAATTTTACCCCTTGGAGCTGCAACAGGGATCACTCTTACTCGGTTTCCCAAGGATAACGCTTCATATGTACCGCCCTGTACTATCTGCAAGTACCAAAGACGAGCAGCAAGAATCATAATTACTGCCATGGCAAGGTATCCCAAGCGCTTGATTCGTGCCTGGGCAGATGACAAAGGTACCATATTCCCCTCCAACCCTCATAAACTTGGCAGTATTAATACGTCGGGGTGCGAAATTAGGATCACAGCGACTTGCGACGCTCTGAAACACGCCGGACATAAGCATCTACTCTACAGGTTATGCTCATCACAAGCGGCGACAAGAGAGCGGAGTATGCTGCCTGAAAAATTACTGTGCTTAGTGCTACCCGGTATGATCCGAAAGGCACACCGAAGGAAGCCAGCAAGAATACATGGAGACATCCGCCGGCAAGCCCGGTGACAAACACAATGACTATAGGGACAAGAACCCATTCTTCGAATACTTTCTGGTAAGACGCGCCTGCCAAATATGCTATTACTAATCGAACAACAGTAAACAATCCGAGGAACTGTCCGGATGACATGTCTTCCATGAAGCCTGCCACAACCGCCACAAGAAGTCCATCCTGCCTGCCGCTTAACATGCTCACAAGCGCAACGAAGATTCCGACAATATCAGGGCCTATGCCACCAATGGAAATATAGGGGATAACAGTAGTTTCAAGAGCTACCATTACTGCGGACAAAATGACTAAGGCCCGGTACCTCATGGCCTATGAACCTCCTCTTCGTGTAAAAGCATGTCAGACGATGAGGATGGTTCTAAAATAATGAGGGCTTCTTCCAACCTGGCAAAATCCGCAGCAGGTTTAAGGCGTGCCGCGGATCCCACCCCGTACTTGCCGGGAATAAGCTCTACAATCTCGCCTATTATCAAACCTTTCGGATAAATCCCGCCCAGCCCTGAAGACAGGATTTTGTCTCCTATAAGAAGATCAGACTCCTTTATCAGACTCTTCACAAGACACATCCCCGGAGTTCCGGGATCACCTTCAACAATAACCAGGGAGCGAGTGCTCTGTACAACCCCTCCCACAGCGCTTCTGGGGTCTATGATTAAGAGCGCATTGGCAGTATTCTTAGATACCGATACTACCCGTCCCAGAAGGCCTTCACAAGATACGACAGCCATATCTTTCCCAACGCCATGGCCTGTCCCCTTATTCAATGTCACTGTATTGAGCCAGTTGCCCGGATCTCTCGCAATAATCTCAGCCGCTAATGTCTTATGAGGCATCCTCTCCTGGAAACCTAAAAGCTTTCTGAGTCTTATGTTTTCAAGCCTCTGCTCTTCCAGGTATACGTTTTCAGCTGTAAGCGACGCCACTTCCTGTCTCAAAACATGGTTTTCACGTACAGAGGAGCTCAGGTCTCTGATGGTTCTCGCAACATTATTTACCCAACCGGCTGTACGAAACAGGCCTGTCTGTACAGGCGCGAGGATCTCGCGAACGACACGTTCCGCCGGTGTCAATCGATCTCGTTCACCTGAAGTTATGTAGATGGTAGCTATTAGGGCCAGCGCTGCTAGCGCCAGGAGCACTGCGTAAGTCTTACGCCTGGATTCATGTTGCACAAACAAACCACCCCTGCTGCGCTGTTTTCTTCAACCAACTCTGGAAGAACTGGTTAGCAATCGCTTGTATCTCTTAAAATCTTCAAGTGCCATGCCTGCACCACGCACAACACACGTAAGAGGGTCTTCAGCTCGGAATACAGGTATTCCCGTTACCTCTTGAAGCACGAGGTCAATGCCTTCGAGGAGGGACGCGCCGCCTGACAGCACTATACCTTTATCAATGATATCAGCAGCGAGTTCAGGAGGAGTCTTCTCCAGGGTTTGCTTCACGCCGTCAACTATCTCGGCGAGCGGGTCTTTGAGAGCTTGCTCAATTTCCCCGGATGAAACTTGCACAGCCTTTGGCAAACCTGTAACCATATCTCTTCCCTTGACCTCCATAAGTTTCTCGGGATCACTGCATGAAGCCGCCCCTATGTTCTTTTTCACATTTTCAGCAGTCTTTGATCCGATTATAACGTTATGAGTCCTTTTTACATACTGCATTATCGCATCGTCCATCTCATCCCCTGCGACACGAATAGATCTTGACACAACTATGCCGCCTAACGAAATCACGGCAATCTCTGTTGTTCCTCCGCCGATATCCACAATCATATTTCCTGACGGCATGAACACAGGCAACCCTGCGCCGACAGCCGCAGCCAGCGGCTCTTCAATCACATATGCCTCTCTGGCCCCTGCCTGCAGTGCAGCATCCACTACCGCTCTTTTCTCAACCGCGGTAACACCTGACGGCACTCCGATAATGACCCTGGGCCTGACAAGACCTTTCCCATTGTGAGCTTTGACAACAAAGTGGCGCAACATAATCTCGGTCATGTCAAAGTCAGCTATTACACCGTCTCTAAGCGGACGAATTACATTAATATTGCCCGGGGTCTTCCCCACCATTCGGTTGGCTTCTTCTCCTGCCTGAAGCAGGCTGCCTGAATCTTTACGAATCGCTACCACTGAAGGTTCTCTGAGTACCACGCCTGCTCGTTTTATGTAAACCAACGAATTCGCAGTCCCCAGATCAATGGCAAGGTCCCTGGAAAACAGCGCAAGAATTGGGTCAAAGATCATGCTACTTATTCTCCTTTCTTTATGCATCAAACTCGAGGCAGCCGGACTCCGGAGACTCCCAGTCCATTGAAGCTATCATTCGACGTTCGACCGGTTCTCTATCCATGAAGCCAAGTTCTTTCAGACTCTTATACCTGTTATCTCCGACAATTATGTGATCAAGGACTTCAATTCCCAGAATCAATCCGCAACTCGCCAGCCTGCGCGTGATAGCAATATCAGCATCACTGGGAGTAGGATCGCCGCTGGGATGATTATGAACAAGAATTACTCTGGCGCAATTCCTTCTCACGCACTCCTTAAAGACCTCTCTCGGATGGGCAAGAGAACTGTCGAGGCTGCCGATGGAGATGGTAACCAGATCTTCCACCCTGTTCTTTGCGTTCAGGATCACCACTTTGAAATGCTCTCTATCCAGATAGCGCATATCCCCGACTATCAGCTCTGCCACATCCTGGGGCCCGTTTATCTGAACAAGATCCTCAGGCTCAAGCATAAAAGCTCTTCTGCCCAGTTCTATTGCGGCTTTGATTTGGACTGCTTTTGCAGGCCCAATCCCTTTATGAGTGGCTAAGTCTTGTGTAGAGGTAGAAGCCATACCCCGAACCCCGCCGAATACCTGCAACAAGGAGTTGGCGAGCGCTAAAGCGGATTGGCCGCGGACTCCCGTGCGTAAAATGATTGATGTGAGTTCAGCTGAAGACAGGGCAGAAGGACCGACGCGGAGGAGACGCTCTCTAGGCCTTTCGCTGGCAGGCATCTGCCGAATAGTAGAGGACACCCTCTTTTTGAGTTTTCCCGACAAGCCTCGTCACCTCCTGAATAGCTCGTTGTAAATATTAATCCCAATATCGGAGAAAATATTTGGCAACTTTGCCAATGGAAGGCCAACTACATTGAAATAGCAGCCCTTTATGCTCTCTATGAATATTCCCCCTCGCCCCTGTATAGCGTAAGCCCCGGCTTTCCCCAAAGGCTCTCCGCTTTCGACATAAGTCTTAATTGCCTGGCAAGAGAGGTCTTTCATTCGAACTCCGGTAACCTCATGACACGAACTGCGTGCTCCTGTCGATGCATCCAACACAGTTACACCGGTCACAACATGATGCCAACGGCCTGACAAGAGGCTTAACATCCCTTCTGCCGCTTCTTGATTTTCCGGCTTTCCGAGGATCTCATCATCTAAAACAACAACTGTATCAGCTGCTATTATTACTTTGTCCCTTAAATGCTCCGCAACATGTTGAGCTTTCGCCTGAGAAAGAGATATTACCTTGTCTCGAGGGCCGTCAGAGGGAATATCATCTTCCCGAATTCTGCTGGGCACAACTTCAAAGCTGAGGCCGATCTGTCTCAGTAAGGCAGCTCGCGCAGGTGAAGCAGAAGCCAGAACAAATCCAAGGCTCCTCGGGCCCGGGCTATGGAGATTCATTACCATGGCCTCCTACGGGTTAACCCTTACAACAATCGATATGTTTACAACTAATGCATTTCCTCGAACCCTTTGGAAA
>CZCA01000279.1_pt1 | contig 29687 bp, 31 predicted proteins | sample 591981 | NCBI WGS metagenome assembly CZCA01 (sample SAMEA3556810, study PRJEB10932) | anaerobic digester metagenome | reverse complement strand
GCTGATCCTGTCGGCCAGCCATAACCCGGGTGGCCCGGACGGCGACTTCGGCATCAAGTACAACGCCGCCAACGGCGGCCCGGCGCCGGAGAAGCTCACCGAGGCGATCTACGCCCGCAGCCTCGAGATCGCCGCGTACCACATCGAGACCGAGGGCGAGGACATCGACTTCGACACCCTCGGCACGCGCACGCTGGGCGCCATGACCGTGGAGGTGATCGACCCGGTCGCCGACTACGCCGAGCTGATGCAGCAGCTGTTCGATTTCGACGCCATGCGCGCCTGGTTCGCCGCCGGCAATCGCATGCGCTTCGATGCGATGAGTGCGGTCAGCGGGCCCTACGCGCGCGCCATCCTGGAAGGGACGCTAGGCGCGCCCGCGGGGACGGTGGTCAACGGCGAGCCGCTGGAGGACTTCGGCGGCCACCACCCCGACCCCAACCCGGCGCATGCCGCCGAGCTGATGGCGGCGATGTCCAGCCCCGATGCGCCCGACTTCGGCGCCGCCTCGGACGGCGACGCCGACCGCAACATGATCCTCGGCCGCGGCTTCGTGGTCACCCCGTCCGACAGCCTGGCGGTGCTCGCCGAGCACGCCACCCTTGTGCCCGGCTATCGCGCCGGGGTGGTCGGCATCGCGCGGTCGATGCCGACCTCGCGCGCCGCGGACAAGGTGGCGGCGGCGCTCGGCATCCCCTGCCACGAGACGCCCACCGGCTGGAAGTTCTTCGGCAATCTGCTCGACGCCGGCCAGGCCACACTGTGCGGCGAGGAGAGCTACGGCACCGGCTCCAGCCACGTGCGCGAGAAGGACGGCCTGTGGGCGGTGCTGTTCTGGCTCAACCTGCTCGCCGCCTCCGGCAGTTCGGTCGAGGACCTGGTGCGCGCACACTGGGCGCGCTTCGGGCGCCACTATTACTCGCGCCACGACTGGGAAGGCATCCCGACCGAGCGCGCCGACGCGCTGATGGCAGTGCTGCGCGCGAGCCTGCCGGCGCTCGCCGGCCGCGACTGCGGCGACGGCCTGCGCATCGCCAGCGCCGATGATTTCGCCTACACCGACCCGGTAGATGGCTCCGTCAGCACCCGCCAGGGCGTGCGCCTGCTGTTCGCCGACGGCAGCCGCATCGTCTTCCGCCTGTCGGGAACCGGCACCGAGGGCGCCACGCTGCGGGTTTACCTCGAACGCTACGAGGCTGACCCCGCGCGCCACGACCAGCCGGTGCAGCAGGCGCTGGGCGCATTGATCCGCATCGCCGACGAGGTGGCCGGCATCCGCCGCCACAGCGGCATGGCGGCGGCCACCGTGGTGACCTGATTTCATGCGTGGGCCATGACCGTTGTCATGACACCCACACATGGGATGGGGTCATAATGGCGGCATCTCCGCAGGCAACCATCAGGAGCCGCCCGTGGCCACGCCAGAACTGGAACGCATCCTTGCACAACATCGCAGGGATCCCCTGCAACTCTTGCAGATTCTCATCGAAGTGCAGGCTCACGAGGGCTGGCTCCCCCCGGCCACGCTGAGCGCCGTCGCTGAAGCCCTCGGCATGCCGCGCGCCCGGGTCGAGAGCACCGCGAGCTTCTACAGCTTTCTGCACACCCGCCCATCGGGCGAATTCCGCATCCTGTTCTCTGACAACATCACCGACCGCATGCTCGGCAACCAGGCGCTGATGCGGGCGCTGTGCGACAAGCTGTGGCTGGAGCCGGGCAAGGTGTCGGAAGACGGGCTGGTCAGCGTGGACACCACCTCTTGCACCGGCATGTGCGACCAGGGGCCGGCGGTGCTGGCCAACGGGCGCACGATCACCCGCGTCACGCCCGAGCGCATTGACGAGATGGCGCACCTGATCCGCCGCCGCGTGTCGGTGGGCGACTGGCCGCCGGAGTGGTTCCACGTCGAGGACAACATTCGTCGCCGCGACGTGCTGCTCGACCATGGCCTGGCGCCGGGCGAGGCCCTGTCCGCGGCGCTCGACCGCGGGCCCACCGGGCTGCTGTCCGAGATCGAACGCTCGGCCCTGCGCGGTCGCGGCGGTGCCGGCTTCGGCAGCGACATCAAATGGCGTTCGTGCCGCGACGCGTGGGGCGACGCGCACTACGTGATCTGCAACGCCGACGAGGGCGAGCCCGGCACCTTCAAGGACCGCGTGCTGCTCAACAGCTACTTCGACCTGGTGGTTGACGGCATGTGCATCGCCGGCATGGCGATCGGCGCCAACAAAGGCTTCATCTATCTGCGCGGCGAGTACCGATACCTGCTCGACCGCCTGGAAACGCGCCTCGCCCAGCGTCGTGAGCAGGGCCTGCTCGGGCGCAACATCCTGGGCCGCGGCTTCACCTTCGACATCGAGATCCACCTCGGCGCCGGCGCCTACATCTGCGGCGAGGAATCCGCGCTCATCGAGTCGCTCGAGGGTAAGCCGGGCAAGCCGCGCATCCGCCCGCCCTTCCCGGTCACCAACGGCTACCGCGGCCAGCCGACCACGGTGAACAACGTCGAGACCCTCGCGCTCGCCGCGCTGATCGCGGTGCGCGGCGGCGAATGGTTCCGTGCCATCGGCACGCCGGCCTCGACCGGCACCAAGCTGCTGTCGGTGTCGGGCGACGTCGAACGGCCGGGCATCTACGAATTCCCCTTCGGCGTCACGGTGGCCGAGGTGCTCGAAGCGGCCGGCGCGCGCGACACGCAGGCGATGACCAGCGCCGGCGCAGCCGGGCACTGTCTGTCAGCCGACGAGTTCGGCCGCCGCATCGCCTTCGAGGACGTCGCCACCGGCGGCTCGATCATGGTGTTCGACACCTCGCGCGACATGTTCGAGGTCGCGCGCAACTTCGCCCACTTCTTCGCCCACGAAAGCTGCGGCTTCTGCACGCCCTGCCGGGTCGGCACCGCGGTCAACGCGCGCCTGGTCGACAAGCTCGCCGCAAACCGCGGCTCGCCCTACGACCTCGACGAGATGGCGAAGATGCACCGGCTGATGCAGGGCGCCAGCCACTGCGGCCTCGGCAACACGGCGACCATCGCGATCGACGACATGCTCGCCAAGTTCCGCCCCGCCTTCGAGCGCCGGCTGATGTCGGCGGAGTACGAGCCGGCCTTCGACCTCGACGCCGCGCTCACCAAGGCACGCCAGATGACGGGCCGCGACGACCCTGGCGCCCACCTCGGCGACAACCGTTCGGCGCTGGCCGAAGCGCGCGCGGGCGTGCATGGCGCCGCAGCCGTCTCTCCCGCAACCGTCAGGCCAGCCCAGGCAAAGGACGCGCAGCCATGAACGATTCATTCCTGCTCGATGGCGAGGAGATCCCCTTCACGCCCGGCCAGACCGTGATGCAGGCCGCGGCCGCCGCGGGCAAATACATCCCGCACCTGTGCTGGCATCCCGACTTTGCCGCCCATGGCTCGTGCAAGCTGTGCACCGTCAAGATCGGCGGCCGCTTCGCCACCTCCTGTACGGTGCGCGCTGCGGCCGGCCAGGAGGTGGAGAACCGCACGGAGGAACTCGACGCCAAGCGCCGCACGCTGCTGCAGCTGCTGTTCGTCGAAGGCAACCACTTCTGCCCCTCGTGCGAGAAGAGCGGCGACTGCGCGCTGCAGGCCACTGCCTACGAGATGGGCATGCTGTCGCCGCACTTCGACCACTTCTACCCCGACCGCCCGGTCGATGCCTCGCACCCCGAGGTGCTGCTCGAGTTCAACCGCTGCATCATGTGCGAGTTGTGCGTGCGCGCCAGCCGTGAAGTCGACGGCAAGGACGTGTTCGCGCTCGCCGGCCGCGGCACGAAGTCGCATCTGATCGTCAACAGCGAAACAGGACGGCTGGCCGACACCGACTTCGCCGCCACCGATCGCGCGGCCGAGGTCTGCCCGGTCGGGGTGATCCTGAAGAAGCGCGTGGGGTTTGCGGTGCCGATCGGCGCGCGCACATACGATCTGAAGCCGATCAGCGCCGCCGGCAGCGAGCGCGAATGCGCTTCCGCACCGGACACGGCGGCGGCGCATGAGAAGGAGGCCGGGTAATGGAACAGCAGGAACAGCACAACCTGAACGACGCGCCGACCGACAACCGTGCCACCACGCCGCGCAAGCTCAAGGTCGCCACCGTCTCGCTCGCCGGCTGCTTCGGCTGCCACATGTCCTTCCTCGACATCGACGAGCGCCTGCTGCCGCTGCTCGAGCTGGTCGAGTTCGACCGCTCGCCGATCACCGACATCAAGCACTGCGGCCCCTGCGACATCGGCCTGATCGAAGGCGGCGTGTGCAACGCGGAGAACGTCCACGTGCTGCGCGAGTTCCGCGCCAACTGCAAGGTGCTGATCGCGCTCGGGGCGTGCGCGGTCAACGGCGGCCTGCCTGCACAGCGCAACCATCTCGATCTCGGCGAGATCCTGCAGATGGTTTACCGCACCGGCCACGGTCTGGCACCCGGCAGCGCGATCCCCGACGACCCCGAACTGCCGCTGCCGCTGAACCAGGTCCACCCGGTGCACGAGGTGGTGAAGATCGACTATTTCCTGCCCGGCTGTCCGCCCTCGGGCGACGCCATCTGGGCCTTCCTGACCCAGCTCATCGAAGGCAAGGACCCGGCGCTGGGCCATGGGCTGCTGCATTACGACTGATCGACACGCGGCGCAGCGCACGCTGCGCCCCCGAGGACACATGCAATGAGCTTCGAACTCGAAACTGCCACGGTCGCCAGCGAAAACCTGCGCCGCGTCGCCATCGACCCCGTGTCGCGCGTGGAAGGCCACGGCAAGGTCACCATCCTGCTCGACGAGCACAACAAGGTGCATCAGGTGCGCCTGCACATCGTCGAATTCCGCGGCTTCGAGCGCTTCATCCAGGGCCGCCCGTACTGGGAGGTGCCGGTGATGGTGCAGCGCCTGTGCGGCATCTGCCCGGTGTCGCACCACCTTGCGGCGAGCAAGGCGCTCGACCTCATCGTCGGCGCCGACAAGGTCACCCCGACTGCCGATAAGATGCGCCGGCTGATGCACTACGGGCAGATCCTGCAGTCGCACGCGCTGCACTTCTTCCACCTGTCCTCGCCCGACCTGCTGTTCGGCTTCGACTCCGAGGTAAGCCGGCGCAACATCGTCGGCGTCGCCGAGAAGTACCCCGAGATCGCGAAGAAGGGCATCCTGCTGCGCAAGTACGGCCAGGAGGTCATCCGCCTGACCGCCGGCAAGCGCGTGCACGGCACCGGCGCCGTGCCCGGTGGGGTCAATCGTTCGCTGACCGCCGACGAACGCAAGGACCTGCTCAAGGACGTCTACCAAATGATCGCCTGGAGCCGGGAGGCGGTGCGGATCATCAAAGAACTGCACCAGCAGAACCCGGCGCTCTACGACCACTTCGGCAGCTTCCGCTCGAACTTCATGGGCTTGGTCGCCCCCGACGGCAGCCTGGACCTCTACCAGGGCGTGCTGCGCGCCAAGGACGCCGACGGCCGGATCCTGTTCGACCAGGTCGATTACCAGACCTACGACCGCCTCATCACCGAGGAGGTCAAGCCCTGGAGCTACATGAAGTTCCCCTACTTCACCGCCATGGGCCCGGAGCACGGCTGGTATAAGGTCGGCCCGCTCGCCCGCGTGCAGAACTGCGACAGCATCCCCACGCCGTTCGCCGAGCACGAGCGCCGAGAATTCGTGGCCTATGCCGACGGCCAGCCCCTGCACGCCACGCTCGCCTACCACTGGGCGCGCATGATCGAGATGCTGTTCGCCGCCGAGACCATCAAGGAGCTGCTGCAGGACGACGATCTCTCCGGTACCGATCTGATGACGACCGGCGAGCGCCGCCGCGAAGGCGTGGGCGTCATCGAGGCGCCGCGCGGTACCCTCTTCCATCACTACCAGGTGGGCGACGACGACCTCGTCACCATGGCCAACCTGATCGTCTCCACCACCCACAACAACCAGGCGATGAACACCGCGGTGCGCGAGGTCGCCAGGCAGTACCTCGACGGCAACGAGATCACCGAAGGCCTGCTCAACCACATCGAGGTCGCCATCCGCGCCTACGACCCCTGCCTGTCGTGCGCTACCCACGCGCTCGGCAAGATGCCGCTCGAGGTCACGCTGATCGACGCCGAGGGCGCGGAGCTGGACCGGAAATACAAGGAATGACCGCCCCGGTGCTGGTCTTCGGCTGGGGTAACCCCAGCCGGGGCGACGATGCGCTCGGGCCGCTGTTCGTCGAGGCCGTCGAGGCCATGGCGTTGCCTGGCGTGGAATGCCTCACCGACTTTCAGCTTCAGGTCGAGCATGCGCTCGATCTGCGCGGGCGCGAGCGGGTGCTGTTCGTGGATGCCTCCGCGAATGCCGCAGCGCCCTTCACCGTCGAGCGCCTGGAACCCGCGCGCGACGCGAGCTTCACCACGCATGCGGTGTCGCCGCAGGCGATCCTGGAGGTGTATGCGGAGATCGAAGGCGCGCCCCCTCCCCCGTGCTGGTTGCTGGCGATTCGCGGGGAAAGCTGGGAACTCGGGGCTTCGCAGAGCGAGGCCGCACGACAAAACCTGGAGGTGTCGATCGCGTGGACGCGCGCCTGGATTGCGAGCGTCTGAGACCCTCCGGCGCGCTACCCCGCTGATTCGCCTGCCGCCGCACGCCGCTGGGCGACTTGTGTGGTCAGGGTTGGTTCTTTTCACCTCTCGCGCTCATTGCGGCATTTAACGGTCAAGGCAGTTTCTGGCTGACCTGCTGGCGCCTTTGTTCTGCTTGAGCGCTCGTCTAAGCCAGGTCGCGCAACTGCTCCAGCGCCTCTTCCACCCGCTCCACCGCAATCACGTTCAAGCCCTCGATCGGCTGCTTCGGCGCATTCGCACGCGGAACGATGGCGGTGTCGAAGCCGAGCTTGGCAGCCTCCTTCAGGCGCTCCTGCCCGCGCGGCGCAGGACGGATCTCGCCGGCGAGGCCGACTTCACCGAACACCGCCAGCCCGCGCTTGAGCGGCCGGTCGCGCAGCGAGGACACGATCGAGAACAGGATCGCGAGGTCGGCCGCCGGCTCGGTGATCTTGACCCCGCCCACCGCATTGACAAACACGTCCTGGTCGAAGCACACCACGCCGGCGTGGCGGTGCATGACGGCGAGCAGCATCGCGAGGCGGTTCTGCTCCAGGCCCACCGACAGCCGGCGCGGGTTGGGGCTCTGCGAGGAATCCACCAGCGCCTGCACCTCGACCAGCAGCGGGCGGGTGCCTTCCTGAGTGATCAGCACGCAGGAGCCCGCGACCTGCTGCGAGTGCTGCGACAGAAAGATCGCCGAGGGGTTGGAGACGCCGCGCAGGCCGCGCTCGGTCATGGCGAAGACGCCGAGCTCATTGACCGCGCCGAAGCGGTTCTTGAACGCACGGATCAGGCGGAAGCTGGAGTGCGTGTCGCCCTCGAAATAGAGCACCGTGTCGACGATGTGCTCGAGTACGCGCGGGCCGGCGAGCGTGCCGTCCTTGGTGACGTGGCCGACCAGGATCAGGCTGGTGCCGCTTTGCTTGGCGAAGCGCGTGAGCTGCGCCGCGCATTCGCGCACCTGGGCGACCGAGCCGGGGGCGGACTGCAGGGTTTCGGAATAGACGGTCTGGATCGAGTCGATCACCGCCACCCGCGGGCGTGCCTCGCGCAGGGTGTGCAGGATGCGTTCGAGGTTGATCTCGGCCAGCATCTGCAGCGGCGACGGCGGCAGTTGCAGGCGCTGGGCGCGCAGCGCGACCTGCTCGCCGGACTCCTCGCCGCTGACGTAGATGACGCTCGCGCCTTCCGGTCGCGATGTCGAACCGGCGGTGCGTTGGGCGGCGTGCCTACCGCTGCCTGCATCATTTATGCTGGCCAGGTTCGACAGCGCCTGCAGCAGCAGCGTCGACTTGCCGATTCCGGGGTCGCCGCCGATGAGCACCACGCCGCCTGCAACCAGGCCGCCGCCGAGCACGCGATCGAACTCATCCAGCCCGGTGGGCTGGCGCGGCTCCTCGCGTGGTTCCAATGCCGAGAGCGCCTGCAGACGGCTGGTCTCGCCCGCGAGCGCGGCAAAACGGCTACCGGCCGCCGGCGCGGCCGGCTCGAGGACGGTCTCGACTAGGGTGTTCCAGGCCTGGCACTGCGGGCACTGGCCCTGCCAGCGCACCGCCTGCGCGCCGCACTCGGTGCAAACGAACGCGGTCTTGCTGCGAGCCATCAGCGCGGCCCGCCAGAAACGTCAAAAGTGCGGCACGACAATGACTCAGGCCCCTTCTTCCTCGCGGGCGATGCGGGCGAACTCTTCGCAGGCGTAGTCGGCGAAGGCCGTGATGAGGCGCGAGCGGAACTTGTCGCGCGGCACGATGACTTCGAGCGGCGTGTAGATTCGGGGCTGCAGCGGAATGGCAACGAGCCGACCTTCCTCGACGTCACGATGGATCGCACGCTTCGAGGCAATTGCGAATCCCAGTCCCGCTGCGGCGAGTTGCTTGATCGCGGCCAGGCTCCCGAGCTCGGCGCATAGCGTGATCTCGCTGCCGGCCACCCCCGCCGGCTCGAAGAACTCGTCGGCGATCTGGCGGACGCCGTTGCCGGGGTCGCGGTCGATGAAGGGATGACCGACGAGGTCGCGGGCGGTCAATTGCTTGAACTTTGCGAGCGGATGGTCGGGGCTGCAGATCACCAGCAGCTCGTCACGCGCAGCGGAGCGGCGTTCAATCGTGTGCTGCTCGGTGGCGATCTCGATCAGGCCGATGTCGAGGTCGCGCGCTGCGACGCGGTCCTCGGTGAGCTTGGAGTTGCCGACCACGACCCGGGGCAGCACGCCTGGGTAGCGGCGCTTGAAGCCTTCGAGCATCTGTGGCAGCCAGTAAGCGGCGATCGTGGTGCTGGTACCGATCTTGATCTGGCCGGCGAGTTCGTCGGTGAGTTCGGAGACACGCGAATCCAGTTCGGCCGAAAGGCCGAGGATCTTTTCAGCGTAGGCCAACACCAGCTCGCCGGCCGCTGTCAGGGTGATCTTGCCGTGACCGCGGTCGAGCAGACGGGTGTCGAAGTGTTCTTCCAGCTGCTTGATCTGAAAGGTGACGGCCGGCTGGGTCATGTGGAGGTGTTCTGCCGCGCGGGTGAATGACCCGTGCTTTGCCACCGCGTGAAATACCTGAAGTCTGCGATCTGCCATGATGTGGATAAGTACGATTTATTTTTTCGAATTAAAGCACAGTCTGGGCGCTTTTTGGCGGCTGCAAAAAGCCGGTATGCCTCGATGTCTTGAAGGATGCCGGCGGAACCGGCGCGGAACAGCCTCAAACGGCGTCCAAACGTGCCTGCGGGCGCTTTTCACGGGACTTGCGCAAGATCATCACCGCGTAATCGGCTTCATGTTATAAACCGCGCTTCAGACCCGTGATCCGACCCTGCGATGCCGCTCGGCTTCTACATCATCATGGCGGCGCAGTTCTTTTCTGCGCTTGCCGACAACGCCTTGCTGATCATCGCGATCGCCATGTTGCGGGACATGGCAGCGCCGTCGGAGTTCGAACCCCTGCTCAAGCTGTTCTTCACGGTGTCCTATGTGGCGCTGGCGGCCTTTGTCGGCGCCTTTGCGGACTCGATGCCGAAGTGGCGGGTCATGCTCATCAGCAACACGATCAAGATCGGCGGCTGTCTGATGCTTTTTCTCGGCACCCATCCACTGCTTGCCTACGCCGTGATCGGCCTTGGTGCCGCATCCTATTCGCCCGCCAAATACGGCATCCTCACCGAGTACCTTCCCCACCGCCTGCTGGTGGTGGCCAACGGCTGGATCGAGGGCCTGACCGTGGCAGCGATCATCGTGGGCACGGTGATGGGGGGAGTCATGATCCGCGACGACGTATCGGGTGCGCTGATGGGCCTCGGCCTGCCCTTCGTCAATACGCCCTTCGAGGCGGCGGTGATGGTGGTCGGCACGCTCTACCTGATCGCCGCGGGCTTCAATTTCTACATTCCCGACACCGGCGTCGACCACAAGCCGCTGAAGAACAACCCGCTCTACCTGATCCACGACTTCAACCACTGCCTGCGCCTACTGTGGCGCGACAAGCTCGGGCAGATCTCGCTCGCCGTCACCACCCTGTTCTGGGGCGCGGGCGCAACCTTGCAGTTCATCGTCATCAAATGGGCGGAGCACAACCTCGGCATGAGCCTGTCTCAGGCTTCGATGTTGCAGGGCGTCGTGGCACTAGGTGTGGCCACCGGCTCCGTGCTCGCCGCGCGCTACATCTCGCTGCGCAAGGCGGTCAGGGTGATACCGCTCGGGATCGCGATGGGGCTGGGCGTGATGACCATGGTGGGTGTTACCGAGGCCTGGGTTGCGATGGTGTTGATGGTGATCGTCGGCGGCCTTGCCGGTTTCTTCGTCGTGCCGATGAACGCGCTGCTGCAGCACCGCGGCCACATCCTGATGGGTGCGGGACACTCGATCGCGGTGCAGAACTTCAACGAGAACCTGTCGATCCTGGTGATGACCGGGACCTACGCGCTGCTGATCATGCTCGGTCTGTCGATCAACATCGTGATCGTACTGTTCGGCCTCTTCGTCGCCGGCACCATGTGGCTGGTCAAGTGCCGCCATGAACAGAACCAGCGCGAATTCGACAACGTTGCGCTGCTGGAAGACCGACTGCACTGACAGCCAGCGGGATCTTCGCCGCAGGTTCAGAGCCGCTGTCCATCCAGTCTGACGCGCGACCCTAGTCCGCCTGCGCCATCGCACGCCTGGCAAAGCAGAGGTCTTCCCAGGCCTTGGCCTTGTCGTGTGGATTGCGTAGCAGGTATGCGGGATGGTAGGTGACGACCACTGGAATTCCCCCGCGATCGAAGAGCTTTCCCCGCGCAGCGGAAATCGCGATCTCGCGATCGAGCAGGGCTTGCGCCGCGGGGCGGCCGAGCGCAACGAGTATTTTGGGCTGCACGAGCGCGATCTGGCGCTCTAGGAAGGGCAGGCATGCGCCCAGTTCGGCCCGCTCGGGCGTGCGGTTGTGGGGCGGCCGGCACTTGACCGCGTTGGCGATGTACACATCCTTGCTGCGATCGAGTCCGATGCATCCAAGCATGTTGTCCAGCAGGCGCCCGGCCTGGCCGACGAAAGGCTCGCCGCGCTGGTCCTCCTCCGCGCCCGGCCCTTCCCCCACCAGCATCCAGCGCGCCTGACGATCGCCCACGCCCGGGACCGCCTGCTTGCGGCGCTCGCATAGCACACACGCACGGCAGGCGCGGATCTCGTCTTCGAGTTCGGCCCAATCCAGGTCCGCGATGCGCGCGCGACGCGCGGCCTGGTCAGGCTTGACGCCCGGCGCACTCAGGTCGGCGTGCTGGTCACGGGGATGCGCGCGTCCAGACACGGCAGGATGGGCGGTCGCCGGAGGGGCGCCGCCCGGTGTCTGGGCGCTCGCGATGGCCACCGGCGCCGCTAGCCGCGCAGCGACATCGGGCACCGCTGCCACGTCGTCGCCTTGCACCTCCCGCAGCTTGCCCGCCGACCATGGCGCTGCGTTTTTCATCGCCGCTTCGTTTGCGGGCGGCTCATCGTCGAGCCGATCCCGCCTGCGCCAGATCGGTCCCAGACCCATCTCGCGCAGTGCCGCATCACGCCATGAGGAGTGCCGGGCCGGCATCAGAGCGCAAGCCTCATCACGATCGCGTCCTCGCGCCCTTCAGCGGACGGATAGTAGCCGCGCCGGCGGCCGATCTCGGTGAAGCCGGCGCGCTCGTAAAGGCGCAGCGCCGACACGTTCGACGGGCGCACCTCAAGGAAGAAACTCGCGGAACCCTGCTGCCTCGCGCGCTCGCACAGCCAGTCAAGAAAGCGTCCTCCCAGCCCCTGCCCCTGCTCCTCGGAGACAATCCCGATATCGAGCAGGTGTGATTCGTCGAGCACGTTGAACACGATCGCATAGCCCACCGGCTCCCCCCCGCGCAGCATCAGCCAGGCGTCGTGCCCGGCGGCGAGCGAGTCGGCGAAGTTTCCGGAGGACCAGGGGTGAGCGTGCAGTTCGGCTTCGCGTGCCGCGACCCAGTCGAGATCGCCTGGTGTCATGGCTGCGAACGACAGCACGGCCGTCATGCACGCCCTCCGCGTGCCAGCCGCTCGGCCGTGGTGAATGCCACCTTGTCGCGCACATACAGCGGTCCCGCCAGCTCGGGCGTGGTCAGCATGCCCCGCGCCACAGCCACCGCCCCCAGGCGAGCAACTTCCTCGGCGCGGGCGACCTGTTCCGGGCGGCAGCCAACGAGGCGTGCGAGAAACCTGACCTCGAGTTCTTCGGGCCACACCCTGAAGGCGGAGCCTGCAGCAAACCAGTCGCCCGGGGGCAATTCCAGATCGAGGGGAGCACTGCAGCCGGGCTGGCCGACGGGTATGGGCACGCCCTCGTGGTCCTGCTCGAAAGCGGCGTGATACACCTCGCCCATGCGCGCATCGGTCGCGACGAACACGCGCTCGGCGTCGGCCTGCAAGGCGATCGCCTGCAAGCTGTTGATGGCGGCAATCGCGAGGTCGGCGCCGAGAGCGAGGCCCTGCGCAACGCCACAAGCCAGCCTCAAGCCGGTGAAAGCACCCGGCCCTGCGCCAAAGGCGATGGCATCGAGCTGTGTGACGCCGATCCCGCCTTCGCTCAGCAGTTCGCGCAGATCGCGCAGCACAGCTTCAGAGTGGTTTGCGGCGCCCTGGATGCGACGCACAAGCAACTCGCCGTCATGCAGCAAGGCGACGCTGCCATGCTCGCTGGCGGTTTCGATGGAGAGGATGTTCATGGGGCCGGTATTCTACCGGCCACCGACGCCAGCGGCGAATGGCCGTCGTTTGACGTACCTGTCTGGGGTGGCAACGGACGCGGAAGGCTGTCGCGCGCTTATCGGCAGATCAGCGCCGGCCCTTGCGCTTCGGGCTGTCCTCGGGATAGGCGCCGCGCGCAGCCTCACGCAGGTGCTGGCGCAGATTGCTGCGTTCTTCCTCGCTCATCCTGCGCGGCTCCTGACGACCCTTGCCCGCGGGCGCCTGCCAGTCGAGGGTATTTCGCCAGTCCTTGCGCGGCGCACCCGCGCCACCTTGTTCGCCCTGCTCCTGACTGTCGCTCGCAAACAGTCCGCGGACTGACTGCGCATGCGCGGATGGGGCGATGAGCAGAGCAAGGCAGAGCAACGCGGCTTTCGCCCGCACCATACCGTTGTGGCGTCGGGTCCAGCGACTCGGCGTCAGACGATTGCGGGGGCGGGCCCACGATTGGGGTTGGGATGTCATCAACAACGTTCACCGGATGAACAGAGAGAGGGTACGCTGGGACTGCTGGTGCGGAGAGCAGGCAACCGGAACATACGGCAAACGAAGGCTTGCCGGTAGTTGCAGAGTGCACGGCCGAACCTGATTTGTAAGGCGATATTGCGCGCAGGCAATGCGCTTACGAAGGGTTACCCTGCCCGCCCCGAGGCGCCCGTTCGAGACGCTGGCGCGGGGGGATCGTCTCACGCTAGCATCTCGCTCATGAACCCGAAAACACGCTATCGCATTCTTGTCGTGGACGATGACGCGCGCCTGCGCGAGCTCTTGTCCCGTTACCTGCAGGAGCAGGGTTTTGCGGTGAAGGCCGTGGGCGATGCGCCCATGATGGATCGTGCGTTGCACCGCGAGCACTATGACCTGATCGTGCTCGACCTCATGCTGCCCGGCGAGGACGGGCTTGCGATCTGCCGGCGCCTGCGCGCAGCGGAGAACCAGATTCCGGTCATCATGCTCACCGCCAAGGGTGACGATGTCGATCGCATCGTGGGCTTGGAGATGGGTGCTGATGACTATCTCGCCAAGCCGTTCAATCCGCGCGAACTCGTTGCGCGCATCCAGGCTGTCATGCGTCGCCAGCCGCAGACGCTCCCCGGCGCGCCTACGTCCGAGGACGAGATCGTGGTTTTCGGGCGAGTGCGGGTCAATCTGGGTACGCGCTCGCTGGTGCGCGACGACGAAGAGATCCAGCTCACCACCGGCGAATTTTCCCTGCTCAAGGTCCTCCTCACCCACCCCCGCCAGCCGTTGTCGCGCGACAAGCTGATGGAGCTGGCGCGTGGGCGCGAATACGGTGTGTTCGACCGGGCAATCGACGTCCAGGTGTCCCGCCTGCGCAAGCTGGTCGAGGACGACCCTGCCAAGCCGCGCTACATCCAGACGGTGTGGGGCTTTGGCTATGTATTCGTCCCCGACGATCAGAAGCCCGCGACCGAGCCTGCCGGTGGCGCCGCGAGCGGCAGCCAGGCAGAGGGCAACTGAAGAACGCAGGATGACGCAAGCGCTCAGGGAGCCGGCCGGGTCATCGTCCTCCACGACCGCCGAGCGCGTTGGCTGGTTGCCGCGTACCCTGCTCTGGCAGACTTTCCTCCTCGTGGCTGCGCTGCTGATCGTTGCCCTGGGCATCTGGTCGCAGATCTTCCGCTACTTCCAGGAGCCGGCGCGCTCACGCGACGTTGCGCAGATGGTGGTGTCGGTGGTCAATCTCACCCGCACAGCCCTGATCAATGCCGATTTTGATCGGCGCATCGACCTTCTGATCGACCTTGCGGCCCTCGAGGGCATCCGGATCTATCCGGCCGAGGCGACCGACGAGCTCGTGCCGCTGGCGGATACCCGGCCGCTGCGGCTGCTGATGACCGACGTGCGGCGCCAGCTCGGCGATCACACACGCTTCGCCTCGCGCTGGAAGACGCTCGAGGGTTTCTGGGTGAGTTTTCGCCTCGACCCGGAAGACGCCCACGACGAGTACTGGGTGATGTTGCCCGCCGAGCGCATCGAGAACCCTGATAACTTCGACTGGCTCGCCTGGGGGAGCGGCGCCCTGCTTGCGGCTTTGCTCGGTGCCTTTCTGATCGTGGCCCGGATCAGCGCCCCCTTGCGACAGCTTGCGCGTGCGGCGCGGATGGTGGGCAGCGGCGAATCGCCGCCCCCCCAGGAGGAGAGCGGCCCGCAGGAGATCGCACTCGTTGCCCGCGCCTTCAATCAGATGACCAGCAATCTGGCGCGGATGGACGAGGACCGGGCGCTGATCCTTGCCGGCGTCTCCCACGATCTGCGCACGCCGCTGGCACGGCTCCGCCTCGGGATCGAGATGTCGGGCGCACCCGATGCAGAGGTGACCGCGATGGTGACGGATATCGAAGAGATGGACCGCATCATCGGCCAGTTCCTGGACTTTGGGCGCGGGGACTCACAGGAAGCGAGCGGCCCGACCGACCTGGCTGCGCTGGTTCGCGAGGTCTGCGAACCCTACCGGCTTCGGGGTGTGGAGATCCGTCTCGACCTGCCGCAGACGCTGGTTGCGCCCGCCCGCGCCCTGTCGATCCGCCGCGCCGTCGCCAACCTGATCGATAACGCGCTGCGCTACGCTGGCGGGAACGAAGCGCTCGACGTCAAGGTCGATGCCGATGGCGAGTTCGCCCGCATCGAGGTTGCAGACCGCGGCCCCGGAATCCCTGAGTCCGAGGTCGATCGCATGCGCCGACCCTTCACCCGCCTGGAAAAGGCGCGCACGAACACCAAGGGCGCCGGATTGGGGCTCGCCATCGTGGATCGGGTGATGCGCATGCACCACGGTCGGCTCGACCTTCTGCCGCGTGAGGGAGGCGGCTTGCGCGCGGTGCTCTGCCTTCCGCACAGTGGGCCGCGGGTCGAAAGCGATAGAATGCGGCGACCGCCATCTGGCACATCGCGACAACCATGAAATTTCTCTTCGACCTCCTGCCCGTCATTCTCTTTTTTGCTGCCTACAAGGTCGGCGGCGCCAACCCCGAGGCTGCCGAGGCCCTCGCCTCCGCTTGGCTGGGAGACGGCATCAGCGCCTCGCAGGCGCCGATCCTGATTGCCACCTTCGTAGCCATCCTGGCGACCATGCTGCAGATCGCGCTGGTTTGGATGAAGCATCGCAAGGTAGACACCATGCTGTGGGTGAGCCTGGCGATCATCGTCGTCTTCGGCGGTGCCACCCTTTTTTTCCACAACCCCACGTTCATCAAGTGGAAGCCGACCGCGCTTTACTGGATGTTCGGTGCCGTGCTGCTCGGATCCGCCTGGCTGCTGCAGCGCAATTTGATCCGGAAGATGCTCGAAGCGCAGATCAAGCTCCCGGATGCCGTCTGGAGTCGGTTGAACCTGGCCTGGGCGGGTTTCTTCATCGCGATGGGTCTTCTCAACCTCTACGTGGCGTACAACTTCAGTGAAGAGGCATGGGTGAATTTCAAGATGTTCGGGGGCATGGGCCTGATGCTGGCCTTCGTGCTCGCGCAGGGCTTTTATCTGTCCCGTCACATGGAAGAGGAAACCAACTGATGTACTACGCAATGATCGGTGAAGACGCGCCGGGTACGCTCGAGACCCGGCTGGCGGTTCGCCCCGAGCATGTCGCCCGCCTCGAGGCACTGCGTGATCAAGGTCGGCTGCTGCTGGCCGGTCCGATGCCCGCCATTGATTCGCCCGACCCCGGTCCTGCGGGTTTCACTGGCAGCCTGATCGTGGCCGAGTTCGACTCGCTCGCCAGTGCAGAGGCTTGGGCTCAGGACGATCCCTATGTCCGTCACGGCGTCTTTGCCCGCACCACGGTTCGCCCATTCAGGAAGACCCTGCCGTGAGCGCCGAGACCGTTGCGCGCATCCGCGAAATACTGGCCGCACGTTTCGAACCGCATGCCATCGAGGTTCAGGACGACAGCGCGCTGCATGCCGGGCACGCAGGGGCCCGCGAAGGGGGCGGGCACTACCGCCTATTTATCGTTTCTCCCGCTTTCGAGGGCTGCAGCAGAGTGCTGCGACAGCGTATGATCTACGACGCGCTTGGCGACATGATGAAGAAAGATATCCATGCCCTCGCCATCCGCGCGCTTTCGGCCGCCGAGGCCACCAAACAAGCACACTGAAGGAATCTCCATGAAATATTTCCCGAGCCGCCTCGCTGTGGCCCTCCTGGCTGGCTTTCTCGCCCTCCCCGCCTCCGCTGCAGACTCTATTGCCCAGGTCAATGGCGTTGCCATTCCCTCGACCATGGCCGAGGCGATGCTTGCCGAGCAGCGCGCACAGGGCGCGCCCGAGAGCGAGCAACTGAAGAACGCGGTCCGTGAGGAGCTGATCCGGCGCGAGGTCCTGAGCCAGGAAGCAAGCAAGAAGGGGCTCGACAAGAAGGCGGACGTGCAGGCGCAGATGGACATGGCGCGCCAGGCCATCCTGATTCGTGCCTATCTGCAGGATTTCGTGCGCGCGAATCCTGTCAGCGACGCCGATTTGAAGAAGGAGTACGAGGCGATCAAGGGCCGCATGGGCGACAAGGAATACAAGCCCCGCCACGTGCTGGTCGAGACCGAAACCGAAGCCAAGGCCATCATCGCCCGCCTCCAGAATGGCACCCCCTTCGAAGAGGTAGCCAAGGAATCGCGCGACCCCGGCTCGAAGGATCGCGGGGGCGAACTGGGCTGGAGCAATCCCGGCATGTACGTGAAGCCGTTCTCGGACGCGATGGTGAAGCTGCAGAAGGGCAAGTACACCTCGACGCCGGTCAAGAGCGATTTCGGTTACCACGTCATTCAGCTCGACGACGTTCGCGACGTCCAGGCTCCGGCTTTCGAAGAGGTCAAGCCGCAGCTTCAGCAGCGCCTGCAGCAGCAGAAGGTCGAACGCCACGTGCTTGAGCTGCGTGAGAAGGCGAAGGTGGAGTGATCTGCCTGACCCGGTCCGAGAGGCGCTTCAGCGTTCCGGGCCGGGCTTAAGGAAATACGACAACGCCCGCTTCGGATGCCGAAGCGGGCGTTGTTGCTTGGTCTCCAAGACACCGGGCCCACCCTCGCCAGTGGAGGGCCGGCCCGCGTTGCCGGATCAGAACTGCTCTTCGCTCAACGCCAGGGCGCCGGCCGCGCCGTTGACGACGGTGTATGCCAGCCCCGGGGCCTGCGACAGCACGTGGTCGGCATAAAAGCGCGCGGTGACGATCTTCGTCTGGTAGAAGCTCGCATCGCCGTCGCCCGCGTCCAGCTTGCGCCGGGAGACCAGCGCAGCACGTGCCATCTGCCAGCCGCCGGCGACGATGCCGAGGAGCTTGAGGAAGGGCACCGAGCCCACCGACGCAGCCTTGATGTCGGCCGAGTAGGTGGCAAGGATGTAGGCTACCGCCTCTTCGACTGCGGAGATGCCGGCCTTGAGGGAGCGGGCAATCGCCGCAAATGCCGGGTCGTCGACTGCAACGACCTCGGCCTCGACCGCACGCATCATCCTCACTACGGCTCCCACGGTGGCGCCATTCTCGCGGGCGATCTTGCGGCCGATGAGGTCATTGGCCTGGATCGCCGTCGTGCCCTCGTAGATCGTCGTGATGCGGGCATCGCGGAAGTGCTGCGCGGCCCCCGTCTCCTCGATGAACCCCATGCCGCCATGTACCTGCACGCCGTCCGAGGTGACGTCGATCGAGTTCTCGGTACACCAGCCCTTGACCACCGGGATCATCAGGTCCACGAAGGCCTGGTTCTGCGCACGCACCGCCTCGTCGGCGTGATTGTGGGCCTTGTCGAAGGCGGCGCCGACGACGTAGGCCAGCGCACGCATCGCCTCGGTCTTGCTCTTCATGTTCATGAGCAGGCGACGAACATCGGCGTGATGGAGGATGTTCACCTTCGGACCGCCGCGCACACCCGCATCGGTACCCTGGATGCGGTCCTTGGCATACTGCAGCGCGTGCTGATAGGCGCGCTCGGACAGGGCCAGGCCTTCCATGCCAACTGCGAAGCGGGCCTCGTTCATCATGATGAACATGTATTCGAGACCGCGGTTGGGTTCGCCGACCAGGGTGCCGATCGCGCCGCCCTTGTCGCCGAAGGCAAGCACCGCGGTCGGGCTGGCGTGGATGCCGAGCTTGTGCTCGATCGACACGCAGTGGACGTCGTTGCGGGCACCCAGGCTGCCGTCGGCATTGACCATGAACTTGGGCACGACGAACAGCGAGATGCCCTTCACACCCTCGGGTGCGTCCGGCAGACGGGCGAGCACTAGGTGGATGATGTTGTCGGTGAGGTCGTGCTCGCCGTACGTGATGAAGATCTTCTGACCGAAGATCTTGTAGGTGCCGTCACCCTGAGGCTCGGCCTTGGTGCGCACCGCAGCCAGGTCGGAACCCGCGTTCGGCTCGGTCAGGTTCATCGTGCCGGTCCACTCGCCCGCGATCATCTTGGGCAGATAGAGGTTCTTCTGCTCGTCGGTACCGCGCAGCATCAGCGCCTCGATAGCGCCGCTGGTCAGCATCGGACACAGCGAAAAGGCCATGTTCGCTGACTTCCACATCTCCATCACTGCGGTGGCGAGCAGCTTGGGCAAGCCCTGGCCGCCATATTCCGGATCGCAGGGCAGCGCGGTCCAGCCCGATTCGGCGAACTGGGTGTAGGCGTCCTTCCAGCCTGGCGCGGTGGTAACCTCGCCGTCCTTCCACTTCGCACCTTCCTGATCGCCGGTCCAGTTCAGCGGGGCGAGTACGCCGCTCGCGAACTTGTCGGCCTCTTCGAGGATGGCGTCCACGAGATCGGTCGAAACCTCCTCGTTTCCAGGCAACTGGCTCACTTCATCGAGACCGGCGAGTTCGCGCATGACGAACTGCATATCGCGCAGGGGGGCGTTGTAAGTACTCATTTGTCCTTGTGCTCCAGAAAAAACGAACCGAACTATTTGTTGAGGAGATAGCGGCGATCGTCGAATGCCGCGACCCATTCAGGCCGATAGACCACCAGCAGCGTAATCACTGCGCCGCTGATCCAGGCCTCGGAGAATCCAAGCAGCAGGAAGAACGGCAGGTATTCGCTCAGCAGAAAGCTGGCCGTGTAGGCGCCGGCGGATACCAGCACGGCGGACGCCACCAGTCCCTGCACCATCACCGTCAGGGCCGCGCCCGCGAAACCGATCACGAACACGAAAATGAAGAAGTGCGCAGGCAACCAGCGTTCCACGGCACGCTGGAAGGCATGCGCAAAGGCGACCGGGATGAGCACCATGAGGACGAAATTCACCGGCCAGTCGAGCCATTCCAGCGTGCCATTGAAGGTAATGCCGCCCAAGGCCAGCCCGAGGGCAAGCAAGGCCAGCCAGGGGCCGAGCGCCAACGTGGCCGCCATCGCGCCGAGCATGTGCAGGGAGAGGCCAGGCTTGACCCCGGCCTTCATGCTCCAGAGGAGCATCAACCCTACCGAGAAGCCGAGCAGCAGGTTGAGCTGCGTGGCCTCGCGCAATCGCCCCCACGGCGCACGCCGAACCGTCGCGTAAAGACTCAGTACGGCGATCGCCAGCATGACCCCCTGACCTGCCGCAGAAAACAGCGTTGCGGGGAGATCCATGCGAGCGGGGGCGGCCAGTAAGCTCAGATCGAACTGGTGAGTTCCGGCACCACCTGGAACAGATCGCCCACCAGGCCGTAGTCGGCGACCTGGAAGATCGGCGCCTCGGGGTCCTTGTTGATCGCCACGATCACCTTGGAGTCCTTCATGCCCGCCAGGTGCTGGATCGCGCCCGAGATGCCGACCGCGATGTAGAGCTGCGGGGCGACGATCTTGCCGGTCTGGCCGACCTGGTAGTCGTTGGGCACGTAGCCCGCATCGACCGCGGCGCGGCTGGCACCGAGCGCGGCGCCGAGCTTGTCGGCGAGCGGTTCGAGCAGCTGGTGGTAGGCGTCGCCGCTGCCCAGGCCGCGACCGCCGGAGACGATGATCTTCGCGGCGCCGAGCTCGGGGCGCGCGCTCTTGACGATCTCGCGGCTCACCAGCGCGGTGATGCCCAGATCCGGACCTGCGGCCACCGCCTCGATCGCCGCCGCGTTACCCTCGGCGGGTGCAGCGTCGAAGGCCGTGGTGCGCACGGTGATGAGCTTGACCGCGTCGGCGCTCTTCACCGTGGCCAGCGCGTTGCCGGCGTAGATCGGGCGCACGAAGGTGTCCGCGGCTTCAACGGCGACGATGTCGCTGATCTGCGCCACGTCGAGCAGAGCCGCCACGCGCGGCAGCATGTTGCGGCCGGCCGGGGTGGCCGGGGCGAGCACGTGGCTGTAGTCGCCGGCCAGGCCCTTCACCAGCTCGGCCACGTTCTCGGCGGTCTGCGCTTCGTACTGGGGCGCGTCGCACACCCGCACCTTGGCGACTCCGGCGACCTTGGCCGCCGCTTCGGCCACTGCGCCGCAGCCGGCGCCGGCCACCAGCACGTGGATGTCGCCACCGAGCTTGCTCGCGGCGCTGACGGTGTTGAGGGTCGAGGCCTTGAGCGCCTGGTTGTCGTGTTCGGCAATAACGAGAATGGTCATGGTCAGAGCACCTTGGCAACGTTCTTGAGTTTGTCGACCAGCTGGGCCACGTCGGCCACGCGCTCACCGGCGCTGCGCTTGGGCGGCTCGGACACCTTCAGCGTGGCCAGGCGCGGCGCGACATCGACGCCCAGGTCGGCCGGCTTGACGGTGTCGAGCGGCTTCTTCTTGGCCTTCATGATGTTGGGCAGCGTCGCGTAGCGCGGCTCATTGAGGCGCAGGTCGGTGGTTACCACCGCCGGCAGCTTCACCGACAGGGTCTCGAGACCGCCGTCGATCTCGCGCGTCACCTGCGCCTTGCCATCGGCCAGCGTCACCTTGGAGGCGAAGGTCGCCTGCGGCCAGCCCGCCAGCGCAGCCAGCATCTGGCCGGTCTGGTTGGCGTCGTCGTCGATCGCCTGCTTGCCGCAGATCACCAGGTTCGGCTGCTCCTTGTCGCACACCGCCTTCAGGAGCTTGGCCACCGCCAGCGGCTGCAGCTCGACGTCGGTCTCGACCAGCACGGCGCGGTCGGCACCGATCGCCAGCGCTGCGCGCAGGGTCTCCTGGCAGGCGGTGACGCCGCAGCTCACCGCCACGACTTCGGTCACCACGCCCGCTTCCTTCAGGCGCACGGCCTCTTCCACCGCGATCTCGTCGAAGGGGTTCATCGACATCTTCACATTGGCCAGATCCACGCCGCTGCCATCGGCCTTGACGCGAACCTTGACGTTGTAGTCCACAACGCGTTTGACGGGTACGAGAACTTTCACTCTGCCGCGCTCCTTGTTCTTGCTGATTGACGAGTCGGTCCGTTGCGCCGGACCCGTGAATTATGTCACTGCGCTCTCCTGAAGGCACTGCTGCGCAGCAGCACGCCGCATACGGAAGAGTATGTGGCGTACGGTAGCGTATGGAGGCAGAATCGTCAATACTACGCCGTATGGAAAACATTGCAAAAAAACCGCGCACGCAACTCGATCGAAATGCCTGGATCGCTGGCGCAACGGAAGTGCTCGCAGAGGAAGGCATCGCGGGTCTGCGCGTCGAGGTGCTCGCAAAACGCCTCAAGGTGACCAAAGGGAGCTTCTACTGGCACTTTGCCGATCGCCGCGATTTGTTGCTTGCAGTGCTGAGCCACTGGAAGGAAGGCCGGATACGCGACATCATCAAGCAGACACGCGCGCAGCCCGGCCGCGAGCTCGAACAGATCTACCATGTGATCGACATCTACAGCACGAGCCGAAACCGGCGCGGGATGATGATCGAACTCGCCGTGCGCGACTGGGCCCGCCGTGACCCCGAGGCGGGTGCGATCGTGGCCGAGGTGGATGACGTCCGCCTGCGCTGCGCGCGCGACCTGTTCCTCGCCTGCGGCGTGCCACTGGAGGAGGCCTCCAGTCGCTGCATGCTGCTTTACGCCTACGTTTTCGGTGTCTCCTTGATGATCTACGAGAAGTTCGACACCGATGTGGCGCGCCTCAAACGCGATATTGCCGACCTGATCGCCCGTTCCCTGTCGATGCGGCCGGTCCTGACCAGCGACTGAGGCTCATCCAGGCAGCCATCCTCCGAGTATCGCGGACACGTTGTCCCCGCTGGTCGCGATCACTTCATCGACCCCGATCCCGCGCAACTCCGCCAGCAGCGCGGCATAAGCCACTATGTTCGCGGGCACGTTACGCGCACCTTGCCCCCAGGATGGCGGAATATCGGGTGCGTCCGTTTCCAGGACGATCGCCGACAGCGGCAAGTTGCGCGCCAGCTCACGGATGCGGACCGAGCCCTCGAAAGTCATCGCCCCTCCGAAGCCGAGCTTGAAGCCCAGGTCGATGAAAGCCTGTGCCTGCTGCCGACTGCCGTTGAAGGCATGGGCAATGCCACCACGGACGCCAATGCGACGAAGCTGCTTGAGGATGGGATCCACCGCACGTCGAACATGCAGGATGACCGGCAGCCCATGGCGTCTCGCAAGCTTGAGTTGGGCGACGAAGAATTCGAGTTGACGGCCTTGATCGATGTCCGTGACGAAGTGATCGAGGCCGATCTCACCCACCGCCCGCGCAAGACCCCGCGCAAGGTACGCGTCAAGCGTCTCCAGATCGTGCTCGTGCGCGCCCATGACGTACATGGGATGGATGCCAAGCGCGGGACAGACATCATGTCGCTCCTCGGCAAGGTCCAGGACCGCGTCGAAGTTCCCCCGATCGACGGCTGGCACGACGAAACCCGCCACGCCTGCTGCACGGGCGTCCCCGATGACGTGGTCGCGGTCTGCGGCAAATTCGGCGGCGTCGAGATGAACGTGCGAATCGATCAGCATCGCAGTCGCCCGCAGCAGCGGTGTGGGAGGGTCAGCGCCCCTTGAAGGCCGGTTTGCGCTTGGCGATGAAGGCGTCGATGCCCTCGGCTGCGTCCTCGCACATGGCGTTGCAGGCCATGGTTTCGGATGCGAGCTGGTAGGCGGCGTCGAGCCCCATCTCGAGCTGCTTGTAGAACATCTGTTTGCCCATGCGAATCGCCACCGGCGATTTTGCGACAATGGAGGCGGCCAGGCCTGCCACCTCGGCATCGAGTCGCTCGAGCGGGACAACACGGTTGACGAGCCCGCGCCGCTGCGCCTCGTGGGCATCGATGAAGTCACCGGTCACCAGCATCTCGAAGGCTTCCTTGCGCCCCATGTTGCGCGACAGGCCGACGCTTGGCGTGGCGCAGAAGAGACCGACGTTGATCCCCGACACCGCAAAGCGCGCGGTGTCCGCAGCGACCGCGAGGTCGCACATCGACACCAGCTGGCAACCGGCTGCGGTTGCGATGCTATGCACGCGGGCGATCACCGGCTGAGGCAGTTCGGTGAGCTTCATCATGAACTTGCCGCACAGCCGGAACAGGCGCTGCTGGAAGTCCAGGGTGTGATTACCACGCATCTCCTTCAGATCATGGCCGGCGCAGAAGGCCTTGCCCTCTCCTGCCAGCACGACGACGCGCACGCTGTCGTCCTGTGCGATTTCATCAATCGCGGCAATCAGCGCCTCGAGCATCTCGAAGGACAGCGAGTTGAACTGCTGCGGGCGGTTCAGCGTCAGCGTCGTCACGCCGTCCTCGTCGCGGCGCAGCAGGATGGATTCGCAGGTCTGGGTGGTGGTGCTCATATGCGTCGGTCTCCTCGTTATGTGCAGCGGGCCGGCGGCTCCGGCCTGTCTTGGTTAACGTTAACGTCAATCAGATCTCGACGCCAGCCCCGAAAGGCGGCGCCGGGGGAGCGCCCCGGCGCCGTGCAGTCACTCGAACGAGGCCGTTGACCTCGCCTGCTCGCGCAGCACGAACTTCTGGATCTTGCCGGTCGAGGTCTTGGGCAGCTCGCCGAAGATGATCTTCTTCGGCACCTTGAACCCGGCGAGATGTTCGCGGCAATGTGCCACGATCGCCTCCGCGCTCGCCTCAGTCCCCTCGCGCAGCTCCACGAAGGCACACGGCACCTCGCCCCACTTCTCGTCGGGCAGCGCCACGACCGCGGCCGCCATCACTGCCGGATGCTTGTAGAGCGCATCCTCGACCTCGATCGAAGAGATGTTTTCGCCCCCCGAGATGATGATGTCCTTGGAGCGGTCCTTGATCTTGACGTAGCCGTCCGGTTGCATGACGGCGAGGTCACCGGTGTGGTACCAGCCACCGCGGAAGGATTCTGCGGTGGCGTCCGGGTTCTTCAGGTAGCCCTTCATGACCAGATTGCCGCGGAACATGATCTCGCCCATGGTCTCCCCGTCCCAGGGCACCGGCTCCATGGTGTTGGGATCCATCACGGTAATCCCTTCCTGTGCGTGATAGCGCACGCCTTGGCGTCCGTTCAACGTGACCTGTTCGGCGAGCGGCAGGTTGCGCCATTCATCGTGCTTGGCGCACACGGCGGCAGGGCCGTAGGTTTCGGTGAGTCCATACACATGGGTGATGTCGAAGCCGATCTTCGCCATGCCTTCGATGACTGCGGCCGGCGGCGGCGCCGCAGCGACCAGGCCGGACACCTTGTGGTTGATGCCCTCGCGCCACTCCTCGGGGGCATTGGCAAGCATGGAATGCACGATCGGCGCGCCGCAGTAGTGGGTGACGCCGTGCTCGCGGATGGCCTCGAAGATGAGCCGCGGATCGACGCGCCGCAGGCAGACGTTGACGCCCGCATTGGCGGCCATGGTCCAGGCAAAGCACCACCCGTTGCAGTGAAACATCGGCAGGGTCCACAGATAGACCGAATGCGGCGGCATGCCCCAGGACACGATGTTCGACATGGCGTTCAGGTACGCGCCGCGATGGTGGTACACCACGCCCTTCGGATTGCCCGTGGTGCCCGAGGTGTAGTTCAGGGAGATCGCCTCCCATTCGTCCGCGGGCTGCTCGAAGACGAAGTCAGGGCTGCCGCTGGCGAGCAGCGCTTCGTAGTCCTGGGTGCCGAGACGCTCACCCGGACCGGTGTATTCAGGGTCGTCGATGTCGATCACGGTCATGTCGGCGCGTCCCGCCAGCGCGATCGCCTGCTTTACCATGCGCGAGTATTCGCGGTCGGTCAGCAGCACCCGGGCCTCACCGTGGTTGAGGATGAATGCGACCGCTTCGGCATCCAGTCGGGTGTTGATGGTGTTGAGCACCGCACCACAGGCGGGTACGCCAAAGTGGGCCTCGAACATCTCGGGCGTGTTGTTGAGGATGGCAGCCACGGTGTCGCCCTTGTTCACGCCGAGCTGCTTCAGCGCGGAGGCAAGCCTGCGTGCGCGCGTGTAGCTCTCGAGCCAGGTGAAACGCCGGGCGCCGTGGATGACGGCGACGCGGTCGGGATAGACATAGGCGCTGCGCTCGAGAAAGGTCAGCGGTGTCAGGGGAACGTAGTTGGCCGCGTTCTTCTCGAGCCCCATTGCGTAGGGCGACTGGCTGCTTGCACTCATGCTTGGATTCCCTCCTCGTCCTGGATCTGTGCCCGTGTGGGCTGGTTCTTTGTCTTTGATCGGTTCTGCTGGCTGCGCCTCAGGCGCCGCAGCGGCCCCGGGCATTCAACCCGCCGTGAAGCTCGCGGTCAAGGGTCACAATCCAGTCCGAGAGCTCGACGGCGAGGCGTTGCGCGCCCGCGCGGAAGGCCCGGGCGCCCCCGCGGGCATCGGGCGTGGGGGCAGGCTCTTCCACGGTGAACTCGCGGCTGGCAAGCGCGATCCCCGGGCGCGGCGGCAGCAGGCCTGCTCGAAGCACGATCCGGGTCGAGCTGCGCTCGGGGGAGGCAAACTCGTGCACGAATTCGTCGAGCTCGATGCGCAGCCGGCAGCGTCCGCTGGCTGAGCCTTGAGCGAGCGTGCGCTCGAGGACCAGCGCCAGCATCGCCCCCGGAACGGACGCCCAGCGGCTCTCGGCAAAGGCCCGCCTCCGTTCAGGAGCGTCCCACCCGAGCCGATACTGCATCGCGCTCGACTCAAGCCAGGGAGGTACGAGAACGACGATCTGCGCAGGGGCCAGCGTCGGCGGAAGCGCGCTGTGCTCGCCAAGGCCGAGATCGTAGATCGCCATTGCAGGAGGTTGGACGTGCAGGCTGCCGCAGCCGAAAAGGGCAAGGGCCACGGCGGTCATCGACAGGCGGTTGCGCGCGATCTGCATCAGGAGGCTCGGGCTGGCGATCATCAGGTGTTTTCCGTGGAAGCCCCGCAGTCGTCAGCGGTTGGCGAAGCCCTGCTCCCCTGGGCCTGGTTCCTGCGCGCCGCGACCGGTGATCAACATCTGCGGTGTCGATTCGACCTCCTCGATCAAGCGTCCGAGGCGGCGGGATGTGGCGGTGAGATCGCCAACGAGGGCATCGAGCTGCGGCAGAGTGCCATCGACCAGACTATCGCTGGTCGCCATTGCAGCCTGGTCGAGGCGCGCGGCCATCTGCTCGAGCCGGCGCATGAGCCGACGCAGGTCGGCCAGCGCGGGTCCTGCTTCGACCGAACTGCGCTCGAGATTGGCCAGCAGGGCCGAGAGCCGGGAGACGTTGTCGGGACTCAGTACCTTGCGCACGGCGGCCAGCGCCTCGGGTACCTCGGCAAAGCTGCGATCCACGCCCGTCGCTGCGGATTCGAGTGTGGCCGCGAGCCTTCGGAGACGGGTGCTCCCCTCATCGTCGAACAGCGCCGCGAGCCGATCGGCGACGGTGCCGAAGCGCTCGAGGGCAGCAAGGGTCCGATCGGTGATCTCGTCGAGCACGCCTGGGCCAAGCGCGATGCGAGGTGCTTCCAGGCCCTCGCCTTCGAGGGGCCTGGGATCGCTACCCGAGTCGTCGAGCTGGACGTAGGCGAGCCCGGTGACGCCAAGCGTGCCGAGTCTGGCCGTAGTGCCGTGCGTGAGGGGCAGGTCCGCCGCCACCCGGATCCGGATGAGCATGTTGCGCAGGTCGGCCGGATCGATCTCGATCGACTTCACGGCACCTACCGAAAGCCCGCGGTAACGCACGCGTGACTGCTCACCGAGCCCGTTTATGTCCCCACGGGCGATGAGAACCACTTCGCGCATCGGCTGCCGGTCCTGCGAGAACCACCACAGCGCGAACACGATGCCTGCGCCGAGAACCAGCGCGAACAAACCGGCGGCGAAGGCGTGGGCGCGATCTTCCAAGTCAAGCTGCTCCTTGCGCATGACGGGACAGTGCCCGGCGTCCGTATTCGCCGTGGAAGAAGCGCGCGATGAAGGGGTGATCCACTTCCAGCGTCTGCTCCAGCGGCGCGTAACTGATGATACGACCGTCAGCAAGTACTGCCACCTTGCTTGCCATCGCTGCCAGGGTGTCGAGGTCGTGTGTGACCAGTACCACCGTCAGCCCCAGTTCGCGGTGGAGTGAGCGGATCAGTCGCACGAAGGCCATGCTGCGATCCGGATCGAGTCCGGCGGTCGGTTCGTCGAGCAGCAGCAGTTCCGGCTCGAGCGCGAGCGCCCGCGCCAGCGCCGCGCGCTTGACCATACCTCCCGAGAGCTCGGCCGGCATCAGCAAGGCATGCTCCGGCGCCATCTCGACCATCGCCAGCTTCAGCGCCACGAGGTCAAGGATCTCCTCCTCGGTGGCCAGCCCGAGCTCCTTGAGCGGAAATGCGATGTTTTCGCCCACCGTGAACGCGGAGAACAATGCCCCGTGCTGGAACAACACCCCGAGGCGACGCTGGCGCGCGATGCGTTCCCGGGCGTTGCCGGCGTCGAGCGCCTCGCCGAACAGGGTCACCACGCCCTCGTTCGGCCGGGTGAGGCCGATGATGTGGCGCAATAGCGTCGTCTTGCCGCTGCCCGAGGCCCCGACCAGCGCGACGATCTCGCCACGCGCGACCGCTAGCTCAAGTCCGTCGTGGATCACGGTACGCCCCAGTCGGGTGACGATGCCGGCGAGCGAGACGACCGGAGACTGCATCCCGCGTCCTCAGCCCGGAATGCCGATCGAGCGGGTCGCGATCGCGAACACCGCATCGACCAGGATCACGATCGTGATCGAGGACACCACCGACGCGGTAGTGTTGGTCGAGAGGCTCTCCGTGTCCGGCTTGACCCGCAGCCCGAAATGGCAGGCGATCAGCGCGATCAGAAGCCCGAACACGGCGCCCTTGGCAAGCCCGATATACACGTTCGCGATCGGCACGGCGTCGGGCAGCGCCTGTACGAAGAACGCCAGGCTCAGGTCGAGCTCGACCCAAGCCGAGGCCCAGCCGCCGAGCAGCGCGATGGCCGAGGTCCACAGCACGAGCAAGGGCATCGCCAGCGCCAGGGCCACGACCTTGGGCAGCACCAGGCGTACTGATCGCGACACGCCCATCGCTGCCAGCGCATCGATCTCCTCGGTCACCCGCATCACCCCGAGCTGCGCTGTCATCGCCGACCCCGATCGTCCGGCCACGAGCACCGAGACGAGCACCGGGCCGAGTTCGCGGATGATGCCCATCCCCAGAATGTTGACAATGAACACGTCGGCGCCAAAGGTCCTGAGCTGAAGCGCCGACAGGTAGGAAAGCACCACCCCGATCAGGAATCCCACGAGCGCCGACACCGGCATGGCCTTGACCCCGACCTTGAAGACGTTGGCGGAGATCTCGAGCAGCGGCCACTCGCGCGGGTGGCGCAAAAGATGCAGCAGGTCCAGCAGCAGCTGACCGAGCAAGGCGACGAAGTCGCGCCCATGGGCTACGAAACCGATCAGTGCGGCGCCCAGCGCCGCCACCGCGTCAGCAAGGGTGAAAGGTGGTCTTACCGGCAGGGGTTGCGCACCGCCGCGTGCGACCCGGGCGATGACTTCGCGCTGCGCCGGGCTCAGTGCGAGCGCGGCGGGCCACTGCCGGCCCCAGGCCCGCCACAGCAGCGTTGCTCCGAAGCTGTCGAGGCGGGCAACCGCCAGCAGGGTCCACTCGGTCCCGGATGGCACG
>CZCA01001142.1_pt1 | contig 29773 bp, 15 predicted proteins | sample 591981 | NCBI WGS metagenome assembly CZCA01 (sample SAMEA3556810, study PRJEB10932) | anaerobic digester metagenome | reverse complement strand
GCCAATGATGATCAGATTCAGGCTCCGTTGGCTGCGGATTTTGGTCTGCAAAACTATCCCAACCCCTTCAACCCAAGCACCACTATCGCGTTTATTGCTCCTGAGTCAGGCGATGTGAGGTTGTCTATCTTCAATATCAAAGGTCAAAAGGTGAGAGATTTACATAGCGGTTCAATGGCAAAGGGGCATCATACCGTTACCTGGGATGGTTTGGATGACAAAGGCATAGCTGTGAGCTCGGGAGTCTTTTTTGTACGGATCGAGATGAATGGCAAGTCCCAAGCTCACAAGATGGTGCTAATGAAGTAGTCCATACGTAGATTGCGAGGCACTGCCGGTTTTGCACGGCAGTGTCTCAAGGGTTGGTGTAAAATAGGTGAGCGTTTAGACTAAAAAGGTTGAGCCGATTCCCACTCTTTATTTTATGCTTCTCACCCAAACGAATCATCAAGGGAGAATCAAATGACTCAATAAGTGGAAATACAGGCTGTTATGAAAAATGTGGGAATGCCACATAGAATATATCCTTTGACAAAAAAGCCTCCAAAATCATACTGCCATCTATGATCAATATGGAGTGTCACAATGTCCTTTGTCCATTTACATAACCACACACAATACAGTCTTTTGGATGGAGCTTGCCGGGTCGACCGCATGGTGAGCCTGGCCAAGGAATACGGTATGCCCGCGGTTGCCATCACGGATCACGGCAATTTGTTTGGTGTGATAGACTTTTATAAGACGGCCAACAGAGCGGGGATCAAGCCCATCATCGGCATCGAAGCCTATATTATAAATGGCGAGCTGGGCTCGGAGCAAAGCAAGCAGGATGTACGTTTTCATCTGGTGCTTTTGGCCAAAAATCTGCAGGGTTACAAGAATTTGATGAAGCTCTCGTCTATTTCCTACACCGAGGGCTTCTATTATAATCCACGCATCAATAAAGCGCTTTTGGAGAAATATCACGAGGGCTTGATCTGCCTGAGCGCCTGCGTCAAGGGCGAAATTCCGCATCTATTGAGAAATGGCAGAAAGCAACAGGCCAGGGAAGCGGTGCAGTGGTATCTGGATCTGTTTGGCGAGGACTACTATTTGGAGATTCAGGATCACGGCTTGGAAATAGAAGCAGAAGCGATGCCGCAGGTGATAGAGCTGGCAAAGGAAATGAATGTGCCGCTGGTGCTTACGAACGACTGTCACTACCTGCATCAGGAAGACCATGAGGCGCATGACATCCTGCTCTGCATCCAGACGCAAAAAACATTCGACGATCCGCAGCGGATGCGTTACAACACGCAAGAGCTGTATTTCAAGAGTGCGGAGGAGATGAGAAAGCTCTTCCCGGATCATCCCGAGGCATATGAAAACACGCTGCGCATTGCGGATAAGATAGATTTGGAGCTCAAGTATGACCACTTTCTCTTGCCCGAGATAGAGACGCCGCCGGAGTATCCGGATATGGGGTCTTATTTGCGGGCGCTGTGCGAGGAAGCGGCCAAGGAAAAGTATCCTGATATGACGCCTGAGATCAGGGAAAGGATTGATTTTGAGCTGGATGTGATCCACAGGACGGGATTCGATGGCTACTTTTTAGTGGTGCAGGATCTGATCAACAACGCCATCAAACAGGGTGTTCCGGTGGGGCCGGGGCGCGGTTCGGCTGCAGGGAGCATCGTTTCCTACCTGCTGGGCATCACTCTGGTAGACCCAATCAAATATGGTCTGCTCTTTGAAAGATTCCTCAATCCGGATCGTATTGGTATGCCGGATATAGATATAGACTTTTGTGCGCAGGGACGCGGCAAGGTGATAGACTACGTGGTGCAGAAATACGGGCGCAACAGCGTAACGCAGATCATCACCTTCGGTACTTTGGGCGCCAAAACCGTGATCAAAGACGTGGCGCGGGTGTTAGGCGTATCGGCCAGTGAAGCCAATGAAATCACCAAGCTCATCCCCGGTATGAACAAGGGTTTGGAGGATGTGTATGCCACCGAGATCGACTTTGCCAATCTCGTAGACAGCAAGCCCATCTATCAGACCATCTACAAGCATGGCGTGGTGTTGGAGGGTTTGGTGCGCCATACGGGTATTCATGCGGCGGGCGTGGTGATTGCGCCGGGCGATCTCACGGATTATGTTCCCCTGGCTACCAACACCCCGAAAGATGGCGAGACCTGCGTTTTGGTGCAATATGAGGGCAAGTGGCTGGACGAGCTGAAGCTGCTGAAAATGGATATTTTGGGGCTGAAGACACTCACTTTGATCAAGGCAACGACAGACCTGGTGAAGAAATACCACGGCGTGGACATCGACGTCAACAAGCTCGAGCTCGACGATAAGAAGGTGTATCAACTGATGAGCAAGGGCGAGACGGATGGCGTGTTTCAATTTGAATCCGACGGTATGCGCAAGTATCTGATGGAGCTCAAGCCCACGGCTTTTGAAGACCTGATCGCCATGGTGGCGCTGTTCCGTCCGGGGCCGATGCGGTTTATCGGCACTTTCATCGCCCGCAAACACGGCCGCGAAAAAGTGGAATATGACCATCCCATCATGCAAAAAACTCTGGAAGAGACCTATGGCGTGACGGTTTATCAAGAGCAGGTGATGCGCATTTCCAGGGAGATGGGCGGTCTTACCAGAGGCGAGGCGGATACCCTGCGCAAGGCGATGGGCAAGAAAGATGCGCGGCTGATGCAGAAATTTGAGAGCAAATTCAAGGAGGGAGCGCAGTCCCGCGGCGTGAGCGAGAGGATTGCGAGCAAGGTTTGGGAAGATTGGAAGCAGTTTGCGCAGTATGCATTCAATAAAAGCCACGCCACCTGTTATGCCCTGGTGGCCTATCAAACCGCATGGTTGAAGGCGCATTATCCCGTGGAATTTATGGCAGCGCTGCTTTCTCTGGAAGACAACCCGGATAAAATCCCCGTGCAGATCGGCGTGTGCAGGGATATGGGCATCAATATCATCCCTCCCAATATCAACCGCAGCATCAGCGAGTTCAGCGTGCATGGCAAAGAGGTGCTTTTCGGCTTGAGAGCCATCAAAAACCTGGGTGAAGCGGCGATGAGCTGCATCATTGAAGAGCGCGAGAAAAACGGCCCCTTCACCAGTCTCTTCAATTTCTGCAAGCGGCTGGACGGCGTTGCGGTGAATAAAGCGGTGCTGGAAAGCCTGATTGCCAGCGGTGCGATGGATGAGCTGGAAGGCAGCCGCGCCCAGAAATGGGAAAGCATAGAAACCGCACTGGCCTTTAGCTCCGGCGAGCAGCGCGAAAGACGCAAAGGCCAGATCAGCCTCTTTGATATCATCGCCGAAGATGACGAGAAGGAATATGAGCCACCACTGCCGGAGATCGAAGAATGGGGCTTTATCCACAGATTGGTAAAGGAAAAAGAGGTGCTGGGATTTTATATGAGCGGCCATCCTTTGGACCACTATAAGTATGCGGTAAAGTGTTATACCACAAACTGTACGGATATCAATGAGGAGACCACCAGCCCCAAGACAGAATTGGTGCTCTGTGGCGTGGTGACGCAGATCAGTAAAAAGCGGGATAACAAGGGTAACCGGTTTGCCTTCGTGCAGTTTGAAGACCTCTCCGGCCGCTTTGAGGTGCCGCTTTTCAACCGCTATTATCAGGAATACTTCGATCTCGTTTCCGGAGACCTGATCCTGGGCATCGTGGGAACCCTCTCCACCTACAATAACGGGATGGACGAGATGGTAAAGATGGTGAGGATCAATCCCAAGCGAATCTTCCCCATAGAAGAGCTGCCCAAAAACGTGAGCGGCGAGCTGCACCTGAATATGCCCAAAGAAAAGATGAGCCAAAGCTTTGTGGACGAGCTCAAGAAATGTATGGATAGGTCCAAAGGCAACTTTGGTATCAAGATGCGCTTTGTGGGTGAAAAAGATGAGTTTACGCTGCATTCCGAGCGCAGGTTTTTTCCGGATAATGAGTTTCTGGGATGGTTGGACAAGCAAAAGATCAAGTTTTCTGTTGCAATGGGGGTAAACAATGAAAACAGCTATTAGCCTCTTGGTTCTACTGCTTATTTGTGGGGTGTTTTGGGCTCAGGAAGTGGTGTTTGAGCACTACGAGAGCGGCACCGATATCTGGGTGCTGGTTCCCTATAGCAGTATTTCCTTTAAAAAAGGGATGGACTATGCAGACTGTCAGCTTTCCCTGGAGATCAAAGGCGAAAAGAAGAAACAAAAGGCTTCGTTCTCGTCCAAATTGCATATCCCCAAGCGGGATTGGCTGCAGGATACGGCTATTCCGGTGAAGTTCACAGCCGCTTTGGTGAAGGATAGCTATAAGCTTACCCTGCAGCTGCGTAATCTCGACCTGGGTAAGAAGGTAAAGATAAGCCGCAACTTCAGCCTGGGAGATTATACGCCTATTGGAGAGGCATGGGTGTTGGCGGAACGAGAGGAACAGCGCTTTTTGCCCGGGGATTTGACAGCTCTGGATGAAGGGCTCAGCAGCTGCGTGATCTCGCAGAAGTTTTCCATCGCAGTGGACAGCCTGAGCGTGGAGGTGGGGGATCAGATCTGGGTCTACCATGCTCCCCAAGATGAAATCCAGATAGACCTGCTGGAGCAGGTGCCGTTTTCCACGCCGATAATCGTCACCATTCACGAAGGGAATATCCGTTATAAGACCAATCCCTTTACCTATAGCCCCTGGTTTGCCTACAATTTGCGCTACAGCTACCAAGATCAGGTTCAGCAGATCCGTTTTATCGCCAACCAAAATCAATATCATGACCTGATGGCCCTGAAGGGAGATGAGATAGCGCAGGGGATAGAACTCTTCTGGCAAAGCATGGACCCCAGCCCGGGAACGGTGCGCAATGAGGCGCGGGAGGAGTTTTGCAATCGCGTCATTATCGCCGATGAAAGATTCAAACTTCATAAAAAGTTGAAGGGTTGGGCCTCCGATCGTGGTAGAATATATATAAAATATGGCGAACCGGACTATGTAAGCCACCCGGACCCCATACCCGAGCGCAGCTATCCCACCATCGTGTGGAGCTACCAAAGGGATAAAAAGGAGTTTATCTTCGTGGACTACAGCGGTTATGGCCAATATACACTATGGAACAAAGATGAAGAATTTGACTAAAAGCCTTTTACTATGCGCTCTGCTGCTGCTGAGCGTGACGCTTGTGGCTCAAAACAAGCTGAATATGGCCGTGCATGAACTGCGGTTCAAAGACGCATCAGGCCACACTTTGCTGCACATTGACTACCAGATTCCCTATCGCAATCTGGTCTTTATGGCACAGGAGAATGGCTATTTTGCCACGGTGGATGTGAGCGTCAGCATCCCCAGAGGTGATTCTTTGATCGTGATCAAAGACCTTTTGGACAACGTGGGCATAACCAACAAACACGATGCCACCTCCGGTAAATCACATATAAACAGGGTGAGCTTCCTTTTGGATGAATCTGTGGACAGGCTCTATTTCAAAGCGGAAGACCTCAATTCCGGGGATGTGTTTACCTGGCCCATTGATGGGCGGCCTCTGGATGAAGAGGAGCTGCTGAGCGATATTCAACTCTGCTCGGTAGTGGTGCCCGACAGCATCTCCGTGAGCAAGTTCCGCAGAGGAGACGTCCTCTATAAGAGTGAGCCGTCCTTGATCTTCGATAAAAACATCCTGGAAAACGTGCACCTCTACCTGGAAACCTACGTCCCTGAACGGCTGCAGGGCACAGGGCTGATGAACCTGTATATAGAAAAGGACAGCCTCATCATCAAAGACGACTACTTTGACATCAGCCTCGATGCGCCGCAGAAGGCTCTGCACCTGCAAATCCCCACCGGGGAGCTGGAGGCGGGATCCTATCAGGGAACCCTGAGCCTGCAGATAGGCGAGAGCCTGCAGGAAAAGGAGTTTGACTTTTTCATCACGGAAAAGGGAGAACCGCTCTATTTCCTGATGGCAGACCCCGAGGACGAGCTGCAGCTGCTGAGATACTTCACCGCCGGAGCTACGCCCCTGGATTGGAGCCGCTATGACGAAATCACCAAAAAGCGCTATCTATCCAGTATTTGGAAATACCTGGGCTCGAGTGCCGGACTGAGCACGGAGTCGATCCTGGCCATTGTGGAAGAGCGGGTGGACTATGCCAATGCCCACTTCAGATACTTTAAAGATGGCTGGAAAACCGATATGGGGCGCATTTACATTCGCAACGGAGCGGCAGACGACGTGGAAAAGGATGTGATCCAGGAACTCACGCGCTATGTGAGCAAAGATTATCAGATCTGGAAATACCGGGGCAAGGTAAGAGCCGTCTATGTGTTTGTGGACGTGCAAATGAACGGCAATTATCAGCTGATTTATGTGCGTGGCGACGAAATGGAGAGCAGCCGGCCCGATTTCAGGCGGTATTTGGGTGATGACTTCGATCTGTCAAAGTTGGATTAGTTAATGTTTTATGACATTGTTAACGCTTTTTATTATACTCAAAAACAGGGTGAAAAGCATCAGGGAAGTGCTTGATACTAAAGGTGTTAGTGCGCTTGTCCTCAAAAACCAGGATGATGTCGAAGCGAGATTCATGCTTGACAAAATTTGGGCTCTGATTAATGTATACCAATGCTGCCTGAGTAATGTGATATCTCTTGCGACGAGTTATCGTTTGCAAGGCGGCGTCTATAGAGTGGAATCGGCGCGTCTTCACTTCAACGAAGACGAGGTGTGTATCGTTATGAACAATTATGTCAATTTCCCCATTTTTGGTGCGGAAATTCTTGCTCAGCAGCGTGTATCCCTTACTAACAAGGTATTTGGCTGCGAGTTCTTCGCCTAAGCGGGAGAGTTGATATGGTGAATTTTTATCCATGGATCAAGAAAATACTTGACGTAAATCCCGTCAATTATAATTTGAATCCAGTAACTACTAAACAAAAAAAACTAACAATCACCGAAAGGTGGAGGGAAGTATGAGAAAAGTATTATTTAGTGCACTTGTAATGACATTTCTGGCAGGGATGCTGTTTGCAGCTCCTTTTCAGACGTTAGGTATGCTACGCACACCTGATGCATATGTCTTGCCTCATAAGGCAGCAGAGTTTTTGTTGGTTGGCTACTATAGAGACGTAGTTAAACCATCATATGTTGATATGGACAAGTTTGGTCAATTCGTTCCCTATGGCATGGTTGGTGTAGGGCTCTGGGATAGGGCCGAGCTCGGTCTTTTCGCTGGAGACAAGCAGTTTTTCTTCAACCTGAAGATCAAGGTTATTGAGGAGACTTTGCGCATGCCACAGTTCTCTATTGGTATGGACAATATCCTCTCCAGTGTGCAGCACCACAGAGCTCAGGACTATGGCCCGGAATCTGGCTGGTACTATGCTACGCATCCGGATAAAACTGACTACGAATACTACTCACCTTATGCAGTGCTGTCAAAGCAAGTGGTCATCGGCAACACAAACTGGATGTTCAACATTGGTGGCGGAGCAAACCGCTTCACGGGTCAAGTACCCCGCTCAAGGTTTTTCAACGGTATGTTTGCCTCAATCGAGTTTTCACCCTTCAAAGACTTCTTTATCCAGGGCGAATACAGCGGACATGACTTCCAGGCAGGTATCAAGTATACCTACAACAACTGGGGTATCAGGTTCGGCGCCCAAGCTATTGAAGACTGGGCCAAAGACAGCGCCTATTCAGGAAACCGTCGTTTTGCTCTGGGAATATCCTATCTCTTTGATAAGTATGCCACGGCCAAACGTCGTCCTGACATCTTGGAACTTGCCCGAGGTGCACAGGCAGCAGAAGAGCCTATCGTCGTAACGCAAGGCGAAGAGCCAATCGGCGAAGTCAGCGTGAGTACCGGCGGCGGAGATATAGGCGTTGAGAGTGGTACCGGCTACAAGGAGCTTTCCCCTGAGGTCAAGGACCTGTTAGGAGAATTGAGAGCACTGCGCGAAGAAAGAGAAAAAGCCCAGAAGGCTTTGCTCGAACTGCGTGAGTGGCTGAAAGACCTCAAAGAATAGATAATTTTGCGTGACATGATTCATGTCAAAACCTAATTTGTGCCCACAGACTTCCCTTGAGAAAAGAGAATCTACTCCAGGCGCAGAACACACTGCGCCTGGTGTAGCATTCTATATTCGGAATCTAAACAATTTAACTTATGGACGATAAGAAGTGAGCAGGGTTATGAAAAAAACTTTTTTATTTGTACTAATTGCCGCTTTAATGCTCTCGGTGTCGAGCTTGGCTGCTGCAGCGTCACCTTACGATCCCGATCCCACATTAAAGGGCATATACCGGACTCCTGAGGTTCGGGCAGCTGTAGCTTTTCTCAAAGACGAGCTGCCTGAACTGATCAAGACAGATCCGGCATTGGCTGCTGAAAAATACGAACAGCATTTTAGAAGCTTGAATCAACTCGATGAGTTTGACGTATTGTATTTGGTTGGGCATTTTTACGCTGTTTCAAATGACGCTCTTTCGGCTTTGAAGTATCTACCTATACTTGCCAACCATCCTCAACTGGGAGAGGATGCAAGGCGCATGGTCAACCTCCTGCTCTACCAGAGGATGATCGTCAATATGCAATCTGAGGATAAAGAGAGTGCAGCAGCTTTCCTGGAAGACGTCATGGAGTCCTTCGATATCGGAAAATACTATCCCACCTACCTCTATCTGTGGACAGACCTCGTGTCCGGCACGGATAGATACTCGGAAGTGGATAGCTACTTCGAGAATTATGACACCAACGAGACTTGGCTCAAAAACCACTTTATCCCCCGCAAAAGTGCAATTATTGAACGTGTAGAGGCTTTGGATCTTGAGGGCTTTTACAACGATCCCAGCGTCGACAATTACCGGGCTTTGCAAGGTCAGATCGATAGCGTGATCGCCGACCTTCAGACACTTTATGAAGAAGCCAGGACGGTGAAAGGCCTGGCCGTATTGGATGTAATCGAAGAGATTTCTGCCAAAGAGATGGATATCCTAAGTGCCCTTAAGGCAAACCTTCTTGAATATACCATCAGCCCGTATATAAGCCTGGAAGCTATCGCTGATCCCGATTTGCCTTTCAGCCAGAATCCGTTCTTTGATGAGTATATGGTGGGTATTAAGTATGTAGAAGCTCTTAAGACATATCAGCATCTGCTGGCCACTTTCCTGGATACCATCGATAGGTTCTTTGATATTCGCATTGAGCAGTATCTGCTTGATGATCCGTCTGTCGCAGGCAAAAACTACAGCGACCTGGAACTCGGTCGCCTCATCGATATAGAGAAGAGTATTATCCTCTATACCGATCTGATCGATGTGCTCGCTCAGACCATGGAAACAAATGTGTATAAGCAGAGTGACCTCGATCTGGAGCCCTTGCTTATTTACTACAGCGAGCAGTTGGCAGACCTGCAAATCCGCAAAGAGACTTACTTGGGCATGCGCAAACATGAGTCTGACGATGAAGAGATGCTCTTCAATGAATTCATGCTGGAATACTATGGTCTTCACGACGAGCTGGAGGACTGGACTCTGGCGATTGCGGATATCGAAGAAGTTATTATTGCAGACATGATGCTCCGCTACCCCGATGAAATGAAAGAGATTGCGCTGCAGCTCAGGGAAAGGATTCAAGGGGCGGATTTGCAGATCAATCTGGACGGCTATCTCTCACGTGTGCTGAAGAATATAGATTTTATCACCCTGCAGAGCCGCTATCGTCATCTGAACCACTTGGATGCAAAGCGTAAGGCAGATACCACACTCAGCCTGGAAGAATCCACGCAGGCTTATGAAGATATCCTGGCCCAGAAAAGGGAACTGCTGCTGGACTATCATGAATTTGTGGCTCAAAATCCCAACTTCAAGGCTATGGAACAACCGGATGACAGCTTCCTGGTTGGCCTCGCTGACGTATACTATAATATGGGTGAACTGCAATGGGCCACGGATTTTGATCATCCCGAAAGAGCCCTGTCCCTTTATCGTGGAGTCTTGCAAGCAAATCCGGATTTCTATTTAAAGGAATTTGCATTATACAACGTGGCTTACCTGAGCTCCGAAGTGCAGCGCAATGCTCACGAGAAAAGAGTTGCAGATTGGCAAGAGCTCAATCCCAACCGTCCTCGTGGCGATGCACAGAAGATGAAGGAATCAGATTTTAGAGAAGCGATAACCAGCTACCGGACCATCCTGGAAGATTATCCCACTTCACCCCTGTATGATGAAGCTGCATATCGCCTGGCAAACTTGTACTTCCTCGTGGGTACCGATGCCGAGCGCCCCATCGAATGGTATGACAGAGCAAATGAGCTCTATACGCAATTGGCAGACAAGGCAGACAGCCCCTACCGCTATGAAGCCTTGTTCCAGCGCGCATTTGTGAATATGAACATCTCCACTGAGGCCTCTCTCGAATCTGCACTGCAAGATTTTGTGACTATTCTGAATGCCGTCGATGGAGAGCGCATTACGCCCGAATCCACGGCGGAAGAGCTCAAGCTCAACTCTCTCGACCAGATCGCCTACTGTCTGGTGGCGCTCGATGGAGCCGATCTTACGGGACAATCCCGCGGTTTGGAAGCCATCAATACCTACCTGGGCGGCTACGAGGATGAGGACGTCATCCTGTACGTGATGGATAAAGCTTTTGAAAACAAGAGAGATATGAAGCTTACACGTCAGTCCATAGACTTCCTCGAATACAGGATGCGGAGGGATCCCACTGCGTTGGTCAATCCCAGCCTGGTAGATTCCATAGTGGTGCTGTTCTATTCCAGCGATACCACCCTGCGTCCCGGCGAAGACCGTGATGCGATCCGCAGAGACAAATATGCCAGGATGACAAACCAATATGCCAAGGACAGCGTTTGGTATGATAAAAACATCAGAGGCAAAGACCTGGGCTATGCCGAAATTGCCAAGCAGCTTGCCTCCGTGCGCAATGCTTATCGCCAGACGCAGATCGTCCTCTATGAGAAGGTTCGCACCGGTCTCACTGAAGAGGCATATCAGGAATATCGTGCCCATACCAACAAATTTGTCGCCTACCGCGAGCTCTTTTCACCGGAAGTTTACGGTGCTTACGACGAGCTTTTGGAGCAATTATACAATGCAGAGCCGGCCGAATACGATGCAGACTTTGCTGCCTGGAGGCTGAATGCCGAAAAGGAAGACCTCAGGCTGCTGGCTCACCTGGCTGATGCCACGCCGTCGGACTATGCCTACCGCAGAGTCTATGACAGACTGATTGGCTTCAACCAGGCATATCTCACACCCACCGATCCTGAATACTTCAAGAATGAAGAACTGGCTTACAGCTATGCCCTCTCCAGAGAAGAGATGCTGAGGGATCAGCTCCAGGGCCAGGAATTGGAAGCCCTTTACACCTACCAGCAAAATGCCACTGACCGCTATATCAGAGCGCTCAGAGCTACCGGACAGGAAGACAAGATCAGGCAGGCAGACCTCCTGGTTTTGGATATGGCTCACAACGCATTCAATAAGGATCGTTACGCCGAGGCCAAGACGCGTTATCTGGACCTTCTGGAAAACTATCCCAACCTCAGCAACAGTGCAAAATACGACATCTATATCAACCTGGCTTTCATAGCTCAGGACGATGAAAGTCTCGGCCAATTGGAACGTTACCTTGCTGCCGAGCAGTATGCACGTCAGGCCATGGATTATACCACCGACGCCACCAAGCTGGCAAAAGCAGACCAGATGGTGAAGCTGCAGATCCAAAACAGCTACAACGCCGCTATTTCTGACAACAACTACGCCGCAGCTGCCGAACAGTTTGGACGTATGGCAGAGGAATTTACCTACGAGCAACATCCCGCGGAGCACCTCAACTATAAGAGATTGCAGGCAGAACAACAACAGAAAGCCGGACAATATGACAAGATGATTGAAACCTACATGTATCTGGCTGACAAAGAAAGCCCTGCTGCGATAGACAACGTCTATGCGCTCTATTACCTGAGCTGGACGGCTGCCGATAGCCTCATGCACAACACGGCCTATGCCAATCAGATCAAGGGTGAGTTTATGGAAAGATACCCCGCCAGCAACTACACCTTCAGGCTCAAGGTAACAGAGATCGAAAAGATGGCAGCCAACCCTGCCACCAAGCTGGAAGCCGCAGAGGCCTACCTGGCACTCGCTGCTGATATGCGTGCCAAACGTATTGACAGTGGCGACGTCAGAAGCGAAAACATCTATATGCAGGCCTATAATATATACAATGAAGATCAAACATCCCTGAGGCGTTTGGAGGTCTTGGACGAATTTATCCAGCTCTATCCAAACCACCCGGATGTGACAGATATGTTACGTACCCTGGCCAGTGGCTATTACTATTATGTGCAGGAAGACACGGCCCGCTTTGAGGAATATGCCAGAAAGCTCTTCATGAAAGACAAACAGCAGTATGACCTCTATCAGGGCGTGGCGGTGAAGTACCTCTCAAAAATCCTGCAGGATTATGACACTGCCTATCTGAATAAAGACTGGGACGAAGCCTTCAGAAAGCGCGATGAATTCAAGGCTTTGGAAGCCGTTTACCGCAGAGAAGGTTTGCCCCTGGATACCACAGAACAATATGAAGCCTTTGCCGCAGCAGAGGCCGAATACAGGGAGATCCAAGCTCATCAGAGATTCCTCAGAGACTTTGACCGTCAGCTGGCTGCTCTGGAAAATTCAGACTTCATGACTCAGACGCCCAATCAGCACATCATGGTCAACGTCAACACCAGCTTTATGAGAAACCTGATGGGTGGAAGAACAAACCGCTTGCCAAACTTCCGCACCGCACTTACAAACCAGGTGGGAAGAGTGGAAAGACTGATCGCCGGAGAAAACCAGCGGAAACTGGATACCGCCAGGATCGTCAGAGCCCTCGCTCTGGAAGCCCGGATCTATGAATATGGCGTACAGGTGATCGAGACGCAAATCAACAAGTTCCTCGACATCGCAAACGAAGTGAGACCCTATCGCAACGATCCCAACGTGGTGGCCACCATTTGGGCTCAGGTAAACAGCGAATATGTGTATCCCTTCGAAGATGCTGCCAATGCCATTTATCTGACCCTGTTCAATACCTTCCACCTGGCAGGATATGAAAACGAGACCATACGTCTCGCCATCGCCAAACTGGAAGAACGTGGCATCAAACCGGATTATCAATTGGTGGAATATCCCCTGGGCGCAGACTGGAAACTGACGGGACTGGACGAAGAAGACAACTCTATCGCCGCAAACTTCGTCATCTCAAGCACAGTCACCCCCAAGGGTCAGGTCTTGGGAAGCACAAATATCCCTCCCAAAACCAAGATGCAAGCTGAGTTTACCCTCAATTCCAGGATAACTCCCAGCTTCGTGTTTCTCCAGATGGTCTACCCTTACGATCCTCAAGCGTTTGTAAACAACCATGAAGTTGAGTTTGTGGGCTTTGCCGTTGATTCCCTGGAAGTAAACCGGGCAATTAGCACCCGCTATGGCTATCAATTCAGCGGCGCCGAATGGAATGAGCAGCAAAACTCAATCCGCCTGCTGTTCCCCAACCGCTATCAGGATCAAATCCCCGTAAGATTTACATTACAAGCTTATTACGATACACAAGAGCTCAACCGTACTCGTCCCAGACAGACCATGTCCTTTGGCAGCGGCACCTCCTACAGAGCCCTGGTGGCCGATCCCGTTACCGGGGTTGAAACAGCCATCCCTTCCAAGCTGGCTCAAGGAACAAGCATGCCCAAGGAGGCTGTTGAGGGTCTGAAAGATGGCAATGCCCAAGTGATATGGGTTTCTGAAAATGAGGAGGAACCCATCACGGACATCGCCTTCGAGACAGACTTCAACATCGATGGAGAGTTGGTTTCCGCTCACTTGGAATTCGTGGCACCTATGACGGCCAACGTGATCCTCAATGGCGAAGCTATCGCCAGCGAAATATATATGGATATGGACGAGGATCCCTTGACCTTTTACCCAAACCAGGTAGATTTGCCTCTTGAGATGCTCAGAAACGGCAAAAATACCCTCCGAATTGAAGTTCAGAACGATACCCCCTATCGAGGCATCATCGCTGAAATCAAGGTCGACAAATACACAAAGGAGTGAGGAAATGAGAAAGCTGATTGGCATTGCGATACTGCTGCTGGGAGCCACCCTGCTTTTGGGACAAACCACAAGCACTCCTCCCCGTGGTTTCGAAAATGTGAGGGAAATGGTGGAGACTGAAGTAATGGATATACAGATCAAAGCCTTCATTCCTGACATTACTACTTTTAAAGACAAAACAGATACTTATAACTGGGAAGGGCATTATGCATTCCCCAAAGCACTGTTGGAAGTTATCCAACAGGTTAGCAAACAACAACTTACCAGATGGCAAGAAATAAGAAATAAATGGCTAGAGGAGTCAAAATGAAAACAAAACACATTCTATTAGCGCTATTTGTCATGCTCTTTTGCGTGGCTTTGGTAGCCCAGGAAGCCCCCGTTGTTGAGGATACTACAGTTAAAATCACCCCTGGACGTATCATTCAAGATAGTGGATACTGGGGTTATGCAATTATTCTCGTATTCGTGATTGGTCTCGTGTATGGCATCGTCCGCTACGTTCAGCTCTATCAGCGTGAAAAAGTGGATGCTCAAAAGCTTTATCTCAAACTCAAAGGTTACATCAAAAACGATCAGATCGAAGAAGCCACCAAGATTGCTGAGAGCTTCAAAAGCACTACGCTTGGTTTTATCTTCTGGAGTGGTTTGAAGGCCTTTGGTGATATGCGCAAAGCCAACAAAACAGGCGAAGAGATGGATCGCGTCGTGCAAAACGCATTTGAAGAATCAGTTCTTCAGACAGTTTACAAGATCGACTCAGGTCTCTCCTGGTTCACCACCCTGGCTCAAGTATGCACCTATCTTGGATTGCTTGGAACCATTTGGGGTCTGTTGCAAGCCTTCTACGGCCTGGCTTCAGCTCCCGATCACCTCAAAAACCAAGTTCTTACCGAAGGAATCGCAAAAGCCATCGGCACCACTGCTATGGGCTTGATCGCTGCTATTCCTCTTTCATTGATTCATGGCGGACTCTTTGGCCGTGCCCAGAAGATCCTTGCCGATATCGACGAACACACCGTTAAAATTATGAATGCCTTAAGCATGGCAAATAAGGGATAATAATATGGCTTATCGTCCTTCTGCCGGAAGGAACCGAAGACTCGCTGGAGGTCCTAAAGAGCCGGACATAGTCCCGCTCATGAACCTCTTTTTGACTATTATCCCATTGTTGCTATATATGTTGGTAATAGTCCAGCTGGCTTTGGTTGCCTTAAATTTCACCCCATCAGGTGGTGGTGGAGGCGGGGGAATCCAGGGCCCGGGTGGAGACGGAGCTGACGAAAAGAAGATTGAAATATACATTATGGATCAAGATGCATCAGATCGAGGACTCTTCCCAGGCTTTGAAATTAGGGAGCCGGGGCAAGAAACTCATAAAATTGAGGCCTTAGGCAAAGATGTGAATGATGAATATGTGTATGATTTTCAGGCTTTGAACGAGGTTTTGAAACAGATTCGTGAGCGAAACCCAAATCAAACTCAGATCAGCGTAAGTCCCTATCCAAGCATATTGTATGGTCCCCTGATCAAAACTATCGACCTGTGCAAGCATAACAGCTTTACAAATGTGATGTATAAGCCCGTTGGAATTGGCTATTTTTAGGAGATTATTATGAGAATACTAGAAAAAGCATCAGCTGGCGGTAAGAAAGCAAGAGTCACAAGAAGAATTGTTGACGAAGTGCAACCCTTATCCATCACATCTCTGCTTGATATTTTGACCATCGTCCTGGTCTTCCTTATCAAGAACGTTTCTTTGGACGCCCACAAACTCACTGTTCCAGACATGATGACCTTTCCCACCACGATGACGGTGGAACGCCTGGAACAGAATATGGGCACCACCGTGATCAAGATATATCCTGACCGCATCTTGGTCGGTGTGGACAACGTATATTTTGGAACCCCTATGGAACTATTGCAGGACCCTAAAAAACGTACTGATTTGCATGACTACCTGAGCCGCCTCTCAGAAGTGATCGAAGAAGATGAATCCAAGGGCGAAGCCTGCCTCCTGGTGCAAGCTGATGATGCGATTACCGCCCAAGTGATCACTGCTATCGTGGAGATAGGTACAGGATCATACTACAAGTACGTCTATTTTAGCACGCTGAAGGATTCCAACTGGTTAGAAAACGAAGCACCGCAGCTATAGGGAGGTATTATGGCAAAAACACAACTTAACCTTGAACTGCACTATAAGGGCAAAGACCTGGACAAGATCAAACATGGTTCGGGATTGTTCCAGAAAGAATGGTTCATAGGTTCAAATAAACATCTGCTTTGGCAGGTGCTACTACCTTCCTTCCCGGATAAGCACAAACTAATCACCCAAAAAGGGAACGAGCTGTATCTAAACCTGTTGCCCGGTAGTCAACTTGAATGTGTCAAGAACGGGAAAAACATGGATCAATCAGCTCTTAGCGGTCAGGGATTACTAAGGGGGAACAGCCTTCTGTTGCAAAACGACATGGAAGGCACCCTCACTTTGCATCCGGAATGGCAGGTTGTATATCGCTTTGATAAGCCCTATGTTCACGTGCTTACCGAAGAACAAAGGCAGATCGTGGCCACCTATTCCCGCAGAGCCGAAAGTACTCCTCAAGAGAAATTCGGGCGGTCTATGATCCTCCTGTTCCTCGCTTTGACAATCGTGATTTTGGGCATTTATGACTTGGCTCTCAAGCCGGATAGAGTCGCTGATGGCACCATGGAAGCTACCTTGGCGCGGATGAGATCTGCTCAAAGAGTGGAGCCCATTATGCAAGAGGTACCCATGGGCGAGCGTGACGATGAAGCTGCAAGATTAGCTGCAGAGGCGGCCGCAAAAGCTGCTGAAGAAGCTGCTGCAAAGGCAAGTAAAACTACTACGGCCAGACGGCCGGGCGCAACTGCAGCCGGAGCTTCCTCTCTCTTCGGAGTGGGCAGATTCGATCCTAACGCTGTTATTCGCGATCCTGTAGCTATTACCACCACACGTCAGTTTGTGGCAGCCTCCCGCAGGGGTGGCACAGGTGGTGGATATGGCACTGGCTCTGGAGCCGGTGGAACCGGTTATGGTGGCGGCGGAACAGGTGGCGGCATGGCCTCTACATTCGATCCCAACGCCATTGTCACCTATCAGCAAAGCGACTTCTCATCTGCTTCCAACGTTGGCGGCTTGGCTGGTACATCTACCAGACCTACTGGACGCGTAGACGTGAGAGGCAATATCTCTGCAGCAGAGATCGCTACCCTGGGAAAACCCATCGCAGTCACCAGTGGAGAACGTGCCGCGATTACCAGGATTTCCCAGAGAGCTCCTGCGATCTCAGAAGGCAACATTGCCTCTGCACCACAAGAGTATCAATCCGACATGGAAGCGCTCAGAAGGGCAGTTAACAGCCGCAAGAGCCAGCTTACCAGTCTTTATAGAAAGACCGCAGCCGTTCAAAGCAGCGGAGGATCAGTCAACATCAAGATTTACGGCACAGGAAGCAGGATTGAAGCCGTGGAAGTTATCCCCACTTCCGGAAACTTGCCCACTTCTTTCCTCAACGAAATCAAGCAGGCTGTTTCTTCTTGGACTGTCAGCGGCGTAAGCGGAGCGTTTAACTATACCTTTACAATCAGATTTGGCTAAATTAGCCTACAATGAACAAATCAGCTCCCTCTTTTGGGAGCTGATTTTGTATCTGGGCGTTTGGGGATGTATTACCCAAAAGCAAGAAAACAGGGCAGCAATCAGAACCGTAGGGCAAGAGAGCCGGCTTCGATCTATCAAAGAAAGCGAAGCGGACAGGCAAAAGCGCAGAATACACCTGAGGTGGTTTTATGCCAAAGCTTGTAAGTTACGTTAAAGCATATACATTTAAACCTTATTCAATGATGCCGGGTCAGTACTTGGCATTTTTGAGTATAAGGGAGATAATGTTTGTCAAGCCCAGTCGTTGAATTATATTGTATTACATGGGTTTTACTATGTTCCAAAAAGTATCCGTTAGATTGATTTGCCTCCCTTAGCTTTTAAGAGGCTATCGGTTTAACGGTGGTCGTGAATAGATATTAAGACAAGGAGAGAACATGAAACGCCTATTAGTGTTGTTGATTGTGCTGACTTCCGTGATAGGTATATACGCACAAGCACAAGAGTTGCCCGGCTTGCGTTCCGATAGGATAACAGCGGAAGCAACAGAGCGCATTGAGAGGCAAAACCGCCAGGTGAGCACACCCAGCTTTGCGCCCATGGCAGGCTATTACGATGCTCCCGTGAATGTGAGCATCCACGCTGTTCCCGCCGATGCCACCATCCATTACACCACCGATGGCAGCACTCCGGATGAGACCAGCAGCGTCTATTCCGCTCCCATTACCGTGAATGAACACACCGTAATCAAGGCCTATGCCGTCAAGGAAGGCTATCCGGATTCAGATGTCGGCAGTGCCGAGTACTTCTTCAGAGTGGCAAATCCATCCTTCAGCGTACTCTCCGGATCCTTTGCCGAAGCCCAATTACTGACGCTGGACGTCAGCACCCCCGGCGCTGTTATCCGCTACACCACAGATGGAACTGATCCCAGCGAAAGTATGGGCCAGGTCTATGACGGCAACCCCATTTTGATCGACAACACTGCTCAGGCGACCGTGGTGAAGGCCATTGCCTATCGGGATGGTTGGATCAGCTCCGCCGTCGTGACACATACCTATGTGATCAATCCCCCCGTCGCCGGCCCCTTCTTTAGCGTGACTTCAGGCAACTATTACAGCACCTTCAATGTAAGCATCAGCGCCGTCCCTGCAGTGGCGACCATCTATTACACCACGGATGGCAGCGAGCCATCCAACACCCATGGCACGCTCTACACCGCTCCCGTATTGATTAACCGCAATACCACGCTCAAGGCCAGGGCATATCTGGTAAACTACCCGCCCTCGGCTGTACAGACGGTCATCTACAATCTGCACAACAGCCCGGTGAGCTTCAACCCGCCGGAAGGGACCTATACTTCGAGCCAGACCGTTACCTTGAGCACACTCACTCCCGCTGCAGCCATCTGGTACACTTTGGATGGCAGCACCCCGGTGATGGGAACCAGCCTGCTATACAATCCCGGCAATCCCATTGTAGTAACGCAGACTACGACGATCAAAGCTTTTGCCCAAAGGGTGAATTGGAACAGCTCCCCCATCACATCCGCCACTTACACCATGGATATTCCGGCGCCTGATGTGGAAGCTCCCACTTTCAACCCGCCTGCCGGAGTGTATAACGAGCCCAAACTGGTGAGCATTTCAACCGCTACCACCGGTGCTTCGATCCGCTATACCACAGACGGAAGCGAGCCTTCACAAACCCACGGAACGCTCTACACCGGTCCCGTCAACGTCGATAGCAGCCTCACCCTCAAAGCCATCGCCTACAAGGCGGGAATGAACCCCTCGCAAGTGGCTTCCGGCACCTATGTGATCGACATCATCACTCCCACCGTTGCCGCTGTGAGTTTCTCCCTGCCCTCCGGAACCTACTATCTGCCCCAGAGCCTGACTCTCTCCAGCAGCACCATTGGCGCCACGATCCGCTACACCACGGACGGCAGCGACCCCACACCCACCTCGGGAACCATCTATACTGAAGCGATAGACATCCCCGGAAATTCCAGCCTCTTCATCAAAGCCATCGCCTATATGGATGGATACAACCCCTCCGCAGTGACTTCTGCTCACTATTTGGTGACCGGAACCGTGACAGATGTGGTCTTCAGCCCCATGGGCGGAGTCTACCAGAGCCCCGTCTCCGTGATCCTGAGCACACCCACGCCGGAAGCTGTGATCCGCTACACTATCGACGGCAGCGATCCGGATGAGAGCTCAGCCGTCTACAATACCGCCATCATCGTGCCCCCAGATACCACCATGACCATCAAAGCCAAAGCCTGGCGCAGCGGTTGGATTCCCAGTGGCATCACCCTACAGCAATACACCGTCACAGGCTCGGTCATCATCCAAGAGCCCGTGTTCACGCCCGCTGCCGGCACCTACAGCACGCCCCAACAGGTCACCGTCAACGCGCCCTCACCGGTGGATGCCAGCATTTATTACACCACCGATGGCACGGATCCCACCCAGAGTTCAGCCCCATATACCGGCGTCATCAACCTGCCTCTGAACACCGTCTTCACCCTCAAAGTGAGAGCCTATAAAACGGATTGGGAGCCCAGCCCCGTCTACACCGCAGTCTACAATATGACGGGACAGATACAGCTGCCCGCAGCCCTGTTTATGCCCATACCCGGAACTTATCAGACTCCTCAGACCGTATCCCTGGCGCCCGCCATCTTGCCCGCGGATGCCACGCTCAGATACACCCTGGACGGCAGCGAGCCCTCTCTGAGTTCCGCCGCCTACATCAGCCCCATCACCATCCCGGCCGGTCAGGTTACCACGCTGAAGGTGAAGGGCTTCAAAGACGGCTGGATTCCAAGCGAGACTGTCACCGGCGTCTACAATATCACCGGTCAGCTGGCTTTCCATACGCCCGTGTTTGATCCCGCACCCGGAATCTACACTGCAGCCCAATCTGTGACTGTCAATACCACCGTGCAGCCTTCTGCCACCATCCGCTATACCACCGATGGAACCGAGCCCACAGAAAGCTCGCCCATCTACAGCGCACCCATCGCCGTGCCGCTGAATAGCAGCCTCACCATCAAGGTGCGTGCCTTCAAGACGGATTGGACGCCCAGTGTGACTCACACCGCCCAATACACCGTCACCGGCCAGCTTACCATTGGCAGTCCCGTATTTACGCCCGCAGCCGGCATTTACACCTCGGCTCAAAACGTGGTGATCAATACCGCCCAACCCGCAGATGCAGGCGCAGTGGTTCGCTATACCACCGATGGCAGCGATCCCACCCCCACTTCACCCGTCTATACAAGCCCCATCGCAGTTTCCGGCAGCACCCAGATCAAAGCCCGCGCTTTTGCCAACCAATGGCTGCCTTCTGAGGTGTATCTGGCAAACTACGTCATCACAGGCCAGGTGGAGATCCCCGAAGCTGTATTTACGCCTCCCAGCGGAACTTACACCACTACCCAGATGCTCACCATCAATACACCCGTTCCCGCCGGAGCCACTATCCGCTATACCCTGGACGGCAGCGAGCCCACCCAGTCCTCGCCCATCTACAGCAGACCCATTCCGCTGCAGCTTGATAGGGATATCCAGGTGAAGGCCAAGGCTTTCCTCACTGATTGGACCCCCAGTCCCACTTATACCGCAAACTATCATATGACCGGCCAGGCAGCGCTTTCAGACCCCGTGTTTGATCCACTGCCCGGCATCTATACCACCGCTTTAGAGGTTGAAATCGTCTCCCGCACCATTCCCGCAGGTGGAACCATCCGCTACACTACCGATGGCAGCGATCCCACTGAGAGCTCGCCCATCTACAGCGAACCCATAACAGTAGCGCTCAACAGCTCGCTCACCATCAAAGCCAGGGCTTATGTGACAGATTGGGATGCAGGTGAGATCAGCACCGGTTTCTACCGGGTCACCGGTCAGGTTCAGCTGCCCACTGCTCTGTTTACGCCTCCGGCCGGAACCTATCAGACCGCTCAGAGTGTTTCTCTGGCACCCGCTGCTTTGCCCGCGGATGCCACGCTCAGATACACTCTGGATGGCAGCGATCCCACCGAGAGTTCACCCGCTTACCAAGCGCCCATCCCTCTGCCTCTCAACAGCAGCACCACCATCAGGGTAAAGGGCTTCAAGGAAGGCTGGATGCCCAGTGAGATCAGCACCGCTGTTTACACCATCACCGGCACCTTGCCCGCCCCCGTATTCAGCATCCCGGGCGGACTCTATGCCCAGCCACCGGCAGTTGCCATCACCTGTGCTATCCCCGGTGCAAGCATCCACTACACCACCGATGGCAGCGTTCCCACCCAGGATTCACCCGTCCTGGCCGAAGGCGAAACAGTGGAAATTCCCCACTTCACCATAGATAAAGTGATCTCCGCCAAGGCCTTCAAGCCGGACTGGATAGAAAGCGCCGTGAGAAAAGAAACCTACTCCGTGTTGGAAATTCCCATAGACCTGAGAGCCTTCACGCACGGCGGCTACATCCGCGTCCTCTGGAACTTAGAAACGCCGCGCCGGAACCTGCAGGGCTTCAATATCGAGCGCCGTGCCCTCAGCGAAACCGAATTTACCAGGCTCAACAGCTCGCTCATTCCCCTGAGCCAAAAGATCGGCAACGATTGGTATTACGACGACTACGACATCCAGATCAACCGCTCCTACGAATATCGCGTCACCGCCGTTTATGATGATGTAGAGAGCTTGCCCGGCTCCGGCACCGTGGTGGTCTATCTTTCGCAGGAGCTCGAGATCAGCGGCGCCAGCCACGCATATCCAAACCCGGCTACCGACGCCACCCGCTTCAGACTGGTGCTCACGCGCAACGACAACGTCACCGCCACCATCGTTATCTACGACTTCGCCGGCAAGAAGATCAAGACCCTCACCGTACCCACCACCACATCAAACCTCATCGAAGTACCCTGGGATTTGACAAATTCAGACAACATAAAGGTAGGTCGTGGCACCTATTTTGCCAGGGTCACTGCCAGTGATTCCGCCTCCAGGACCGAGCACGTGATCAAAATCTCGGTGAAGTAAGGAGATTAAACCATGAAAAAGATAAACATCAACACCCTGCGCAACCTACTGATGATCATGGCCATCCTCATCATGGCCTCCGCCTTGCTTTCGGTAAACAACTCCGCCGCAGCATATATGAGAATGGGCGTGGGAGCCAGGATCATCGCCATGGGCGAAGCCGGAACCACCGTCACCCGCGACGTCTGCTCCGCCCATTGGAACCCCGCCGGACTCACCCTGCTCAAAGACGTGGAAATCGCCAGTATGTACAACTTTGGCATGAACCTGGATAGAACGCACTCTCACGTCGCCCTGGGCGGTCGGCTGAAATTCGGAGCCATCGCAGTCAACTGGATCAACGCCGGCACCTCGGACATCGATGGTTACGACGAAGCAGGCAATCCCACCGGCACTTTCAGCCATCGGGAAAACAGCATCGCCCTCAGCTATGCCAATGAAATCAAGCGCTTCCACTTCGGCTTCACACCCAAGTATTACCTCAGCACCCTGGCTGATGAGACCGAAAGCTGCTTCAGCCTTGACGTGGGTGCCAAGTTTGACCTCAGCCAATACCTGGAAGCGGGTGTGATGGTCAGAGACGTCTACAGCAGCTTTAAAGATGAAGAGGACAGCATCCCCATTCAGGCCAGTGTTGGCATCGCAGCTTATCCCCTCGTCGGTGTCACCGTGGCTGCCGACCTCAAGTGGGAACAGGATGAAAAACCCTATCCCGCTCTGGGCGCCGAATACTGGACCTCGCTGGGCAAAGACCCCGAGGCAGATTCTCAGCTCAACGTGATCACCGTAAAAGAACGCAACACCTGGAAAGAATCCTTCAGCTATGCCCAGACGGGTATCCGCGTTGGCTTCAACCAAAAAGACGGCCAAAACAGATTCTCAGTGGGCACCGGCGTGAGATTTAGAAACTTCCAACTTGATTATGCCTTCCGCCTCAACAACCACGATATCTTCAGCGACGATCACATCATCTCCCTGATCTTCCGCTTTTAATATCGGTGTGAGGTAAAGCTATGATCAACCAATATCTCAAAGCCCGGGGAACGCCCAAACCATGCCCCAAGCTGCTGATTCTGCTGCTCATTCTCCTGGCCTGCAGCAGCCTCTTTGCGCAAAAGGGTGCCCGCTATGCCCAGGAAGGCGTGGAATACTACAACCGTGGTCAATACCGGCGCGCCATTGATGAATTTAGCTCAGCAAACAATGCCGCAGGTGGCAACGTGCCGCTCTATCACTACTGGCTGGCCCGGTTGCATATCGCCGTGCAGGACGTCCCCAAAGCCCTGTTTTGGATGGATAAATACCTGGAAAGTGGGGAAGAGACCTACGCCGAAGAAATCCGGAGCTACCAACAGATCATCAAACATTCAGACAAGGTCTTTGAAAGCTTTGAGATGCGCCCTCTGCCCTCCTGGGTCCACAGCCGCAATTCAGATTACGGCGCCGTCTTGCAGCCTCAGGGCAAATATCTCTACTTCAACTCCATGCGCCCCGCCAGAAAGGACAAAGAAAACATCTGGTGCGCCGAAGCCTTTCAAAACGGTTTCGGACGTCCCGAGCTGATGAAAGCCTGGTCTACCGATGCCAACGAAGCCATAGGCTCGTTTTCCACCGACGGCAAGACCGCCTACCTCTTTGGCAACTACGAAAGAGGCAAGCTTGATGGAGACATCTACACCAGCACCTGGAACGGCAAATGGTCCAAACCCAAAAACCTGAGCTCGGTAAACTCCCCCGCCGTGGACACGCATCCCTTTGTCTACGACGATAAGATCATGTTTTTCACCTCTTCACGCGAGGGTGGCTATGGCGGCACAGACATCTGGTTTTCCCTCAAAATAGGCGGAGAATGGCAAGAACCCGTCAACGCCGGCCCTCAGATTAATACACCCCAAAACGAGCAAACACCAGCTCTGATCTGCATCGAAGAGGAGATCGTGGTGGATGGCAAGATCAGGCCCTATCGGGAAATGGCCCTCTTCTTTGCCTCCGATGGACACGGCGGCTTTGGCGGCTATGACCTCTTCAAAGCCGTGCATGAAGGCCCCTATTGGGACAAATGGAACCTGCCCCAAAACCTCGGCCTGCCCATCAATTCCATCCGCAACGACAGGTATTTCAACCTCTGCCCGGATTCCAACCGGCTCTTCTTCAGCAGCGACCGCGACGGCTCCAACTTTGAAAAGATGTTTGTCGCCTACACCCGGTTTACCATCCCCGGCTACAAAGTGCAGGAAACTGAAGACGGAGAGCGCATCTACACGCCCATCGAACCCCAGGAAGGCGACGGCAGAGATGCCGAAGAACCCCTCCGTCCCGAATTTATCACCTTCAGAGGCAGGCTCACCGATGATCAGGGCCGTCCCGTGGAGGCAGACATCAACTTCAGCGGCTATCCCTCTGGCAAGCTATATAGAAAGGTAGTTGCTACCGATGAAGATGGCTATTATGAAGTGACCATCCCCTGGGCCGACCCCTACCACGTAGTGATCAATCCCGATGGATATATGATCCATCAGCAAAGGGTGCCCGCTCCCAATGATGACGAGCCCGTGGAGCTCAACTTCGCCATCACGGCACTCCTGCTGGATAAGGTCTTTGTCTTCAATAATATCCAGTTTGAGTTTGATAAAGCCACCATCATGGAAGAATCCCACCAAATCCTCAACGACATCGTGCTCACCCTGCTCAATAACCCCGAAGTTTCTCTGGGAATCTCCGGGCACACCTGCAATATCGGTGCTGAGGATTACAACCAAAAACTCTCGGAACGACGCGCCAAAGCCGTGGTTGACTACCTGATAGACAAGCAAATCCAAGCTGATCGCCTGCAGTATATGGGCTATGGCGAGAGCGATCCCCTCAACGATAACAGCACCCCGGAACAGCGTGCCCTCAACCGCCGTGTCGAGGTCAAAGTAATAGAATAGCAGCTCATAATCCTATAGAAATGAGGCTGCTTGTCAATCGTAGCCGGCGCTCGCCGTAGCGCCGCTGTAGGGTCGCTCGCTGGAGCGACCACTGCCTACCTCTGCCTCCCATCTACACCACAAAACTTTCCCATTCTTGTATCTCAGCGCAGCTCTATTTTTCCAAAACTCAAGCGAGTAGCGATGTTTTCTTCTGGTAACTAGGGCAAGCTGTGGATTGGGATATGGCTGAATATGGTCGGTCCGGCGACCGACCCTACCACCAGTGCAGCCTGATTCCTCCTGCTCCCCGGCAAACGGCGGTTCAGCGACCGCCCGCAGGCGGCTTCGCCGCAGTTGTGAGCTGCCAGTTGTCAGTTAAGCAGCTGGGATACAGTGGTTTAGCTCTGAAGCATTATCCGTGTAAATCCGTGTTCATCCGTGGTCTTTCTTATTAATAATTCATGTTAATTCGTGTACATTCGTGGAAAAACCCTTCTACCCGTGTTCTCGCTTTCCCCAAGTCCTGGTCTCCCTCTCCATCATGGTCTCCCCCCAAAATATCCGTGTAAATCCGTGTTCATCCGTGGACTTTCATATTAATAACTCGTGTTAATTCGTGTACATTCGTGGAAAAACATAAGCGAGCGTAGCTCGCCTCATCCGTGGAAAAAGTCCTTGCAAAAAACCGATACTTGCCTCAACCTTTGACTTTTCGCAAAGGTTGCCCGCCCCGTGGGATTCCCTGGCTCTCGTTTGCGTAACTCTTGGGTTTTCTTTGGGTTACTTGTGGATCCCAAAGGAGACCCATAGGAGGCCCTAAGGGAGGCCGCATGAAATCGACGTTTTAGGAGGCAGATTTGTTTTCGCAAAAGCGGGGCGGGAGTCAAATTTTCCAAAAAGTGTGAGATTTCGCCTCGCCTTTCGGTTGAGGTCTGCATCAATAACCTCTATCTCAGGGGAGCTTGGCTGTGTCTTCGTCAGAGACTCGTGGTAGCCTCAAGCGGCATTGTCTATTTGATTGGGAGGTGTGAAACTCCCAAACAATAGATCAGAACAAGGCTCATCAAAGTTTGTTAGCTTTTTATGGCTTGACAATTATAAGCTTTTGTAAAGCTTGGGTCAAAATCAAAACTCTTATATGAGGTGCAACATGAAGGTATTCATGACAATCATCGCTTTATTGGCGGCATTTACCGGCTCTTGGGCAGCGGATATTCATTCTACTCCCTCGGGCGGATATTGGAACAATTGGCGCACCTGGGAGGGCGGTACCGTTCCGGGTGAGGGAGACAACGTTTTCCTGCATGGCCATGTGAGCGTAAACGGCAACCTGAGCTGCCACAATCTTACCGTTTACCCCGGCGGCAGGCTGTATCCGGGCGTCAGTGAGAACTCGTTGACCGTCGGCGGCTCGATCGTCAACAATGGCACGGTGAACAACTACCCCGGCTGGTACAATCTCAATCTGACCTGCGCTGGAAACATTACCAGCAGCGGCCAGTTTATCCCATATCAACTTACCATATCAGGCACCGGAAACCAGTCTATCAATGCTTCCGGCAATTTCAAGCCTGCCAATATTACCCAAACCTCCGATCTTGGCACGGTGACTCTGCTCACCGACCTCAACCTGGAAAACTGCCAGATAGACTTCAACGGCGGAGCCCTGGATCTGAGCGGCGGCAGGCAACTGGCACTCAATGGCGGCAAAATCTCCAATATGGTTATTCTGGGCACAGGAGGAGGCAGCCTCAACCTGACGGGCGACGTGGAACTTTGGAACACGACCGCAGACGAGATTAACATCCAGGGAATCTGCAGAATCGGCGACGGAGTGAGCATCGGTACCCTCCACAATCACGCCGTGCTGCAAAATTATCCACATTCGAATGCCGTCCTCTATGTAACCGACAGGCTGAACAACTATGACACCTTGCGGAACTATCCCGGCTGGTGTGACCTGACGCTTGATCTGGCCGGCGATCTCTACAATTATGGTACCATGAGCAATCTGGCCATCAACCTCAGCGGGGACGGGATTCAAACACTCTATCATTCAGACGACGCTCCGGATATTACCTGCTGGAATTTTACTGCTCAGGCGACCGACACGCCGATCCAACTGACGTCCAATCTCAGATTTAACGGCTGCACGGTGGATCTCGGTGGGCGGACACTGCGCCTCATTACCCCAACCGCTTCCCATACCCTGAGCGTGACATCAAATGAACTGAAAAACGCAGTGATCCAGGGAAACAGCGCATCCACACTCAATGTTGCCAATGAATGCAAACTGTCCAATCTGACCATTGATGAAGCCAGGTTCACCGGCGATGCGAGATGCGATAACGTGGTGGTCGGCATCATGCACAATCACGCCTTGCTGCAAAATTATCAACACTCGAATGCCGTCCTCAATGTAACCGACAGGCTGAACAATTATGGCACCCTGCGGAACTATCCCAGCTGGAGTGACCTGACACTTGATCTGGCCGGCGATCTCTACAATTATGGTACCCTGAGCAATGCAAACATCATTCTCAGCGGCGACGGAGTGCAAATACTCTATCATTCAGACGACGCTCCGGATATTACCTGCTGGACTTTTACCACTCAGGCGACCGACACGCCGATCCAACTGCTGTCTGATGTCAGATTTAACGGTTGCATGGTTGATCTCGGTGGGCGGACTCTGCGTCTCTTCACCCCAACCGCATCCCATGCCCTGAGCGTGACATCAAAAGAACTGAAAAACGCAGTGATCCAGGGAAACAGCGCATGCACACTCAGTTTTGCCAATGAATGTAAACTTTCCAATCTGACCATTGATGAAGCCAGGTTCACCGGCGATGCGAGATGCGATGACGGAGTGGTGGTCGGCATAATGCACAATCACGCTTTGCTGCAAAATAATCCGTTAACTTATGCCACCCTCCAGGTAACCGACAGGCTGAACAACTATGGCACCCTGCGGAACTATCCCGGCTGGCGTGATCTAACGCTTGATCTGGCCGGCGATCTCTACAATTACAACATTCTGAAAAATAACGCCACCATACTCAGCGGTGACCGGACGCAAATAATCTGGCAGTCGGCCGACGCTACGGAGATAACCTGTGCCGCTTTTTCCGCCACTTACTCCACCCATCCGCTCCAGGCTCGTTCTGACCTGCGGTTTTCAAACTGCGCCATTGATTTTGCGGGCCGCACATTAGACCTCTGCCCGGGAAGCGTAGGTCGCGAGTTCCAAATGGTTGGCCAATCCCTGCAAAATGTAGTGATAATGGGAGGCAACGGAGCTGCGCTTGACCTCCAAGAAAATTGCAATATGACCAACGTTACGGCGGACGAGATCGTGATGCGCGGCAACGCTCTCATACACAGCGGCGTAATCTTTGGCACCCTGATCAACCACGGCACCCTGAGGTCACATTCCTCCGTGAATCCCGCTATCTTGGCCGTCACCGAAAACCTGGTAAACTGGGGCACCCTGGACAATTACCCCGGCTGGAGCAGCCTGCATCTCTACCTTCGGGGCGACCTGCACAACCACGGCACCATGTCCAACCAAACAACCTTGGTAAATGGAAATACAGACCAGTATTTGAAGACGTATCCCGGCTGTGCTGTGACCTCCACGGAAGGGTTTACCCTGGTCTCGGAAATCGGGCCAGGACAGTGGTATTTCAATGGGCATATGCAAACAAATGCGAATTCACTACAATACAACGCCGATCCTTTCGCCGATGGTGTCTGGCAGGCCTACAACGGCAGTGCCTGGAGCAGGTATATCAACATCAATGAAGGCCTGGCTGCACCGGTGAATCTGATCCTTACAGCTGGCCCGAACAACGCTCTCACGCTGCAGTGGAACCAGGTTTCCAACGCCACCGGCTACAAGGTTTACTATGCCACCGTACCCGAGGGACCCTGGACAGCCTTCCCCGGCACGGTGACAGACAATAATACCGAGGACGGGATTGTGACCTATCCACTGGGACAGAGCCAGCAGCGTATGTTCTATAAGGTAACCTCGCTAAGATGAGGAACCGTTCAGGACGAAAATCGTACTGA
>CZCA01001153.1_pt2 | contig 29792 bp, 25 predicted proteins | sample 591981 | NCBI WGS metagenome assembly CZCA01 (sample SAMEA3556810, study PRJEB10932) | anaerobic digester metagenome | reverse complement strand
AGTGTGGAACCGCACACGCTTGCCTGAGAACTCGAGCCGTTAGATTCCAAAACCTCAGAAACCAATCTGATAGTATACGGGAATTCCACCTCATCAGGTATTACAGGAGACAAGGCCCGTTCAGCCAAGGCGCCGTGGCCTATCTCGCGCCTGCCGGGCCCTCTTATCGGGCGCGTCTCGCCTACACTGTAGGGAGGGAAATTGTAATGGTGCATGAATCGTTTGGACTCCTCATCACCAAGCCCGTCCAGCATCTGCTCATCACCGATAGCTCCTAGGGTGGCATTGGTGAGAACCTGGGTCTGGCCGCGGGTAAAAAGCCCTGTACCATGTACCCTGGGGAGAAGACCGACCTCACACCATATTGGACGAATCTCCTCGCACTTCCGTCCGTCAATACGAACAGCTTCCTCCGTGACCATCTTCCTTAATTGCTCTTTAGCCACTGCCTTGAAAATAGCGGATACATCTATCTCAAGGGAAGCATGATCTTCTACCGAGTCATCCATGAGTTTTTGAAGAACCTGTGCCTCGATTTCCTCCATTCGCTCTTCGCGAGTAAGCTTGTCCGCTATCTTAAGAGCGGAAGCAATATCTTCTGTAGCGAGCTCTCTTACTCTCGATGCGACACTTTCATCAGGCGTGGAAAAGGGCACTTCGCGCTTTGGTTTTCCACACTTAGACACCAACTGCTCAATAAGATCCACAATTTCAATAACCGCCTTATGGCCGAAGTAGATGGCATCTAGGACAACATCTTCCGGAACCTCATCAGCTCCGGCTTCAACCATAAGAACAGCGTCTTTGCTACCGGCTATCGTTAGATTAAGATCACTCTCCTCTGCTTGGGAAAGAGTGGGGCAAATTACGAATTCACCGTTAACCCTACCTACCTTGACACCGCCTATGGGTTCGCTGAAAGGAATATCAGAAATAGCCAGCGCAGCAGAGGCACCTATAAGAGCAGTTATGTCCGGGTCATTATCTTGCTCTACTGATAACACTGTACACACCACTTGCACATCGTTTCTGAATCCCTCGGGAAACAGAGGTCTCAAAGGCCTATCTATCATTCGTGCTGAAATAGTAGCAACCTCTGAAGGCCTTCCCTCACGCTTTATCCACCCACCGGGGATTTTCCCCACAGCGTAAAGCCTTTCTTCGTAGTCCACAAGCAACGGGAAAAAATCGATCCCCTCGCGGGGCTCCCTCGACATGCATGCTGTTACCAAAACGACAGTATCGCCATACCGGACTAAGACAGAACCATTAGCCTGTTTAGCGACCTTTCCGACTTCAAGCGAAAGTCTCCTCCCGCCCAGAATCATATCTAGGCAGTGGTATTCCATATTTAATCGATCCTCCTCAAAATTAACTACTACTTCCTAAGACCTAGTTTCTCCACAATTGCCCTGTATCTCTCAATATCTTTGTTTCTTAAATAGTTTAAAAGACTACGTCTTTGACCTACCATTTTCAGTAACCCTCTTCGGGAATGGTGGTCTCTCTTATGCTCCTTCAGGTGTTCAGTCAAGCTGTTGATTCTTTCAGTAAGTATGGCGATCTGAACTTCAGGGGAACCTGTATCCTGTTCGTGGATTCTGTATTTCTCGATAATTGCACGTTTTTCTTCGACAGGCAAAGCCATGTCATTACACCTCCTGAGATTATGCATGTTCCCCGCTGCCAAGAAACTCGTCGGAGGATCGAAGAATCCTAGCATCGGGTCTCTGTAACGGTGAGCACGTTACTACTTGTTAATGTTATCACATGGGTATCCCAATGTAAACGATACTTACGCGCCTTGCGAAGCGTCTTCCAAAATCCCAAACCCTGTGTCACACGGGTTCCACCGATCCAGAACCTCTTCGGCCCTTTCTACATCGCGGGAAATTTGGCATGCCAGAGCCTCGCCGGAAGAGAACTTAACCTCGTCCCGAAGCTTCTTGGCAAAGAGTACCCTTAAGGTCTCTCCGTAGAGGTCTCCTTCATAACCTATTATGTGAGTTTCGACACTCATGGTCTCCCCTGAAAAAGTAGGTCGAGTGCCAATATTAGTTACAGCGCCGAACATATGCCCTTTGACATAAACGGTTGCAGCATAGACACCGCATTGGGGAAGGCTTATTCCGTGAAATACGTCCAGGTTAACCGTGGGATAGCCTAGAGTCTTTCCGCGCCTCTCTCCCTTTATTACCTTTCCCTTAATGGAAAACGGCCTCCCCAGCATTTGACTAGCGCTTTCCACATCCCCCTTGGCAAGACTCGATCGGATTCTCGTGCTGGAAACCACTGCTCCGCCCACTGATACAGGCTTTGAGACTTCAACGTGGAACCCATATTTCTCGCCAAGATCCTTAAGGGTTTCCGCGTTTCCCTGAGCCTTCCATCCGAATGTGTAGTTGAATCCGACAATCACCCATTTAGCTCTGAGAGAGTCGACCAAAACCTCACGGACAAATTCTTCCGGGGTAGCCCTGGCCATTTCATGGTCAAACTGGGCTATGACTGTGTTTTCTATGCCTGTCCCTTGAATTAACGCAAGCTTGTCCTCAATGTCAGTAAGGAGTTGCGGGGTAAATTGAGGCCTTATGGTTTCCAGAGGGTGCCTATGAAAAGTAAAGACTACACTTGGTACATTTTCTTGCCTGCTGCGGAATATGCACCTTTTGAGAATCTCCCTGTGTCCTAAATGCACACCATCGAATGTCCCCAGAGCTACCACTGATTTGGGCATGTCTCTAAGATGTATCCCTGAAGCGTCTCGAAATACCCTCACTTGTTAACCTCCATCTCCATGACTTACCTAAGCAAAAACAACAACAGGTTGCAAATACATTTTGCCTTCTTTTAGCTCTGTTTTGGCAACACAAATCGCATCTCCGGAAGATGTCACTACGCTTATGAAGTCCTCATCCCCAACCTGCTTTGTCTCTTTCTCGTTGCCTTCTTGAAGCAGGCCGCATGCCTCAACAGGTGTGCCCGACGACAGTCTTTTTTCTGCGTTTATGTCATCTTCAGTTAGGATAACGGTAGGCAAATGCGAAAGACCCGCTGAAATCGGCAGGACCTTGCAGGCAAAGCTCCCGTCTCCGGCAGCCTTCTCCAAGTCTTCCAGCGTGTAGCAAGAAGCCGTGTCAAAATCGCCGACTTTGACACGGACGAGTGAACCTATGTGAGCTCCGCACCTAAGACGTTCGCCGATATCCGCTGCGAGTTGACGTATGTATGTCCCGGAGGAACACTCAACCAAGACTGATACTCTATCGCCTATAGTCAAAATCTCGTGTTCAGGCCATGCTTGAACCTCAAGGGTATAGATGTGAACTCTTCGGGGCTCCCTGGGCGCCCAAATCCCTTCTCGAGCAAGCTCATAAAGCCTTCGACCTTTATGATGAACCGCTGAGACCATAGGCGGGGTCTGCCATATCTCACCCTGAAAATCTAAAAGCGCCTTTCGAAAGCGCTCCTTTGGTACTTTAGCATCTTCGGTTTTTGAAACAACACGTCCCGACGCGTCAAGCGTATCAGTGGTGATACCCAAAACGATCTCAGCCACATAACTCTTGGGCAGGGTTACCATGAACTGCATTAGGCGAGTGGCCCTACCAAGCAGAATAACCAGTACGCCTTTGGCATCAGGGTCAAGGGTTCCGGTATGGCCGACTCGTCTCATGCCGAGAATCCTTCTTATCAAGGCGACAACATCATGGGAGGTCATTCCACTTGGTTTTGCTACAGGTAATATGCCGTTCACAGTCAAAGGTCAGTCACCTGCTAAGCCCATAATCTCATAAACCTTCCCGAACACTAACTCCTTTGCTTCACTGATGGACTGACTATCTAAGCTGCACCCTGCTGCCCGTGCGTGCCCGCCGCCGCCTAACGTCTCGGCAAGGGCGCCGACATCAACATCTCCCTTTGACCGCATACCGATGCGTATTCTGCCATCAGCGCTTTCCCGGAAGATCAGGGCGACCTCAACACCTTTAACCATACGGGCGTAATTGACAAACCCTTCAGTCTGTCCTTCATCTAGGGACAACTCGGACATCCACTCCCCGTACACCTCCATCCAGGCTATCTTACCGCTCTTATCCAACTGTAGAGTATCAAGGACTCGTCCGAGCATTTTAAGGCTTTCTAAAGATCTCGCCTCGTAGACTTGCTCAGAGATTCCACTGGGATCCGCGCCTCTCTCTACCAGCCTGGCACCTATGCGTAAAGTGGTGGGAGTTGTATTAGAGAACCTGAAAAAGCCGGTATCCGTAGCAATTGCAGTGAACAGACAGATTGCAATACTCGGGTCTACACGAACATCCATGGCAATAAGTATCCTGTAAACTTGTTCACCTGTGGCAGCGGATGCGCTGTCCACATAATTGTACGTGCCGTATCCTTTGTTTGTCGCGTGGTGATCAATATTTATAATCGGCATGCCCGGAGGTATTTTTTCGTATACTCCTTCGATGCGTCCTAAATCCGATGAATCCAAAACCACTACCACGTCATAATTGCCGGAGGGAACCTCCTCCGGAGCAACCACCTGATCTGAACCGGGAATGAACTGCAGGTTCTCAGGGACTCCTCCGGGGCATGTCATTATCACCTGCCGCCCCTTTTTCTGTAATCCTAAACCTAAGCCCGACATTGAGCCGATAGCATCTCCGTCAGGCATTACGTGAGTTACGATGAGGAATCTATGGTACCGCAAGAGAATTCCGGCTATCTCTTGGTGGCTCTCCACTACTCCCGGCCTCCCTCTTCGTTTTGAATTTCCTGCAAGAGCTGAAACACCCTGGCGCCATGTTCGATAGAGGTATCATGACGAAATGTGATTTCCGGAGTGTAGCGCAACCTAATACGTTTCCCAATCTCACTCCGAATGAAGCCTTGCGCGCTTTCAAGCGCTGCCATAGTATCAGATACCTGTGTTTCATCACCCATTACACTCACGAATATCTTCACATGTCGGAGGTCGCCGGAAACTTCCACATCTGTCACAGTGGCAAAACCAAGTCTTGGATCCTTCATTTCTTTTGCCAGAATATCAGCTACTTCTGTTCGAATTGATTCAGCGACCCTCTTCACTCTCAATCGAGTCAACGCTAACCACCTGCCAAACCTACACAACGGATTTCTCGAAACCGCAAACTTCGAGTTCCGCGTCGGTTTCTATATCTTTTAATACCCGGGATAGCATATCTTCCACAACTCTATAGTCGCTGGAGACACATGCTATCCCCAGAGTACATCGTTGCCACAAATCACAGTTGTCCACTTCTGCAACTGCTACGTTGTATCTTGACTTTATCCTATCGCAAATGCTTCTTACAACACGCCTCTTATCTTTTAAAGACGTAGCCCATCCTATGAAGATTTCAACCTTGAGAATTCCAACCATCATCGCCATGTACCGTCCTAGAGTTCTCTTCGCGTCTCAACTATTTTGAATGCCTCTATTACATCGCCTTCTCTGATATCCTGGTAACTTGCGATACCGATTCCGCATTCATAGCCGGACGCGACTTCTGCCACGTCATCCTTGAACCTCTTCAAAGATGCGAGTTTGCCTTCATGTATCACAATGTTATCTCGGATAACCCTGAGCATGGCATCTCTTGTAATCTTGCCTTCGTTGACAATACATCCTGCGACCATGCCGACTTTCGGAACTTTAAACGTCCTTAGGACATTGGCTGCCCCTAATTCCACCTCTCGGGTTTCAGGCTCGAGCAACCCTTCCATAGCTGCTTTGATATCATCGGTAGCATCATAGATGACTCTATAAAGACGTATGTCAATCTGATCCCGTTCAGCCACTGCCTTAGCATTGCCATCCGGCCTTACTTGGAACCCGATAATAATAGCATTTGAAGCAGAAGCCAGCATAACGTCACTCTCTGTAATAGCCCCTACACCTGCGTGAATCACGTTAACCCTGACCTCGTCGGTGGATAAGGCCTCCAGAGATTGCCTCAGCGCTTCTACAGAGCCTTGAACATCAGCCTTAATAATGAGGTTTAGCTCCTTAATCTCTCCCTCTCTTATCTTACCGAACAGATCGTCAAGACTGATGGTTCTGGGGGATTGAATTTCCTCAGCTCGCTTCCTTTCAGATCGTCTGGATGCAAGTTGTCTGGCCAGCCTGTCTTCGGAAACCACATTAAAAATATCTCCCGCTTGGGGAACTTCGGCAAATCCCAAGATTTCCACAGGCATTGAAGGGCCTGCTTCTTCCACAGGTTCGCCTTGGTCATTGCTCATAGCCTTGACTCTTCCGGACACGCCGCCTGCAACAATGGAATCCCCTATACGAAGTGTTCCCCGTTCTATGAGAACAGCTGCTACAGGGCCTTTACCCTTGTCGAGCTTTGCCTCAATCACTGTACCCTTGGCAAGCCTGTCAGGGTTAGCCTTAAGCTCTTTCAAGTCAGCGACAAGCAGAACCATCTCCAGTAGGTCCTCGATACCTTGTCTCCTGAGTGCAGACACTTCCACTGTAACGGTATCCCCACCCCAGTCTTCAGATACGAGACCGTATTCAGTCAGTTGCTGCTTAACTCTCTCAGGCTGCGCATCAGGCTTATCTACTTTGTTCACAGCGACAATAATAGGCACATTTGCAGCCTTTGCGTGGTTAATCGCTTCGACAGTCTGGGGCATGACTCCGTCATCCGCTGCTACAACCAGAATTGCAATATCGGTTACTTGTGCACCACGCGCCCTCATTGCAGTAAACGCTTCGTGACCCGGCGTATCAATAAAAGTAATCTTTCTTTCGTTCAGCTCAATCTGATAGGCGCCGATATGTTGAGTGATACCGCCGGCTTCCTGAGATGTCACGTTTGTCTGTCGAATAGCGTCGAGGAGAGATGTTTTGCCGTGATCCACATGACCCAAAACAGTCACTACAGGAGGCCTCGGAAGAAGATCTTCATCAGCGTCAGGCCTGTCCTCGATACCGAATTCCCGAGCTTCTTTTTCCTCGAGGGGTTCAACTTCGAAACCTAACTCTTCCGCTACCAAGCTAGCAGCATCAAATTCAACTTCTTGGTTAATCGTAACAAGCAACCCCATGGCCATAAGAGTCTTGATGATCTCTGATGGATTGACACTAAGGCGTTCAGCAAGAGCGCCTACAGTAATACTCTCCGGTAAAGCAATCAGACTCTTTTTCAGCGCCTGACTCCTTCGTCTGGCAGGAGCCTCTCGGACAGGTTCCCTAGAAGCTTCCCTTCCACGGAATCCCTTTCGGCTTCTGATAATTGCCTCTCTGCGAGACTCTCTCAGTTTTGCGGCTCCCTTTCCTCCCTTGATGAGTTCAAGTCTTCTCTCATCAGTCGGCTTCGGCGCAGCCGGTTTACGGGCAGCCGGCCTGTGAGCCCTCGGTGCTTCAGGCTTTTTATCCTGTTCTCGCTCGCGTTTCTTCTCTCTTGTGACTTTGTCCGGATGAACATCCGGAACCTCCGGCGTGGTAACTACTGCTTGCCTGGACACTGCCTTATCTACCTTCTCTCGGGCCTTAGGTTTAGGCTCATGTGATACAACGGGCTCTTTCGGTTTAGCTTTATCTTCGGGCTCAATTCTCTCTTCCGCCTCGACTTCCTTTTGCGCATCCCGCGTTACAGGAACAGTGTCGTGTGTTTCAACGGGTTTCTTAGGTTCCTCGGCAGGCGCTGCCGGCTTAGCTTCTTTAGGTGCGGTAACGCCGGTCTCTGACGGTACAGGTGTTTTCGTCTCTACTGCCTCAGCTTTGACTTCAAGCTTAGTTGCATCTACAGGAGGGTGCGTCGGCTCAATGCCTTTTACAACCTCAAGACCCGCTTCGTTCTGTGCTTCCAGCTTTTTCGCCTCGCGTAGAGCTTGATCTGCCTGCCTTGCCCGTGCAGCCCGTGATCTTGCTATTGCATCCGCTTGAGGCTTTCCCTTCCCTGCCGCTCCTCGAGGAGGTATTGTCGGCGCAATCTGGGTCGGCCACTGTCGCGGTCTTTGCCTGTGTCTTGCATCAGGAGGCCTGCCGCCTGCACGCGGTGTAGGCTTGCGATTTCCATTCCTATATCGTCTTCCGCTATCCGGACTTACGCGGGAACTCCTTCTTGCACTACTTGGTGTCCCCGATCTCGCGCTCGGCATTTGGCTCCGCATTCTCTTGAAATCAGCGCTTGCAGTCGGATGTTTCGTTCCTCGAAGCATTCCCGGAGCTCTCCGAGCCTGTGCCTTTCTTTCATGTTGTTTAGGCGTTCGAGTCTCTTCTTCTGATGAAGGGGGTTCCTCCACCTCTTGGGACACGCTCTTATCAACAACCGCCTCAGGCGTCTTGCCTTCTCTTTCAGCAAATTTATTCTTAATGAACCTAACAACATTATCGTCCAGGGCGCTCATGTGATTCTTATCTCGCACACCGGAATCTGCAAGCAAGTCCAGAACTTCTCTGCTTGACTTGCCGAGTTCACGTGCTAATTCATATACCCTGGTCTTTTTTGCCATATACCCACCACCTTTGAGACTTCCTCCCCCGGAACAGGCAAGCCTATAGCCTCTCGTACCGTGCCAATGATAACGCCAGCTTCTCGATTACCTCATCAGGCACTGTGACTTCAAGAGCCCTATCCAAACGTTTGCCTTTCACTGCCAGATCGAAACATTCTCTGTTTGGGCAAACGTATGCGCCTCGTCCGGACAACTTTCCTGTAGGATCTATCTCAACAGCTCCTTCAGGAGTACGCACAATACGGACAAGGTCCCATTTTGACTTAATCTGCCTGCATCCAACGCAAGTGCGTTGCGGGGGTTTCTTTACCTTAGGTTGAGATTTCCCCTTTGCCATGTACGAGTCACTCGCCTTCGCTATGGCTAGAAGTCCGTCGGTTCATCCCATTCATCGTCATCCGGCTCGTAAACATCTTGCCTCAACCTCTTGAGGCTCCTTCGTTTCCCGGCGATATCATTGTCTTCATCCGCTTCGCTCTTTTTTTTGAGAGCTTTCTTCTTTTTCCGTTTTGTCTCCTGAGGTTCCGCTTCCGTTTGAGGCTGGATTTCGCCTTCATCTTCCGGTTCATCAACAATGCCTGCTGCGTCCTGAATGTGCCCTTCATCTTCGATACTCTCATCGTCTCCAGACACGATGTCAACAGGCTCTTCAGACTTTTCAGGCTCTTCCTGGTCAACAGGCTCTTCAGGCTCTTCCTGCTCGACAGGCTCTTCCTGCTCGATAGGCTCTTCATGCAGCGCTTCCTCTGATTCGGCCCTGGCCTCCGCCTCTAACTCAGCGAGTCTCTCCTGTTCCTCCTCAAGGGCACGAACTTGAGAGTCACTTCTTATGTCTACCTTCCAACCGGTAAGTTTAGCAGCCAGCCGGGCATTTTGGCCTTCCTTGCCAATGGCTAAAGACAACTGATTATCAGGAACAATGGCTTTTGCTATATGACTGTCCTCATCCACCCTTGTAAGGATAACTCTGGCCGGACTCAGTGCATTGGAAACATAAATGCCCGGATCGTTATGCCACTGGATAACATCGACCTTTTCGCCTTTCAACTCGGAGACAATCCTTTGGATTCTCATGCCGCGCGGCCCTACACAGGCGCCGACTGCGTCAACATTGGGATCATAAGAAAGAACTGACACCTTAGATCTATTGCCTGCTTCTCTCGCAATACCTTTAATCTCCACAAGCCCGTCATGTATTTCAGGCACCTCGAGTTCCAGGAGTCGTTTTAGGAGCCCGGGATGACTGCGGGATACTATTACCTGAGGGCCTCGAGGAGTCTTACGTGTCTCAAGGATATATACCTTTAACCTGTCTCCATAAGAGTAAGGTTCGCGATATACCTGTTCGGACAAGGGCATGACAGCTTCCACTCTACCCAGATCCACTATTACGTTTCGCTCATCGCGACGCTGCACAACGCCGGTAACTACCTCGCCCTCTCTATTGCTGAACTCCTCATAGATTATCCCTCTCTCCGCCTCACGGATCTTTTGGACAACTACCTGTTTAGCGGTTTGAGCAGCGATTCGTCCGAACTCGCCTGGGGTAATCTCCACCTCAAACACATCACCCGCCTGGTGTTCGGGATTGACCTTCCGAGCCTCATTCAATGATATCTCAAGTCTCGGATCGGAAGGTTCTTCGACTACCGACTTATACGCCAAGACGGCTATTTCCCCCGTCTCTGGGTGTATTTGCACTTTAACATTCTGGGAAGTCCCATAGTTTCTCTTGAATGCTGAGACAAGAGCAGCTTCTAATGCTTCAATCACTGCATCTATAGGAATTCCCCGTTCTTTTTCAAGCTGCTTAAGCGCCTGGACAACCTCGAAATTCATCCTAACCCTCCTCGTCCCCAGGCGAATTATCATTCGTTTCGACTCTGTCTCCGCCTAGCTCCTAGATTTCCATAACCAGTCTGGCATGGCTCACCTTGCTCATGGGAATATCCACAAGTTTCCCCTGGATTTCCAACTTAATCGTATCATCTTCCAATCCAAGCAGCTTACCTTCCAGTGATTTCATGCCATTTACCGGCACGTAGGTATTAATAAGCACTCGTCGGCCGCGAAACCTAACATAGTCTGACTCTTTTCTAAGGGGTTTTTCCCCGGAGGATGATACCTCCAAAACATAGCTGTGGGGAATAGGATCAAGGGCATCCAGCTTCTCCCCTAGCGTTTCATTGACGAACGTACAGTCATCCATGGTAACCCCTGTGGGACGATGAATGTAGACCCTGAGAAACCACTGTCCGCCTTCTTTGTCAAACATGACGTCTACGATTTCGATGTCCTTGCCTTCCGCTATCTCATTGAGCATCGCGCATACCAGGTCTTCTACGTCTTTCGGCCTCACTCTATCTTCCTCCCTACGCGCCCGGCGGCAACTTAGGGCCGCAACCTACTCGGCAAGTACTCTTCGACTGTTATCGGCTGTTATCTGCGGCTGACGCCGCAAATCGGATATGACAAAAATCTATTGCACAACATGAAAGAGTGGGTTCCCCCACTCTCTACCTACAACTCCTGCAGCGACGATAACTAGAAGGCCTTACGCCCAAAGTATAACATATGCTTATACTCGATGCAACAATTCCCGACACTGCTTAAAACACAGCCTGCACATAGTCTGCCCCGGATGCAAAATTTCGGACACTCCGATGTACATAAGGTAGCGTTTTTACTTTCTGTGACACAAGACAAGACCAATAGTGGGCAAGAAACTCAGAGAGATATCATACGATTGTTGTGAACGCTATTTAAAGGCAGTGATGTTATGGATTATCATAAGCATCCGGTAATTCTTATGTCGTGCTTTCGTGTTATCGGAGCAGGAGTTGAAATAGCAGCAGCCATCCTCATGTTGAAGCTGAATACGATTGAATCAGCCCTTAGAATTAACGCAATTCTCGGACTCTTAGGTCCTGTTGTATTAATTGCAGTTAGCGCCCTGGGTTTATCAGGCCTCATCGGACGTGTATCTCTCACCAAACTAATCATGACACTGTGCGGGGCTATACTCATAATAGTGGGAACCAGATAGCGAAAAAAGACCAAGCAATTGCGCCGAAGGCGCGTTGACTCAACACTTGACCAACATGAATCCTTGAAATTGGCATGGACCAAGTGTAAAATAGTGAAGGTATACGAGCGCCGTAAGAGGATTTCAAGGAGGAGATTCTTTTGAAAAGGTACCGGACTGAGGATATCCGGAATGTTGCCCTAATTGCCCATAGCGGGGCCGGGAAAACCAGCCTTGGTGAGGCCATGCTATTCAATGCCCGTGCCATAGAGAGACTCGGCAGGGTCGATGAAGGCACCAGCGCACTTGACTACGATCCTGACGAGATTAGGCGCAAGATTACGATATCTACTACAGTAGCACAATGTGAATGGAAAAGCGCCAAGATCAACCTGGTGGACACACCTGGATATGCCGATTTTATCGGAGAGGTCAAAAGCGGCCTCCGCGTAGTCGAGTCGGCAATTGTTGCGGTCTGCGCTACAGCAGGTGTAGAAGTGGGGACTGAAAACGTCTGGCAGTTTGCAGACGAAGGCTCCCTTCCCAGGATGATTGCGATCACTAAGATTGACAGAGAAAACGCTGACTTCTATAAGACCGTAGACGCTATCCGCAACACATTCGGGACGAAATGCATCCCAATCCAGATTCCCATTGGTTCCCAAGACTCCTTCCGTGGAATCGTGGATCTCATTACAATGCGAGCGATTGTCTACGACAGCGGTTCCGACGCCACCTTCAAAGAGCAGGATATTCCCGACGATCTGAAAGAGACAGCTGAAAACTATCATCACGAGCTTATTGAATCAGCCGTGGAAAACGATGATGAGCTAATCGAAAAGTACCTCGAAGGCGAAGAACTGACTGATGAAGAGATTAGACAAGGCTTACGGCAAGGGGTAGTGGCAGGAAAAACGTATCCTATAGTATGTGTTTCCGCTCTGAATAACATCGCTGTCCAACCCATGCTCGACGCATTAGTATCATATCTTCCTTCACCTGTTGATCGTGATAAAGCTGAAGGCAAGCGCCCAGGGTCTGAGGAGACTGTAGAGAGGCTGTCCAAGGATGACGCGCCTCTTTCCGCCCTTGTCTTTAAGACTACAGCTGACCCATTCGTTGGTAAGATAAGCCTTTTTAGAGTGTTCTCAGGCACTATCAGTTCAGACACGCAAGTTTACAATTCCAATGAAGATACGACAGAAAGAATCGGACAACTCTTCTTTATGAAAGGAAAGCAACAGGAGCCTGTAGACAGGGTATGCGCAGGAGATATCGGCGCCGTGGCAAAACTGGGAGTAACTGCCTCAGGTGACACACTCTGTGACAAGGCCAATCCTGTTGTATTGCCGGGTATAGATTTCCCCAAGCCTACACTTGCCATGGCAATGAAACCAAAGACAAAAGGTGACGAAGACAAAATCGGCACAGGACTTGCCCGTCTCACAGAAGAAGACCCGACAATTATAGTCCGTCGTGACGCTGAAACCTCTGAGACTATTGTGGAAGGCATGGGCGAAGTCCACCTGGAAGTCACTGCAGACAGACTAAAGCGCAAATTCGGAGCTGAGGTAGTGCTGGAAACACCTAGAATACCTTATCGTGAAACCGTCAGGGGGACTGCCAAAGTTGAAGGCAAGCACAAGAAGCAGACAGGCGGGCGCGGGCAATACGGTCATGTGTTCCTTGAGATCTCACCCCTGCCCTCAGGCGGCGAATTTGAATTTGAAGACAAGATATTTGGAGGCTCTGTCCCAAGGCAATATATACCTGCAGTTGAGAAAGGCGTACGCGAAACGCTTACCGAGGGTGTGCTGACCGGTTATCCTTTAGTGGATCTGAAAGTCACTCTCTTCGACGGTTCATACCACCCTGTGGACTCCTCTGAAATGGCGTTTAAGATAGCTGCGTCCATGGCTCTTAAGAAAGGCGTCATGGAAGCATCCCCTGTTTTGCTCGAGCCTATCATGAGTGTAGAAGTCACAGTGCCCGAGTACCAAATGGGTGACGTAATGGGCGACCTCAACAAGAGAAGAGGAAGAATCATGGGAATGGAACCCCACGACGGCAACCAGGTTATCAAAGCCCAGGCGCCTATGGCAGAGATGTTCAGGTACGCCATAGACCTTCGATCCATCACAGCCGGGCGTGGTTCATTCACCATGGAATTTTCCCATTATGAAGAAGTTCCTGCCGCCATCAGCCAACAGGTAATGGAGAAACTGAAGCAGGAACAAGAGCAATAGGTCTATATACTGAACCATGTAATATATATCCCGAACGGAAGGGGTTCGCGAATAGGCGAACCTCTTTTGCATAAATCATGTTATTGGTGGGAATACGAGAGATAGCGCCACATATTGCATGGTTCTTGTATTTTGTGAAGCCTATGCTGTAAGGAGTTGTACATTTGATGATTCTCACACTGGACTCTCCCAACACCACCAGGATATTCGGAAGAACCCCTTTAGAAGTCAATGTCGCAGTCTCCCAGTTTATCTTCGGGAGAGGTTCGTCCGCCATCACTTTGGCGGATCTTGATAATCCCTTGGATGCCCTGGCCTCCCTTGCCCTAACCCACCATCCATTTCACGGGCCGGTTATCCTGGTTACTCCAACCGGCATAGATCCTATCCTTCTTGACGAAATCCGGAGATTGGCTTCCAGAGGCGCAAACGATATCACTCAGGCGATTCTGGTAGGCCCTCTCGGTCAACACATAGAGGAGCAATTGGTGTCATTAGGGCTTAGAGTCACAAGAATAGCGGGAATGAATGCGTACCATACCGCGGCCGAAATCGGAAGATTCCTGGGATATCCCAATAACATAATGTTGGTGTCAGGAGAAGCTCCGCACTCAGGGCTAGTAGCGGGCACTATGGCTGCACATAGCGGAGTTCCCATCGTCTTCACTCTGAAGGACAGACTCCCCCAAGAGACAGTAGCTGTAATTAAGGCCACCCATAAACCCGTGAACGTTTTTATTATAGGTGGACGTGATGTGATTTCCGATGAAACAGAGAAGGCTGTACGGGAACTTGCTGACGGCACTGTAAGCAGAATCTCAGGTCAAGACCCTTTTGAGCTTGCAGTTAGATTTGCCAAGTACAAGTCTGCCGACGGCAGGTTCGGCTTTGGAAAGGTCGGAAGACACGGACACGCCTATACGTTTGTGAATCCCGGCAGGTGGCAGGACTCCATCTTCGGTTCAATGCTCGCCCACAGCGGGAAGCACGCTCCAATCTTGTTTGCGGCAAGAGACGAAGTCCCCCCTGTAACGCGGGATTACCTTCTTGAGGTAAACCCTGCTAAATCAGCGCCTGAGCCTCCTTACATGCACGCGTTCATCATAGCCGACTTTCAAACCATATCCCCCAGGGTTCAACTGGACATAGAAAACCTCATATCTATCGACGAGAAATCCCCGAATCAGGTAGTTCACATAGTGGAGCCTCATGACAATCTCCTTGGCATTGCAAGACAGTACGGGGTACAGATAGCAGATATCGCTCGTGTGAACCGATTGCCTGAAGAAGGAGGCCTGGAACCCGGCACCAAACTGATCATACCGTACACAGTCACTGACATGCCTCATGCAACCTATGAGCAAGACCTTCACTAAGTAGATCACCATGAGACCGTTGAACTTCTCCAGTAGCTGCCAGTTTCGCCGAAGGCGGCGACCGGTTTTTGTGATTCAAACGAGCTGCTTTAACATAATGTGGGAGAGAACAACGGTCTCCACCATAAGCGATCGCCGGTTCCAGAAAGTGTACGTACCGTCCGGGACCACCCAGGACCCCGGAAAATGAGCGGAAACCAATGAACTCATACTTAGGCCACACACGGGGGACGCGGACGATTCGTATACGGTTTTCAAGTCACCAGGCGCGTTTCCGGTATTATCGTGAATATCCTATCCATGGATCTTAACAATCTACGTCCACTTGACATCCCCATGGACACCGTTTCGTGATCTTGCAAACCTGAAACAGCACACAGGGACACGGACATGGACTTGGAACCGCACTCTGGTCCCCGACACATTGCCTCAGAAGACCTTGCATCGCTTTTTCCTTCCAGGCTAACGCGCTTATCTCCTGGGCCATGACGCTTTCCAAAGCCCTCACCTTATCGACTATCACGTTAAAGGGCTCATCCGGTGCAGTATCAGGAAGCCAGTTCGCGGCTTTCTCCGCCTTATTTGCCAGCGATGTAAGAATACGCGCGAGCTGCTCCTGTTCTATTGCAATTGCCTGAACGATCCTTTCACAAGGATCCAGCGGCGGACATGGAACGCATTTTGTCACCTGAGTCACCTCCTTCCTGATTCTTCGCTAATATCCGGTTAAGAAGACTATTCCACCTTTGCTTCCATAAGGATTCAGGATAGCCCCCGGCCAATCTCCGCGCGTTTTCACCCATTCTTAGACGTAAGCTTCTGTCGCTTGTAAGTTCAAGCACAGCCTGGATCAGATTTGCCGCTTCCGGGTTTACCAGGTAACCGTTCCATCCATTGATAACGAATTCCGCAAGCCCTCCTGCAAATCCGGCTATGACAGGAAGTCCACATGCCATGGCTTGAAGGCAGTATAGAGACGCTCCTTCAGTGGCTCGAAACGGCATCAGCGCAAAATCGAACTGAGGATATAGCTCCGCCATGCTGTCCCAATGGACCGAGTAAAACTTACAGTTGGGCAGCGAAGAGACATGGGCAGCCATGATAGAGGCCTCTTTCGCGTCTCTCATGTGGCCCACAATATGGAACTTCATTTTCGCGCCTTGTTCCCAAGCCATAGCTGCGACAGCAAGAACCTCATTGATTCCCTGCTCCATTGCAAAGTCTTGTGGACAGATAATCCGTGTTACCCCGGATTCACCCTTGGTTTCTGATCCCGAGAACGCCAAGAGATCAACGCCAGGCGGAATGTAAACCAGTCTATGTTCATACCCGGGCCACATTGCCTTGATCACGTTTACTGTGTTGCGATCTTCTGCAACAAAAGCGTCCGGCGCAGTTACCCCGTATAGCAACCTCTTTTCCCACTCACGCTTGTCAATGGAATGAAGCCGGTTGAACCGTGTTGAAGGAGCATCCCAGAAGATGCCGTGAGATACAACTATGGACTTATGGCATACCTTCGGAGCAGCAATGTGCCAATGAAAGTAGATCCTGAGGTCATACTCGAGGCTTCTTTGGGCAAACACCGAATTCAGCCCGGGAAACATGGACACATGGTCAGCCTTTGCATCGATGCCAAAGACATTTACGCCGTCAAACATACGCTTGGCAACTGGGGACGCCTGGAAGACATCTACGTCCCACGAGAGTTCACCCTGGATAAACCGGATGAGTTGCAGGAGACCGAGGTTCTCTTCAACGACTAAAAGGTTGTCATCAGTGGGATGCAACATGTAGTCAGTTAGGATAGCGATGCGACAAGAACCTTGCTTCACCTTCCATCATCTCCCCAGACTCCTCTTAAGGCTGCCCGCCATCTCTCCTTCCACCGCTCCAGAGAAAAAGCCAGTGATGTTTCCAGCGCTCGCCTGCCAAGCGTCTGCCGTATTTCCGGGTTCAGCACGAGGTATTCGATTGCTGCTTCCAGAGTCTCGGGAGACACGTTGATAAGAACGCCGTTATATCCGTCTATCACGAGGTCAGTTAGACCCCCTACATGCCCGCATATTACCGGCTTTCCACAAGCCATAGCCTCAAGGCATGCAAGAGAAGTGCCCTCCGCTCCCCGGGTGGGAATCAGCACAATATCGGCCTTGCGGTAGAGCTCAGCCATGTTCTCCATGGAAACCCAGTAATATAGGCATCTCGGATTCTCTTCTGCCCACCTGTGCATCTCCGCTTCAGAGTCATCGGTTCCTCCACGGCCCACAATATGGAACTCGAGAAAATCGTATCTTCGTGTTAATTTTTCAGCAACAACCTTCACATCATCCAGCCCTCGAATCCAAGTCAATCGCCTGGGATAGAAAATTACCAACGATTCTCTGTGCCCTCTGTTTTCCCCGGGGAAGAACTCATTTCCATCCACAAAATTTGGGATGTATACTTGCTTGTGTTCATACCCAGGCCATGTAGCCCGTAACCAATTCAAGGTATTCGTATCAACGGAAACAACTAGGTCAGAGGCGGTTACAGCGTACCGCAGCCTCCTAAGCCATTCATCTTTTAGCGGTCCTGACAGAGGTGACCATGGGTGAGCCGGGTAATCCCATCCTATTCCGTGAGAGATCACAATTGACTTCGGCTTTACCCGTGGGAAGGCAAGAGGCAAAGCGAAATATATGGCCTTCCCATAACTTACCGTGTGCTCAAAAAACTGAATATTGAGATCAGGCAACCCACCAAATTCAGTGTCACCCTTGGAGAGCCCTTGAATTTTCATCCCATTTAGCAGGCGATCTCCTGAACCCACTTGCCACACACACGGTTCGTACCCTGACTCCTCCAGAAATCCATAGAGATGCACAAGATACCGATCAGCCCCGCTGAACATTATCCTATCGTCTTCTGTAACGAGAATACTTGTTAAAATAGCTACTCTCTTATCAAGCTTCACAGATATGCGCACCTCCGTGAGTGATTGGACAGGGTTGGACGGAGATCCGCCCAACCCATTACGTATCAGCGGGCGCCTAGCACTTGAGTGCCTGGGATGCATGGTCCTACAGTCAAACTAATAGGACCTACTGTATTTCCAAGCACTGCAGCGACTTTCGCAGCAATTGCAATTTCCTTGCACGCTACTGCCCCGACTACCCCGACAATGGCATCTTCTATAGCTAAGGCTTTGTTCAAAAGAACGTTGGGGTCCTCATCTTCGGGGAACGTGAGGCCCGTGATAATAGCAGCAGACGCAGCCGCTTTGTCTGCTTCCGCAGACAGGATAGACGCAAGGTACCCTTGCTCGTCTGCGACTATGCTTAGAATCCTGGCTATGGTTTCGTTATTTGGCATTCCAAGTCAAACCTCCCTGTATATGTCCTGTTGACTGCACTTCTTCTGAGCGCGGTCTAGTCCATGATATGAAGCAAAGGGATCCTTGGACACAACGATTATGATTAGAGCATAGAATAATCCGACTTGAGGTACAAGGAGTTGGCCTCTATGAATCAGACAAATCGACAATTTGTGATAAAACCATTATTTCGATGCGTACCGGATACCCGGTGTGAACCGGTAAAAGTGATGAAATTGATAGGAGAAGCAGAAGTTCAGACAGTAAAAAGAGCCGCATACCCGGTCCCAATATGCGGTTTGCCGGCAAAGAAAATTATTACGGTTCAAGTAGAGGTAGTCGGCGCCCCTGACACAGTATTTGGAAACAAGGTAGTAAAAGAAGGCGTGTTTCAGGTGGACATCGTTTACGCATCCTGTGACAGCCTGGTTCGCCATACGTGTCTCGAAATTCCATTCATGGCATCTGCCCACATCGAAGGGGTTCGTCCTGGGATGCATGTTCAAAATGAAGTCATTCACACAGAGCAAAAGACGACAATTGTCACAACATCACGGGGTGGCGCCAAATGTCAGGTTTTTGATGTTATGGTCACAGCGACGTTTCTCATAAGAGTGACTGATATTGCCGTCAGAAACCTGGTTGAATGTCATCCTATTGAATCCTGCTTTTCCCGTCATCATCAGGCAACACCCTTTGTAAGAAGATAATGACCAAGTTTTGAGGGGGCATTTCCAATGCCCCCTCACTATTTACCCGGCGGGTTCATCTCCTTAATCTTGTCAATTCAACGACTTGTTTTCTTATTGCGAGCTGAATGTCACAAGATCAATGAATATTTCGCCTGACAATGTCTTTGAAAACGTAATCGTCGCTGAAGTCGCGCCTTCCGGGGCGTCCAACATATATACAAAAGTGTGATATCCTGAACCCAGCGTTGTAATGCGTTTGGTAAACGCCGAAATCACACCGTTACTGCGAAATTCCACCTGCACGGTGACTATCGGACCCGCAGGATTCCCCGACCCTGCAAAAGTAAGTTGGTAAGGGCATCCTCCGTTCACAGGGACCGTCTGGGAAATCGATGCGTTGGCGCTAACATTCGGCGAGCCAAGAACAGCAACAACATTCCCGGAAAAAAACGTAGAAACCGGTTGCCCATCACGCACACGAGGTCTGGCGTTAATTGCAGTCCATCCTACAAGCACCGGGTTTGCGGGATCAGGCCCAATGTCCTCGAAATCCCCGTTTATGACGACATCTCCTGTGCTAGGACATCGTTCTGTCGGACAGGGGCAACACCTGTCACAGCGAACAACCTGCCAAGTAATTGGGGCGCACTTCCCTCCCAGAAGCGCGCACGTCTTCGCTGCAATCGCTATTTCTTTGTCAGCCGCGGAACTGAGAACACAACTTACGGACCTCTGTACATCGACGACGTTTCGGATTATCTCGCCAGGTGGCAGCTGGGCAATGTCATCGTCTGAGATTAGCGTAATCCAACGCGCTGTCTCAACGGCCTTGACTGCCTCAGCCGACAATATGCTGGCTAAGGAAGCCTCTTCTTCGGCGATTATGGACAAAAACTCACTTGTGCTCATACATAGACCTCCTTGAGGCTGCGTCTTTACGTCAGCGGTATTCCACCGGACGTAAGTGTGATATCGCATTATTATATGTTGGACAGCATTCGGACGGTAGTCCAAGAAGTCTCTTAGGATCCAAAAGGGGCAGCAAGTGCTGCCCCTCAAGTTGATAAGCTGCGCGAATTATGACTTGGTAAGGCACTTAAAACAGGATACCTCTAAAGCGGTCAAAGATCACATCCTCCAGATCTGGTTTTGTGATCTCCTCAATTTCATAGCTGACACGAAGGGCGGGCTTATTTATGGTAATCACACGACGAAGATCTATAGGTGTTCCGATAATCACGACATCCGCAGGAGTGGCATCTATCGTCTGCTCCAACTCTGTCATTTGCTCCTTACCGTAGCCCATTGCAGGAACAAGCGGTTCCAGTCCGGGGTACTTCTCCAGGGTCGACTTGATGGAGCCTACAGCATAAGGACGAGGGTCAACAAGTTCAGCCGCGCCATGTTGCCTTGCTGCAATAACCCCGGCCCCATATGTCATTCCGCCGTGAGTCAGCGTAGGCCCATCTTCCACTACAAGAACTCGCTTTCCTTTTACGGCATCAGGGCTTTCCAGGGTCAAGGGGGAAGCTGCGCGAATGATCTTCGCGCCCGGATTGAGCGATCGCACGGATTTCTCTACCTTATCAACATCTTCAGGGTTAGCCGTATCCACCTTGTTCAGGACAACCACGTCCGCCATGCGCGCGTTGGCTTCGCCTGGGTAGAACATAGCCTCATGTCCGGGCCTGTGGGGATCAGCAAGGGTAATCAAAAGGTCAGGATAGTAGAACGGAAGGTCATTATTGCCTCCGTCCCAAAGTATGATGTCAGCCTCTTTCTCTGCTTCCTCGAGGATAGCCCCGTAATCTACGCCTGCATAAACCACAAATCCCCTGACAATATGTGGCTCGTACTCCTCCCGCTCTTCGATGGTGGTCTCGTGCTTGTCCAAATCCTCCAGGGTTTCAAAGCGCTGCACCCTTTGCTTCATCAGGTCGCCGTACGGCATCGGGTGACGAATCACTACCACCTTTTTCCCACGATCTTTTAGGATCTGCGTTATCTTCCTGGTAGTCTGACTCTTCCCAACGCCTGTTCTAACCGCAGTAACCGCAATCACAGGCACACTTGATCTAATCATGGTGCTGTCCGGTCCCATAAGCCAAAAGTCTGCGCCTTCTGAAAGAACAAGTGAAGCCTTATGCATAATGTCCATGTAAAACACATCGCTATAGGCGAACACTACCTGATCCACGCCTTCTTTCTTAATAATGGAAGAAAGCTCCTCCTCAGCATGAATAGGGATGCCGTCAGGGTAGTTGCGCCCTGCAAGCCCCGGGGGATACTGCCTGCCTTCAATATTAGGAATCTGTGTCGCGGTAAAAGCGACTACTTGATAGTCGTCGTTGTCCCGGAAAAACGTGTTGAAATTGTGAAAATCCCGGCCTGCAGCCCCCATAATCACAACCTTTTTCTTAGTCATCAAAACACCACCTCGTCTGTATCTTGCGTCACCCACCGTCTGCTATTCTATTGACTCAAGGAAAGTCCTGCTTTCCATCGCTTAATAATAAGAGAAGGCCACCTTCCTAAGAAGATGGCTTTCTTCACCCGGTATGGCTTTCTCCATCCGACTGAGTATGAGTTCATTAAGTTTCGCTGGTTTTACGAGGTCTTGGGTGGCCTCTTGCCCATGTCAACCGCAGTATAATTCATTTCCCACTGTTGCCTCATGTGCAGGAGTTACAGCGGGAATTTCCGGGATATCCTCGGTAACCGGTGTTTCACAGGCCATAACGTCTTTTCTCAATGCACACTCCAACACTTCGTCCACGTGATCGACAAAAAGCATCTCCATATTGTCAAGGACGTTTACCGGTATCTCTTCCACATCTTTCCCATTCTCAGCCGGCAGAATAATCGTAAATATACCTGCTCTATGTGCTGAAAGAACCTTCTCCTTCACGCCGCCCACTGCCAAGACACGTCCGCGAAGCGTGATCTCACCGGTCATGGCTACATCACACCTGACTGCACGCCCCGTAAGCGCAGACGCTAAGGCAACTGCAATGGCTGTGCCTGCGGAAGGCCCGTCCTTAGGTATAGCTCCCTCAGGCACATGAACGTGAACATCGCAATTCTGATAAAACCCAGGATTTATGTTTAGGTCGTCTGCGCGTGACCTAATATAGGTAAAAGCCGCCTGCGCAGACTCTTTCATCACATCGCCGAGCTTGCCTGTGAGCATTAGCTTGCCGGTGCCTTTCATCACTGAAACCTCTATTGCCAGTATGTCACCGCCTGCTTCAGTAACTGCAAGCCCTGTAGCCACCCCTACTCTGTCTTGGGATTCCGCTACTCCATATCTATACTTAGGAATGCCGAGGTATTCAGAGACATCATCTTCGTCTACCATAATCTCAAACTCTGACAGACTCTCAGTCACTACTTTCCTGGCAATCTTCCGCAGAATCGAGGAAATGCCGCGTTCAAGCCCTCGCACACCTGCCTCACGCGTGTAATTGCGAATGATTGCCTTCAGGGCGCCGTCAGTAATGGTGATGTTGTATTCATCGAGTCCGTTTTCTTCCTTTTGTTTCGGCGCCAGAAACCCTTTGCCGATCTGAATCTTCTCTTCTTCTGTATATCCAGGTAGTGTAATAATCTCCATCCTGTCCAGCAGAGGGCGAGGAATCGAATACAGAAGATTAGCTGTGGTAATGAACATTACATCGGAAAGGTCGTACGGAACCTCAATATAATGGTCACTGAATGCCGCGTTCTGCTCAGGATCTAACACCTCCAGCAGTGCAGATGCAGGATCCCCACGGAAATCACTGCTCATTTTGTCCACTTCGTCAAGAAGAATCACTGGATTCTTGGATCCTGCTTGACGCATCGCCTGAATAATTCTGCCGGGAAGCGCGCCAACATAGGTGCGCCTGTGTCCCCGGATCTCAGCCTCGTCCCTGACACCGCCTAAGGAGAACCTAACGAATTTCCTGCCGAGGGCACGGGCTATTGACTTTCCAAGGGAAGTCTTCCCAACACCGGGCGGGCCTACGAAACATAGAATAGGACCTTTGGGCTGGCTGGTAAGCTGCCGCACAGCCAAGAATTCGAGAATCCTTTCCTTAACCTTCTCAAGGCCATAGTGATCCTCATCAAGGATTCTCGCAGCTTCCTGCATATCAAGACGATCTTGAGTTTCTAATGTCCACGGCAAAGCCAGGAGCCAATCGATATAAGTTCTGACTACCACTGCTTCCGCTGCCATAGGAGGCATCTTCTCAAGCCGTTCCAGCTCCCGTAAGGCTTTTTCCTCTACTTCATCAGGCAGATTCTTGTCTTTGATTCTTTCACGATATTCTTCAGTCTCTGACTGTCTTTCATCACGTTCGCCCAGTTCTTTCTGTATAGCCTTCATTTGCTCGCGCAAATAATACTCTTTCTGTGTCCTCTCCATCTGCTTTCTAACGCGGGTATTAATTTTCCGCTCAAGTTCCAATATTTCAATTTCTTTCAAGAGAATTGCGCAAAGCCGTTCCAGCCTCGCCTTGACAGACACTGCTTCTAACACGGACTGCTTATCTTCAGGACGTAACGGAAGGTGAGCCGTGATATCATCGGCGAGTCTGCCAGGATCCTCCACCGTCTGGACTGCAGCGAGAATCTCGGCCGGTATCTTCTTCCCAAGCCTGATGTAGGATTCAAAATAACTAAGGACACTCCTCATTAAGGCCTCCAGTTCCTTTGTCATCCGTTCAGACGTTGCAAGATCTTGAATTGTTACCTTGTAGAATGGTTCTACTTGGATATACTCAAGGATTTTGGCTCGTTCTATACCTTCGACAAGCACTCGGATGGTTCCGTCAGGATACTTCGCCAGCTGCCTTATTTCAGAAAGTGTGCCTATGGCAAAGATATCAGCGGGCGTAGGCTCATTCAGCCTTGCCTGTTTCTGTGAAGCGAGCATGACCAGCCTATTACTGATCATAGCGTCCTCAAGAGCTGCTACAGATCTATCCCTTCCGACTTCAAGAGGGACTGTCATGCAAGGGAATACGATTACGCCTCGCAATGGAAGAAGAGGCACTGCTTCTCTCATTAGTCCTGCTTTACTTAAGTCTTGCGACATAATCTACTACACCTCCTTGGCCTCTCCCACGGACCATCCTGTAATCCAATTTATTCTCGCCAGACCGTCGGATTCCTTCACCCTTACTATCAAATCGTAATGACAGGTTCCGACGTTTTCTAAAGTCCCTGCACAGCGATTTCCAAACCTGGAATATGAACTTTTGAATCGCAACACAGGAAGAAACGATGAGAAAACGAATAATAAGGTAGGCCCGTTTCAGTAAGGCTACCACAAGCTAAAGCATTATGTCAACCATATGGAAATCATTGCTATGACTGAGTTTCTAGCAACCGATCCGGTACCTATTGACAGATGAAGGCGAAGGATTTGCTATTGCCGCAGGGAACTCTAATAAGCCTAAGGTTGAGTCTTGATTTGACACTGCAATTTTCACTGCTTCTTCAATCCTACCCACAGGCAGAATTCTAATATCATTCCTATCCATGAATGCTTCCTGCCAGTTTTCCTTTGGGATTATCACTCTCTTGGCTCCGGCTTGGGCCGCTGCTTCCACTTTGGGGACTATCCCTCCTACTGACCTTATCTCTCCCAGAATTGATACCTCTCCGGTCATGGCAAGCATGTTATCCACCGGCAGCTCAGTGATGGCGGAATAGATCGCCGTTACAATGCCTATTCCTGCTGAAGGCCCATCCAAAGCAACTCCTCCCGGGAAGTTCACATGAATATCATAATTCTCAGGGTACACTGAGAAGAACCTTCTTAAGATAGTGATCACATTTTCCACTGAACCTCTGGCCATGCTTTTTCTCTTTACTATCCTACCGTGGCCTCCAAGTTCCTCCTCATCAACAAGGCCTGTAGTCACCAGCTTACCTGTGCCTTCTTGGACAGGGAGCGCCACTGCTTCGATTTCAATCAAAGACCCTATATTCGGCCCATGAATCGCAAGGCCATTCACAAAACCTATCTTAGGCTTTGAAGGCGTCCTAGGCTCATAACGTGGGCAATACTGTCCTGCGCTCACCACCCACTCCACGTCTTTTCTGGATATTACGGAGTGTCCCACAGACATACATGACCCACCTGCTATTTGCAGGATATTCACAGCGTCACGCCCGTTCGCAGCATATCTCTTGATGACCTCGAGCGCCCCGTCCTCCAGAATAAACCCTGCCTTCTTGGCTGCATTGACAGCGATGATTCCTACTTCCTCTTCGGTAAGAGCCCTAAAGAAGACCTCAATGCACCTGGATCGCACTGCAGGAGGAATATCCTGTGGGGTCTTAGTTGTAGCCCCTACAAGCCGAAAATCGGCAGGGAGGCCATTTTGAAATATGTCGTGGATATGTAGGGGAATACCAGGATCTTCTGAATTGTAGTATGCGCTCTCCAAAAACACCTTTCTATCCTCAAGCACCTTCAAAAGCTTATTAATCTGAATAGGATGGAGCTCTCCTATCTCGTCAATGAACAAAATACCCCCATGAGCTTTAGTCACTGCTCCGGGTTTCGGTTGCGGAATTCCTGCCATCCCCATTGCTCCCGCTCCTTGATAGATAGGATCGTGAACCGAGCCAATAAGGGGATCTGCGATTCCTCTGTCATCAAATCTCGATGTAGCGCCATCTACTTCAACGAACTTCGATGCCTGCTTAAATGGGGAATTCGGGTTACGCTTCGCTTCCTCCAGGACGACTCTGGCTGCAGCGGTTTTCCCGACTCCGGGAGGACCGTAAAGAATCACATGTTGAGGATTGGGACCGCAAAGCGCGGCTCGCAAGGCCCTGAGGCCTTCTTCTTGACCTACTATCTCCTTTAGCGAATTCGGCCTTGTCTTCTCTGACAACGGCTCTGTCAAGGATATGCTTCGCAACTTGCGGAGCTTGTCCATTTCTTTCCGCGACTCGCGATCTACCGCTACCTTACCACCTTGCTGCGTCCTTAGCATCTGCCAAAAGTATATTCCGATGACTGCAGCAAAGAAAAGGTTTATCAGCCCAAAAACGCCACTGGAGAAGTCCATATGCAAGCCGCCCCATTCCTCACGACACACTTGATAAATAAACAAGTGAGACGTTAGTTAGTCTCACTTGTATTATGTCCACCGGATCTTCTCTTAAGCATGGGACTGCAACAAGAAAAGGCCCGGACTAAGTCGGGCCTTTTCTATGACCTTCCATTTATGAGTATCTACGACGCAGTTTCCTCTCGCTTCTTGGCCTTCCGTTCTTGGAGCACCATTGCCGGCTTTGCTCCTTCATCTATTGTCTCTTGCGTCAACATTACTTTCTTTACGTCCGACCTTGACGGAATGTCATACATGATGTCAAGCATGATTTTCTCCATAATTGACCGGAGTCCGCGTGCCCCGGTATTCAGAGTCATGGCCTTCCTTGCCACCGCCACCAGAGCCTCATCTGGGATCTCAAGCTCAACACCGTCAAGCTCGAACATCTTCTTATACTGTTTCGCCAAGGCATTTCTGGGTTCTGTGAGGATTCTCACGAGGCTACCCTCGTCAAGAGCGTCCAATACAACCACTACCGGAAGTCTGCCGATGAATTCCGGAATAAGCCCGAACTTAAGCAAATCCTCAGGCATGACTTGACGCAGAGTATCCCCGATATTCATGTCCACCCTCGGCTTTACTTCAGCTCCGAATCCCAGCATCGACTTGCCGACGCGATTGTTAATAATCTTCTCCAGGCCGTCAAAAGCGCCTCCGCATATAAACAGGATGTTTGTAGTGTCAATCTGTATAAACTCCTGATGAGGGTGTTTCCGTCCACCCTGGGGAGGCACGCTCGCCATAGTGCCTTCAAGGATCTTTAAGAGCGCCTGCTGCACACCCTCACCCGACACATCCCTGGTTATTGACGGGTTCTCCGACTTTCTGGCGATTTTGTCTACTTCGTCAATATAGACAATACCCCTCTCAGCTCTTTCAATATCATAATCAGCAGCCTGAATCAGACGAAGAAGAATGTTCTCTACGTCTTCGCCCACATACCCGGCTTCCGTAAGGGAAGTTGCGTCAGAAATCGCAAACGGCACATTCAGGATCTTGGCTAAGGTCTGAGCAAGCAACGTTTTCCCGACTCCGGTCGGGCCAAGAAGAAGAATATTGCTTTTTTGAAGCTCCACATCGTCGACACGGGTGTTTGCGCCAATACGCTTGTAGTGATTGTATACTGCGACTGCAAGTGTTTTCTTAGCTTCTTCCTGACCAATGACGTACTGATCAAGAATCTCCTTAATCTCTCTGGGTTTCGGGATATTACACAGTTCGATATCGGCTTCTTCGCCCAGCTCTTCCTCGATAATCTCATTACATAGCTCGATACATTCATCACAAATATAGACGCCTGGGCCTGCAATCAGCTTCTTGACCTGATCTTGAGCTTTACCGCAAAACGAGCATTTGGGTTGGCCTCTCTCATCGCCGAACCTGAACACCCTACCACCCCCTATTTCCTGGGTTCAAATATCTCGTCAATAATACCGTACTCCTTAGCTTCCTGGGCAGACATGAAGAAGTTTCTATCAGTGTCCGCAACTATCCTTTCTATGGATTGACCGGAATGCTTGGATAGTATCTCCTGGGTTACCTCTCTTAACCTAACAATTTCCCTTGCCTGAATCTCTATGTCAGTGGCTTGCCCTTGTGCGCCGCCCAGCGGCTGATGGATCATTACTCTGGAATAAGGTAAGCCGTATCTCTTTCCCTTAGCGCCTGCAGCAAGTAATAACGCACCCATGCTCGCAGCCATTCCGATACAAGTCGTGGCCACGTCAGGCTTGACGTACTGCATTGTATCATAAATGGCAAGCCCTGCAGTGACTATGCCTCCCGGACTGTTAATGTAGAGATTGATATCCTTCTCCGGGTCTTCACCTTGCAAGAAAAGCAGCTGCGCAATTACGAGGTTTGCCACAGTATCATCTATGGGGCCACCCAAGAAAATGATTCTGTCTTTGAGTAGCCTGGAATATATATCATAAGCTCGTTCTCCCCGACTTGTTTGCTCCACCACCATAGGAACAAGGTTCACTGAAACTCATCCTCCCTAACAATATGCGCCTATTCACCTTCAGCAAGTTCACCTAGGCGCCTTTTGGTTTTCTCCCTAATTATGGCGCTCTCTATTGGTCTAATACGTCCGGACTTCGTAAGCAGTTCCCTCATATCCTCAAATGGAGACTCCTTGTAATCTGCAATCAGCTGAATCTTTTCGTTGACTTCGTCGTCTGACGCCTCAAATCCTTCAGCTTTCGCAATAGCATCTAAGACAAATTCTGACTTTACGGCGGCGTATGCGTCATCTCGATAATTGTTGCGTAGAGCCTCCTCATCTAAGCCGCATGATTTCAAGTACCCTTCCAGAGACAGGCCTTGCTCAACAAGACTTGCCTCAAAACTCTGCAACGTCCTATCAATTTCTCGTTCCACCAAGATTTCAGGAACATCTACTTCAGCCTCTTCAGTAATCTTGTCTACTACCTTATTTATATATTCAGTTTCGAAACGTTCTTTGACGGATTTCTCAATGATTTCCTGAAGTCCGTGACGCATTGCGTCCACACTCTCGAAATCACCGATTGCCTTTGCAAACTCGTCTGTCAGTTCAGGGATTTGTTTCTCTCTGATTGCTTCCACTTTGACAGTGGCTATACCCTGTTTACCCGCAAATTGTTCATCGTGAAACTCTTCAGGCAGCGTTATTTCAATCTCACCGGTCTCACCTATCGCAAGGCCCACGATACCCTTGCTGACACCGAGAAAATCACCTTCATCACCTGCCCGAACTAGGACCGCATCTTCACCAAGACCCAGATCCACAGCTTGGCCCTGTGAAGTAACATCAACCTTGACTAACACGAAGTCACCGTCAATAACATTCTCACGTTCGACCGGAGCCAATACAGCTTGATTTTCCCGGAGGATCTGGATCTGTCTGTCTACATCTTCATCGCTGACCTTAGGAATCTCCTTCTCAATACGGACTTGCTTATAGTCAGGCAGTTTTACCTCAGGCCTCACCAAAACCTTTGCAGTAAGCTTTAAGGGTTTCCCCTCTTCAATTTCACTGACGGTGAGTTCCGGTTCGTCCAGAGGTTCAATTCCCAGCTCTTTCACAGCCTCAACATACACCTCAGGTATGAGGCTCTTTAACGCGTCTTCCATGAGGGTCTCCTTGCCAATACGCATCTCCAAGATTTGCCTGGGAACCCTTCCTTTTCTAAAGCCCGGGACTTTCACGCGGTTCGAGAATCTATGGTAGCTCTCGTCCAGGGAGTTCTGAAACCTGCTTTCTTCCACCTCGATGCTCAGATGAGCAAAACTATCTTCTAGTTTTTCCACTGTCGCTTTCACTTATGTCCACCCCACCGTCAAGATCTAAATGCCACGTCACCCCGTCGTGGCCGGGAGATAACTAATATTAACACACAATTCACAAAACACATTATGTGGATAAACAAAAACAATACCTCGGTAGACAACACAGCTGTATCCCCCGAGGCAGTGATCTCGCTAATTAAGATCATTCAGCCGTCTA
>CZCA01000023.1_pt2 | contig 29889 bp, 24 predicted proteins | sample 591981 | NCBI WGS metagenome assembly CZCA01 (sample SAMEA3556810, study PRJEB10932) | anaerobic digester metagenome | reverse complement strand
CCCCGCTGCGTTTCGTCGTGAAAACAGCGGTCGAGGGCGCGCCCGCCGTTGTGACCGACCGGCTCGCTGCGATGGTGACCAGCCAGACCGCGCCGGTCGGCGACTATCGCGGCAGCGCCGACTATCGCCGCCAGATGGCTGACGTACTGGCGCGGCGCGCGGTGGCCGCCGCCTTTGCAAAGGGAGCAAGCGCATGAACATTCAATTCAAACTCAATGGCGTCGCCCGCACCTTTGCCTGCGAACCGGGCGAAACGCTGATGGCGCTGCTGCGACGCAGCGGCATGTGGAGCGTCAAGCATGGCTGTGAAACCGGCGAATGCGGCGCGTGCTCGGTGCTGATCGATGGCAAGCTGACGCCGACGTGTGTGCTGCTGGCGGCGCAGGTCGACGGACGCAGCATCGAGACGGTCGAGGCGCTCGACCGCGGCCCCGGTGCGCCGCTGCATCCGATCCAGCAGGCGTTTGCTGAAACCGGCGCGATCCAGTGTGGCTACTGCACGCCGGCGATGGTGCTGGCGGCGCAGGAGTTGCTCGGCAAGACGCTGACGCCGACCGACGCCGAGATTCGTGACGCGCTGGGCGGCGTGCTCTGTCGCTGCACCGGTTACGTCAAGCCGGTGGAGGCGGTGCAGCGCGCGGCGGCGATGTTGCGCGGCGAAGCAGTCCCGCCCATTGAGACGCCGGGCGGCATCCCGCTCGAAGGCTTCTTCGACGCCATCCGCCGTTCCGACGAGCCGGAGCTACCCGGTCCAGGCGGCGACGTGCTCACCAAACCCAAGGTCGCCTTCTTCACCTTCCCCACGGTTGACACGCAGGGCGCCACCGATGTGGTGGGCAAGCCGGAGATCAAAGTGGATGCGGTCAAGCTGGTCAAGGGCAAGCCCGCTTTTGCCGACGACATCGACCTGCCCGGCATGTTGCACGCCGCGATGTTGACCAGCCCGCACGCGCACGCGCGCATCACGCGTATCGATGCGTCGAAGGCGCGCGCGCTGCCGGGCGTCCATGCCGTGCTGACCTACGAGGATGTGCCACGCGTGATCTATGCGTCGGGCGGGCAGACGTGGCCCAACCCGCACCCCTGGGATCAGGTTTCGCTCGACAGCAAGGTGCGGTACGTGGGCGACCGCGTGGCCGTCGTCGCCGCCGAGTCGCCAGAGATCGCCAGAGAAGCGCTCAAGCTGATCGAGGTCGATTACGAAGTGTTGCCGGCGGTCTTCGACCCGCTGGAAACGATGCAACCTGGCGCGCCGATCATTCACGACGAGCCAGACGCCGTCGGCATCGCCGATGTTGAACGCAACATTGCCGTCAAGATTCACGCCGCCGTCGGTGACGTGGAAAAAGGATTGGCGGAATCCGCCCACGTCTTCGAGCGCACCTACCGCGTCCATCAGGTGCAGCAGGCGTCGATCGAGCCGCACATCGTCGTCACCTACTGGGATGAAGACGAGCGGCTGGTGATCCGCACGAGCACGCAGGTGCCCTTCCACGTGCGCCGCATGATCGCGCCGCTGATTGGGCTGCCGGTCAAGCGCATCCGCGTGATCAAGCCGCGCATCGGCGGCGGTTTTGGCGGCAAACAGGAGATGCTGATCGAAGACCTCTGCGCGCATCTGACCATCGCCACCGGGCGGCCCGTGCGCTTCGAGTACACGCGCGAACAGGAGTTCACCAGCGCACGCTCTCGCCACCCGATGGTGATCACCTATCGCGCCGGCGTGAACGCGGATGGCACGCTCAACACGCTCGACATGCACGCCGTTTCCAATACCGGCGCGTATGGCACGCACGGGCTGACGGTGTGCAGCGTGGCCGGTCTGCGCGGGCTGGCGACCTATCGCTGCACCAATCTGCAATTCACCGCCGAGGTGGTCTACACCAACATCCCAACGCCCGGCGCATTCCGCGGCTACGGCGCGCCGCAGGGTGAGTTTGCACTCGAAAGCCTGATGGAGGAGATCGCCGAGGCGCTCAACATGGACCCGGTCGAGTTCCGGCTCAAGAACGCCGTGCGTTCGGGCGACCCGATCCCGATCACGGCGGCGCTGGGCGAGGGCGACAGCGGCCGCCAGCCGCAGATCGTGCAGAGCTGTGGGCTGGAGCAATGTGTGACGCAGGGCGCCGCCGCAATTGCCTGGGATCGCAAGGGCGACCCGGCGTGGCGCGTCGATCCGGCGCGACCGTACATCCGCCGGGGGCTGGGCATGGCCGTCTGTATGCACGGCACCGCCATCCCCGGGCTGGACATGGGCGCGGCGAGCATCAAGATGAACGACGATGGCAGCTTCAACGTGCTCGTCGGCGGCACCGACCTGGGCACGGGCTCCGATACAGTGCTGGCGCAGATCGCGGCGGAGGCGTTGGGTGCGCCGCTCAACGACATCATCATCTACTCGTCGGACACCGACTTCACGCCCTTCGACACCGGCGCCTACGCGTCGTCGACGACCTACATCTCCGGCGGTGCGGTCAAGAAGGCGGCGGATCAGGTGCGCGAGCAGATTTTCGAGCGCGCCAAATTGATGCTCAACCTCGACACGACCGAGGGGCTGACGCTGCACGACCGCCGCGTCACCGCACCGGATGGCCGCAGCGTGACGCTGGCGGATGTGGCGCTGCACAGTCTGCACGTCGCCGACCACCGCCAGATCATGGCGACGGCTTCGCACATGTCGATGCACTCGCCGCCGCCCTTTGGCGCACAGTACGCCGAAGTCGAGGTGGACACGCAGACGGGGCAGGTCACGGTGACAAAATTGGTGATGGCGGTGGACTGCGGCACGGCGATCAATCCGCGCACGGCGCAGGGGCAGATCGAGGGCGGGTTGGTGCAGGCGCTCGGCTACGCGGTCAGCGAGGAGATGGTCTACGACGAGGCCGGTCGCTCGCTGGCGACGCGCTTTGGCGATTACCGCATCTTCCAGGCCGACGAAGTGCCCGAAGTCGAAGCCATCCTCGTGCCGACCTACGAGCCGAGCGGGCCTTACGGCGCCAAAGCCGTCGCCGAGATCCCGATGGACGGCGTCGCGCCAGCAATTGCCAACGCCCTCTACGACGCCGTCGGCGTGCGCATCTACGATCTGCCGCTGACGCCGGAGAAGGTCTGGCGGAAGTTGCAGAGTGTGTAATCTCCAATCTCTAGTCTCCATTGAGATTGGAGATTAGAGATTTGGAGATTGGAGATTATCGGAAACGGAGACTATTTCATGACCCTGGACATCGAAACACTGGTCGATCTTTACCGCGATATGTGGCTGATTCGCGCGTTCGAGTTCGGCCTGGAGCGTGAGTTCAAGAAAGGCAACGTGCCGGGGATGTTGCACACCGGCGTCGGGCAGGAAGCGACGCAAGCCGCGCTGGCAGCGCATTTGCAGGCGAGCGACGCCTTCTTCCCTGACCATCGCTGCCACGGCATCAACGCGCTGGCGCAGGAGAAGCATCAGGGCGACGGCGAGCGCATCATGGCCGAGCTTTTCGGGCGCGCCACCGGCGTCTGTAGCGGCAAGGGGGGCAGCCTGCACAGCGCCAATCCCAAGGTCGGCAACTTCGGCGACAACGCGGTCGAAGGCTCGTACATGGCGACGGTGCTGGGCGTGGCGTTGGCGTACCAGATGCGCGGGCAGCCCAACGTCGCCTGCTGCATCATCGGCGACGGCACGGTCGGGCGCGGTGAATTTCACGAGAGCTTGAACATGGCGGCGATCTGGAAGCTGCCGGTGCTCTACGCCTGTGTCAACAACGGCTACGCCATCTCGATGCCGGTTGGCAAGGGGCACGCCTCGGCGGACATCGTCGATCTGGCGCGCGGCTACGGCTTCCCCTGCGAGATCGTGGACGGCAACGACATCGAAGCCGCCTATGATGCGGTGCAGCGCGCCATTGCCCACATCCGCGCCGGCAACGGGCCATATTTCCTGGAGTTCAAGACGTGGCGCTGGCAGGGTCTCTTCTCCGGCGAGTTCCGCTCGCCCGAAGAGGTCAAATACTGGAAGGAAGACCGCGACCCGCTCAAGCTGGCGCGTGAAAAAATCCTGGCGCAGGGCAAGCTCTCCGCCGAAGACCTGGAGCGCATCGAAGCCGAGGTCAAAGCGGAGATCGAGGCGTGGATCGACTTTGCCAAAGCCAGCCCGATGCCTGACCCGGCAAAGGCGACGGCGGATGTCTATGTAGGGTGGGAGGTGACGGCATGACGCAGGCAACCACGCGCACACGCACCTTTGTCCAGGCGCTCAACGAGGCGCTGGACATTGCGATGGCGCGCGACCCCAATGTCTACATGTTGGGCGAAGATATCGGCGAGATGGGCGGCGACTTCGGCGTCACGCGTGGGCTGTGGGCGAAGTACGGCGACGCCCGCGTGCGCGATACGCCGCTCTCCGAAGCCGCCATCATCGGTGCGTCGGTCGGCTCGGCGATGCTGGGCATGCGTCCGGTGGCGGAGATCATGTTTGCCGACTTTATCGGTGAGTGCTACGACCAGCTCGTCAACAACGCCGCCAAGATGCACTACATGTTCGACGGCCAGTTCAAGGCGCCGATCGTGGTGCGCACGGCGTGCGGCGGCGGCTTTGGCGGCGGGCCGCATCATTCGCAGTCGGTCGAGGGCTGGTTCCTCAACGTGCCGGGCATCGTGCTCGTAGCGCCTTCTACGCCTGCCGACGCCAAGGGGCTGCTGCTGGCTTCGATCGAGAACGACAACCCGGTCATCTTTCTGGAGCACAAGGCGCTCTACCGCATCAAGGGCGAGGTGCCTGAAGGTTACTACACAACGCCGCTGCGCAAAGCCGCGGTGGCGCGCGCTGGCAGCGATGTCACCGTCGTCGCCACAATGAAGCTGGTGCATGAGGCGCTGGCGGCAGCCGCGGAACTGGAAAAAGAAGGCGTCAGCGTCGAGGTGATCGATCTGCGCACGATCCGCCCCTACGACGCCGAGACGGTGTTGGAGTCGGTGCGCAAGACCGGGCGCGCGGTCGTCGCCAACGAAGCGCCTAAGATCGGCGGGCTGGCCGCAGAACTCAGCGCCACAATCGGCGAGGAATGCTTCCACGACCTCAAAGCGCCGGTCGCCCGCGTCGCCGGCCTGGATACGCCGATCCCCTTCTCGCTGGTGCTGGAGAAGTACATCCTCCCCGGCAAGGAAGAGGTGATCGCGGGGATTCGCAGCGTGATGAAGTAGGCCGTGGTGCGTGTTGCGTGGTGCGTGCGAGCAAGCGACGCCTAACGTAACACGCAACACGCAACACGTAACACGCCCAGACCAGTTCTAAAGCGATAAGGAACAATTTCATGGCAGTCGAAGTAATTCTCCCCAAGTGGGGGCTGACGATGGAAGAGGGCATGGTCTCCGAGTGGCGCAAGCAGGAAGGCGACGCCGTGGCCGAGGACGAGATCATCGCCGACGTGGAGACGGACAAGATCACCAACGAGCTGCCGGCGCCGGCGTCGGGGATCATTGCCAAAATTCTGGTGTCCGCCGGCGAAACCGTCGAAGTTGGCACGGTGCTGGCAGTGATTGCGGCGGATGAAGCTGAAGCCGCGCAGATTCGTAACGCATGACCGACAACACTCACCGGGGCGTCCCGATCAAACAGGCCACGCCGCTCAGCCGCGTGCGCAAGATGATGGCGCAGAGCATGGACGAGTCGGTGCGCCGCGCTGCGCTCAGCCAGGTAACGCGCGAGATGGACTTGTCGGCGGTGCAGGCGGCGCGGGCGGCGGCTGGCGAGCAGCGGCACTCGGTCAACACCTACATCATGGCGGCGGTGGCGCGCGCGCTGCCCAACCATCCGCTACTCAACGCCGAGCTGGTGGAGCACAGCGTCGTCACGTTCGATGCGGTCAACCTGGGCATGGCGGTGGCGGCGGCGGATGGTCTGGTCGTGACGGTGATCCGCGACGCCGACCAGAAGTCACTCGACGAGCTGGCGGCTGCCGCCAACGACCTAGCGACGCGCGCCCGCGCCGGCAAGCTCAAGCTGCCCGACATCGAGGGCGGCACCTTCACCGTCAGCAATCTGGGCATGTTCGGCATCGACGGCGGTTTTCCGCTGCCGCGCCCGCCTGAAGGCGCCATTCTGCTGGTCGGGCGCGTGCGCAACCAGCCGGCGCTGGTCGATGGGCAGTTGATCGAACGCCCGCTGGCGTGGTTCAGCCTGACTTTCGACCATCGCTTTATTGACGGCGCGGCGGCGGCGGCGTTTTTGCGGGAAGTGCAGGAGCGGCTGGCGCATCCAACGTAGATGCGGCTCGTAGCCGCAGGTTCTCGGCGTCAGAGCGACGCGTGTTGGGAGGGCGAGATCACGCCGCTGCGAGCGGCGTCTACGGGAGCGGATGGCGGCGATGTGTAGTTGCGGCTCGTAGCCGCAGGTTCTCGGCGTCAGAGCGAAGCGTGTTGGGGGGCGAGATCACGCCGCTGCGAGCGGCGTCTACGGGAGCGGATGGCTCATCTACGGGATTGGGAGCAATATGACCAACTTCACCTTCGATTTCACGGATCAAACCGTCTTCATCACCGGCGCGTCGCGCGGGATCGGCGCGGCGACGGCGCAGTTGTTTGCGCAGAGCGGCGCGCGCGTGGTCGTCAACTTTCGCGAGGATCGCGCCGGCGCCGAGCAGGTGAGCGCGGCGATCATGGCGGCGGGCGGGCAGGCGCTGCCGCTGCAGGGTGACGCCGGCCGCGAAGATGATGTGCGGCGCATGATGGAAACGGTCGGCGCACAGTGGGGGGCGGTGCGCGTGCTGGTTCACAACGCGTCGGCGATCAATCGTTCCTATTTCCTCGACGCCACGCTCAATGATTTTGACTTGATGTTCGGCGCCAACGTGCGCGGGCCGTACCTGATGAGCCAGCTCGCCGCACAGCAGATGATCGCGGCGGGCGTCGGCGGCAGCATCATCCACATCAGCACGATCCTGGCGCGGCAGACGATCACCAACCGCACGCTCTACGCCGCCACCAAAGGCGCGCTGGAATCGCTGACGCGGGCGATGGCGCTTGACCTGGCGCGGCATCACATCCGCGTCAACGCCGTGGCGCCGGGGCTGATCTATACGCAGGCGCTGCGCGACGGCATCTCGGCGTTGGGCGAGGAAAATTTCACGAAGTACATCCCGTTCAACCGTTTTGGCAAGGCAGAGGAGATCGCCAGCGTCGTCGCCTTCCTGGCGTCGGACGCGGCCAGCTACATCACCGGCGCGCTGATTCCGGTCGATGGTGGGTTGGGGGTCGTGGAGGCGGGGCCGAAGTAGAGATTGGAGATTAGGAGATTAGGAGATTGGAGATTGGAGATTGGAGATTGGAGATTGGGAGATCAGGAGATTGGGAACATCGATGCACAGATGGGTGAGCGCGTCAATCTCCAATCTCCAATCTCTCAATCTCTCATTCTCTCATTCTCTCAATCTCTCATTCTCTCAATCTCTCATTCTCCCATTCTCTCATTCTCCCAATAACAAAAGGGCTATTTATGATCAGTATCAACCGTGAAGCGATGAAAGTTGTGCACCGCATTTTGGAAGCGCCGGACGCGCTGGGCGTGGCGGTCAGCCGGCTGACGTGCGGCGCGACGGTGATCGACATGGGGCTGCGCGCGCCGGGCGGCTGGCTGGCGGGCAAGTACTACACCCTAATCACACTGGGCGGGTTGGCGGAAGTGAGCTACGAGCCGTTCCCGGTCGGCGACCGTGTGCTATCGGCAGTGCGCGTGATGATCGATCATCCGCAACTGGCGTGCATCGCGTCGCAGATCGCAGGCTGGCGGCTAGAGGGCGCGCGAGCGGGTGCGCCGATCCTGGCCGGCCCGGCGCGGGCGCTCAACCACGCCAACCTCGACCACTACTTTGAGCTGATCGACTACCGCGACCACGCCGACGAGGGCGTCATCGCCATCCAGACCGCCGAGCCGGTGACCGACGACTGGGCGACGACGATTGCAGCGGCATGCCAGCTCAAGCCCGAAAATCTCTACATCCTGGTTGCACCCAACTCCAGCCTGGTCTGCGCCATCCAGGTGGCGGCGCGCATCGTCGAGCAATCGCTGCACCGCCTGGCGGAGGAAGGTTTCGCCGTCAACTGCGTGCGCTACGCCCACGGCTTCGGCGTGATTCCGCCGCTGATCCGCGACGAGATTGTGGCGATGGGGCGCATCAACGACTCGCTGCTCTACGGCGGCATCGCCACGCTCTACGTGGATGCCGCCGATGACGCCATCGCCGCCGTGATCGGCAAGGTGGTCTCGGTCGCGTCGCGCGCCTACGGTCGCCCCTTTGTCGAGATTTACGAGGACGCCGGTCGCGACTTCTACCAGATTCCACTCGATCTGCACTCGCCGGCGGTGCTGCACATCAACAACCTCAACAGCGGGCGCACCTTCAGCGCCGGTGAGATCAATTACGGCGTGCTGCAGAAGTCGTTCTTTGGAGAAAGTCAAATGGAACGCGGATGACGCGGATTCAGCGGATTTCTTTTGATCCGCGAAAATCCGCACGATCCGCGTCATCCGCGTTCTATTGAAGCCTGCTTGACGAGAGTTCTGATGATGACACAACTGGGCATTCAGATCATCCCAACCATGCCGGTTGATGAAGTGATCGCAACGGCGGTGATGGCAGAGGAGCTTGGCTACGATTTCTGCCTGCTCGCCGACGAAGGCTTCATGCCCGATGTCTACGTGGCGCTCGGTGCGATTGCCCAGCGTACGCAGCGCATACGGCTTGGGCCTGTCACCAACGGCTACACGCGCCATCCCGCCGTGACCGCGACCGCCATCGCCACGCTCGACGACCTCTCCGGCGGGCGTGCGCTGGCGACGTTGGTGGCGGGCGGCTCGATGGTGCTCAACCCGATGGGCATCGCGCGCGAGGCGCCGCTGACGGTGATGCGCGAGACCGTTGCGATTTTGCGCGCGCTGTGGAGCGGTGAGGAGGTCACCTGGCAGGGCAAGCGCTATGCCTTGCAGCGTGCGCGTCTACACAGTCAGCGCCGCCACGCCATCCCACTCTGGTTGGCGGTGCGCGGGGAGAAGATGCTTGAACTCGCCGGGCAGGAAGCGGACGGCGTGGTGCTGGTGGCGAAGTCCGACGTCGGCCCGGCGCTGGCAATCGTCGAGCAGGCGGCGGCTGGACGTAGCACACCCTGCCAGCGCATCTACATGGATCGCATCGCCTACACGCCCGAACTTCTCGCAGAAGCCTCGGCGCTCTACGCCTATGTGCTGATGGACTCGCCGCAGCGGATGCTCGACGGCTTGGGCATCAGCGCAGACGAGATCGCGCAGATTCGCCAGGCGATGGCGACGGGCGGTCCCAAAGCGGCCATGCCTTTTGTGCGCCCGGAGATGATCCAGCGTTACCAACTGGCAGGGACGCCGGACGAGTGCCGGCAGGCGATCCAGGCGTTAGTCGCCGAGTATGCGTTCGACGCCTTCGTCATGAACATCACCACGCCAGGGATCGCCGCCAACCGCCAGTTGTTGCAGGATATTCGTTCCATTGTGCAAGGATAGCAAATAGCCGAACATCGTTGATTAACAGCACCCATCTGCGCTCCTTGGCCAACGCAAGTGCGTGGGCCTCACCTTTACCAAAACTTGTCAACGGCTCAAGAGGTTCAGCATGATGCAGCCGACCATCTTCGAACAACACCTTGAACGGCATGGCTTGAGGATAGACAAGCGCCGTTTCTTGTGGATCAGTTGTGATGATTTCACATACACAGCTTGACAGTAGTGCACATGGAAAAAGTCAAACAGATAGGGTGTGATCCCTATTCGTGATGCAACGTTCCAAAAAGATGTGTCTAGCGATGCATTAAGAATCATCTTGATGTAATTGTGTGCAAAAAGATTCTTTGCATCAATACACGAGGAAGTGTTCGTTAGCAAGAATTATTTGAATGGGCAGAGAAGAGATGGTTTCGACATTACATAGCGAATTGATCGCTACCGTGTCTCAACTGGCGGAAGCCCTGGCCCCGCAACAGCAGCGCTTCCTGGCCGACCTGATCCGCATCCGCAGCTACACGGGCGACGAGGGCGCGGCGGTGCAGCGGACGTTGCAGGAGCTGCGCGCCATCGGTTGCGACGAGGTGTGGATGGATAGCGCCGGCAACGCGCTGGGACGCATCGGCAACGGGCGCCGCGTGATTCTCTATGACGCGCACCTGGACACGAACGAGGTCGCCGACGCCAGCGAGTGGCCGCATCCGCCGTTGGAGCCGGTGATCGAGCACGGCGCGATGTGGGGGCTGGGCGCCTCGGATTGCAAGGGCGGCGTGGCGGCGATTGTCTACGGCGCGGCGATCCTCAAGCAATTGGCGCTGAGCGGCGACTTCACGCTGCTGGTGATGGGCGCTACGCTGGAGGAGGACGCCGAGGGCTTTGCGCTGCGTGCGCTGGTGGAGCGCGACGGCGTGCGTCCCGACACCGTACTGCTGGCGGAAGCCACTGATCTGACGTTGCGTCGGGGTCAACGCGGGCGCTGCGAAATCCGCGTGCGCACGACCGGTAAAGCCGTCCACGCCAGCACGCCGCACCTGGGCGAGAACGCCATCCTCAAGATGCTGCCGGTCGTCGCTGCGCTGGAGGCAATGAACGCCGACCTGCCCACGCACCCGATCTTCGGCAAGGGCACACAGGTCGTCTCGTTGATCGAAGGACCGCACACGCCCAACTCCGTCCCAAGCTGGTGCGAGGTGACGGTGGATCGGCGCATGATGCCGGGTGAGACGATGGCGTCGGTGCTGGCGGGTGTGCGCGCGGTGGTCGAGCCGCTGGGCGCTACGGCCACGATTCCCGACCAGCCCGTGCGCACCCACACCGGGTTGCGGCTGGATGGGCCAAGCTTTTATCCCGGTTGGCTGCTGGAAGAGACGCATCCGCTGCTGGCTGCAGGACAAGCCACCGGGCAGGCGTTGTGGGGGACGCCGCTGCCGGTCGATGTGTGGCGGTTCAGCACCGACGGGACATACTCGGCGGGCGCGGCTGGCATCCCGACGCTCGGCTTTGGGCCGCAGGAAGAGCGCTACGTCCACGCCGCCGACGACCAGGTCGATCTGGCAAAGCTGACCAAAGCCGCCGCGTTCTATGCACTCTTTCCGCTGATGTTCGTGAATGGTGAAGAAGGGACAATAGAACGCGGATGACGCGGATCGTGCGGATTCTCGCGGATTTCTCTTGATCCGCACTCATCCGCCAAATCCGCGTCATCCGCGTTCTATCCCGACTCACTTTTAACAAGACGATCCTTTTTATAATCTGGAGTCAGGAAGATGAATACGCAACTGTTTGGCAAGGACTTTATCACTACAGAAGACTGGTCGCGCACGGAGCTGGAGACGGCGTTGGAAGTCGCTGCCGATCTCAAGCGCCGCTTTGCAATGGGCGAGCTGCACGACCATATCCTGCGCGCCAAGACGCTCTACATGCTTTTCTTCGAGGAATCGACGCGCACGCGCAACTCCTTCGAGACGGGCATGACACAGCTTGGCGGCCATGCGATCTGGCTGACGCCGGCAGCGACGCAGATTGGGCACGGGGAGAACGCCAAGGATACGGGCATGGTGCTGGGCAGCTACGGCCACGGCATCGCTGTGCGCGACTGCCGCACCGGCATTGGGCAGAAATATCAATACGACATCGCCAAATACGCCAACGTGCCGGTCTTTTCGATGCAGGACGACGTCGATCACCCGTGCCAGGCAATGGCAGACCTGATGACGATCCGCGAGCACTTTGGCAATGATCTGCGCGGGCGCAAATTCACGATTGCCTGGACCTATGCGCCCAAGTACGTGCGTCCGCTTTCGGTGCCGCAATCGCTGATCATGTTGATGACGCGCTTTGGCATGGACGTGACGCTGGCGCACCCCAAGGGCTTCGAGCTGATGCCACACACGCTGGAAGCCGCCCGCGCCCACGCCGAGGAAAACGGCACGAAGTTTGAGGTCATCGACGACATGGACGCTGCCTTCGAGAATGCCGACATCTGCTACGCCAAGAGCTGGGGGCCGATCATGGTCACCGAGGAGCCGGAGCCGGTGCAGAAGATGGTGGATGAACACAAGGATTGGATCTGCGACGAGCGGCGCATGGCGCTGGCAAAGAAGACGGCGATCTACATGCACTGTATGCCCATCGACCGCGGCTACGAGGCGACCGACGCCGTGATCGACGGCCCGCAGTCGGTGATCTACCAGGAAGCCGAGAATCGCCTGCACATCCAGAAGGCGTTGATGGCGTTGACAATGGGCGGACGGCTGTAGTCAATCCCATCCGCAGATTGCGCAGATTGCGCAGAAGGATGATGAGGCATTATGGAAATCAAGGACGCGGTAGTGCTGATTACGGGCGGCGCGATCCGGCTGGGGAAGGCGCACGGGCTGCACCTGGCGCGCAAAGGCGCGCACATCGCCTTCAGCTATCTGCCCAACGAACCGGGGCCGGAGACCAAAGCGGAGATCGAGGCGCTGGGGGTGCGCTGTACGGCGACCGTGCTCGACGTGCGCAATCTCGATGCCATGCGGCGCTGGGTGGCGGATACGGCGGAGACGTTCGGGCGCATCGACGTGCTGATCAACAACGCATCGCCGTGGCTGATGAAGCCCTTCCTCGAAGTGACCGAAGCCGAGTACGATCTCTGCAACGACGTGACGACCAAAGCCGCCTTCTTCTGCACGCAGGCGGTGGCGCCGTATATGCTCAAGCAGGGGCGTGGGGTGATCATCAACATCGCCGACCTGACCGCCTACGAGGTGTGGCCCGGCATTGCACATCACGCCATCGCCAAAGGCGGCGTCGTACAGTTGACCCGCTACGCGGCCTTCGAGCTGAGTCCAGCGGTGCGCGTCAACGCGGTGGCGCCGGGGCCTGTGCTGCTGCCGCCAGAGTTCACCGCCGAGGAGATCGAGATGTCGCGCCAGCGCACGCTGGTCAAGCGCCTGGGCCAGCCGGAGGATGTCTCGCGCGTGATCGCGATGTTGATCGAGCACGAGTATCTGACGGGGCATGTCTATTTTATCGACGGTGGACAACTGTTTTCGCATTGAGAGGTAGGAGATTGGGAGATTAAGAGATTAAGAGATTGGAGATTGGAGATTGGAGATTGGAGATTGATCGTCGGTGAGATGCGCAATCTCCCAATCGCACAATCTCTTAATCTCCAATCTCCAATCTCCAGTCTCCAGAACGGAGAGACAACGATGCCTGTAATCGAAATGTTACGCGCCAGATGTGTACCGGGGCGCCGGGATGAATGGTTGAAGCGCGACGCTGAGCTTTGGACGCCAGCGTTGGCGGCGCATGATGGCTATATCTCCAAAGAGGTGTGGCCCAGCATCGACAATCCTGACGACGTAGTGATCATCGTGCGCTGGGAATCGCTGGCGCAATGGAAGAGCTTTCCCGACGACCTGAACCAGGCGCTGGATGCCAAAATGGCGGACGTGCAGCTTGCGATCACAAGCGAGGCGCTGGCGATTCATGGCGAATGAGCCGCCGCTGGCAGGACGCACAGCAATTGTCACCGGCGCAGCGCAGGGGATCGGCGCGGCGTGCGCCGAGGCGTTGGCGCGCGGCGGCGCGACCGTGATCGTTGCCGATCTCAACGGCAACCTTGCACAGCAGACCGCCGCCGCCATCGCTGTGGCGACCGCCGCCCCTGCCTTTGCCGCCGCCGTCGATGTCGCCGACGAAGCGCAGTGCCGGGTATTGATCGACGACGCGGCGACGCAGCATGGCGGCGTTGACATTCTGGTCAACTGCGCAGCAGTGGTGGCGATGAAACCGGCGCTGGAGCTGACGCTGGACGACTGGCAGCGCATCTTCCGCGTCGGCGTCTACGGCGCGTTTGCCTGTGCCCAGGCATTTGCTCGCCAGGTCGTCGCCCGTAACGGCGAAGGCGCCATCGTCAACATCAGCAGCATCACCGCGCACCACAGCGCGCACGGACGCACCGCCTACGCCGCCTCCAAAGCCGCGCTCGACAGCATGACCCGCTCGCTGGCGCTGGAGTGGGCGGAGCACCGCATCCGCGTCAACGCCGTCGCACCCAGCCACACCGCCACCGAGCGCCTCAAACAGGCGATCCAGGCAGGGCGGCTGGAACATGACGCGATCGTGCAGCGCATCCCGCTGGGGCGCTTTGCCGAGCCAGCGGAGATCGCCGACGCCGTCGTCTTTCTGGCGTCCGACCAGGCGCGCTTCATCACCGGTCAGGTGCTGGCGGTCGATGGCGGCTATACGGCAAACGGTGGCTGGCTGCCGCTGAAAGCCGGAATAGAACACAGATGACGCGGATTGGGCAGATTTTCGCTGATCTGATCCGCAGATTGCGCAGATTGCGCAGAATCGGTTGGGAGTGGCGCGCGGACGGCACTAGGCGCCCGCCAAGCCATTGGGCGGATTTTCGCTGATCGTATCTTCTCAATCTCTTGCGATGTGATCTTGCGAACCAAGCGCCAATGCTGCGTATGTGCGAACCTAACGTGTAGATGCGAGAATAGCTATCATCGAAACAACTGGCGATCAAAACGGACAGACAGTCATGCTGCTCATTCACGACTTCAAAGACAAACTTGAATACCTGGCTAAGTGCCTATCCCGATAATCCGGCGGCACGGAATACTATCCAGCGTAGACCGGGCAAATCCCTGTCTCAGCACACCCGATCCGGCTTCCGTGGTCGCCCGCCACCAAATCGATGTCGATTTTCGTGAACCGGCAGTAAGGGTTGCAGCACCGCCCACAACTCATCAAAAATCCGGTAACCTGTTGTCGTTTGGTTGTTTGCCACTCGTCTTCGAGTTCGTTCAGTTTTCTTGTCCATGCACCAACTATCACAAGTTATTCGAATAGGCACTTCATCTCCAATCTCCTAATCTCCAGTCTCCAATGTCTCAAAATTCTCGCTTCCCTCGTTACTCCTGACCCGTGCATCGTCGAACAAGATGGCGTGCACGAACTTTGGTCCGTGCACGCCCAATGTCAAGTTCATCTCGATGTCAGCGGACTTGCTGGGGCCGGTGATCAGATTCCAACCGGCGTGAGCGCGCAGCAGCGCCTCCAGATTACCGGCGGCGCGTCGTTCCGCCAGCCACGCTTCGATGGTTGGGTAGAGACGGCTGAAGGGGATCAGCGCGATGTGGCGGAAGGGAAGCAAACTGGCAGCGCGGCTTTGTCCTGCCCTGGCAACCACAAGCAGCGAGCCGGTGGCGGCAAAGGCGGCCTCAACACCCGTGACACCAAAGCGGATGAAACGCACGCTGTCAAGCGCATCCGGTGTGGTAAGGACGGTCGGCGCAACCAGCGTCCAGCCTGTGTCGGTCAGCGCCTCGGCCAGCCCCTCAACGGGCAACATCTCCGACGCCCAACTGAGCACCATGCGATCCTGACCGTAGGTTTCGGGCTTTGGCCCTTTGCGCGCGGCTTCCTCCTCGGCATACCACTCCGTGAGGCGGTTGATCAATGCCAGCCGCACTTCGACAGCAGAATCCAGAATTTCGTAACTGCCATAGAGTTTGGTCAACTCCTGGCCAAAGCGCGCCGCGAGCTGGCGCGGCGCGCCCTCGGCATGGGTCACCGTCATGCGCTCATCGGCAGTGAGCAGCGGCGGTGCATCCGGCGGAAAGGGAAGATCAGGGCGGTTTAGGATGGTGCGGATGCGATTGAGAATCTCAGTGCGAACAGTGGTCATAACGGGAATCTTTCCTTTACGTCGCTACTATTTGTCGCCAGCCATGCGCTGCAACTCGAAGAGGCGGTTGAGGGCTTCCAACGGGGTCAGGCTGTTCACGTCCAGCTTGCGTAGCGCCTCTACGACTGGATGTACATCAGCAAAGAGCGAAACTTGCATTGCGCTGGCGCGACTGCGTTGCATCACGGCTTCAGCCAGGCGGCGTGGGCCAGCGGCGCCGCTGCGCTCCAGGTCTTGCAGAATCTCCTCGGCGCGTGTGACCACCGGCGCCGGCAAGCCGGCCATGCGCGCCACATGCACACCGTAAGAGCGATCAGCCTTGCCTGGGATGATGCGGCGCAGAAAGACCACATCTTCGCCGCCGCCGCTGTCGTCTACAGCTACGTTGTAGTTGACCACGTTGGGCAGCCGTTCGGCCAGGTCGGTCAGCTCGTGATAGTGCGTGGCAAAAAGCGTCTTGGCGCGTAGCTTGGGATGGTTGTGAATGTATTCGATCACCGCCCAGGCGATGGCCAACCCATCATAGGTGCTCGTGCCGCGCCCGATCTCGTCGAGCAGCAGCAGGCTGCGGCTGGTGGCGTGATTGAGGATGTTGGCGGTCTCGACCATCTCCACCATGAAAGTGGATTGGCCACGATGAATCTCATCGCTGGCGCCCAGTCGCGTAAAGATGCGATCCACCACGCCAATGCGCGCCCGATCCGCCGGGACGAAGCTGCCGATCTGCGCCAACAAGGTGATGAGCGCCGTCTGGCGCAGGAAGGTGCTCTTGCCGCTCATATTAGGCCCAGTGATGATCTGCACGGCAGTTGCTGGCGTCAGCGTTGTATCGTTGGGCACAAAGGGTTCGTCGGTCAGCGACAACTCGACGACCGGATGCCGCCCGGCGACAATCTCAATGCAGGGACCGTCATCCACCTCTGGGCGCACGTAGCGGCGCATCACGGCGACGTCACCCAGCGCGGCGAAGACATCCAGCTCGGCCAGCGCATGCGCCAGTTGCAGCAACCTGACACCGTGCGCCGCCACCTGTGCGCACAACTCACCAAAGAGATGTTGCTCGATCTCCAACCGGCGCTCGTCGGCGTTGAGCACCAGCGTCTCGTACTCCTTGAGGTCAGGCGTAATGTAGCGCTCGCCGTTGGCAATCGTCTGTTTGCGAATGTAGTCGGTAGGCACCTTGTCCAGGTTGGATTTGGTGACTTCGATGTAGTAGCCGAAGACCTTGTTGTAGCCAACCTTCAGGCTCTTGATGTCGAGCCGCTGGCGTTCCACCTGCTCCAGGTTGGCGATCCACTCGCGTGCGTGGCGGCTGCGCTCGATCAGGCTATCTAGCTCGGCGTCGAAGCCGGGTCGGATCAGCCCTGGCGTCGTCAGGCTGGCAGGCGGCTCATCGACAAGCGCGGCTTCGAGGAGGGCGAGGACTTCTGGGCAGAGCGGGAGATTGGAGATGGGAGATTGGCGATTGGGGGAATCTGGCATGTGCAAATCCCCAATCTCTAATTTCCAATCTTTTAATCTTTCCTCTATCTTTGGCGCCAGCCGCAGCGCCTCACGAATGCCAACCAGATCGCGCGGCAGTGCAGTACCTTGCATCACACGATTCGTCCAGCGTTCAAGATCGCCAAAGTTGCGCAGCAGGTCGCGCATGTCGAGGCGCAGACGGGTGTCGTCGACGAAGCGCTGCACTCTATCCAGCCGCGCATGAATGGCGGTAACGTCGAGCAATGGTTGGTTGAGCCAGCGTCGCAGCAGCCGCGCGCCCATCGGTGTCAGGGTGTTGTTCAGCACGCCCAGCAGACTACCCGCGACTTCACCGCCGCGCATGGTCTCGGTTAATTCCAGGTTGCGCCGCGTCGATTCATCGAGGGTCATGAACTCGCCGAGCGAATACGTAGTCAGCTGTGTCATCTGGTTGCGTACGCCCGGCTGCACCGCGGTGACGTACGCCAACACGCCCGCTGCTGCACGCATTGCTTCGGGACGCCCGTGCAGCCCAAAGCCATCGAGCGTGGCGACGCCAAAGTGTCGCTTGAGCGACGCCTCGGCCGTATCCGCTTCAACCTGCCAGGCTTCGACGTGCGTGATCAGCGGATGGATCAACTCGACCAGCCCGTGAATGGCGGTCTGCGCTGGCTCCCAGTCGATGGGGATTAACTCGCTCGGCTGCAGGCGCGACAGTTCCTCACCGATGCGCTGTTCCATCTCCTCCGGGCTGGCAGCGGAGATTTGCGTCGCCGCAAATTCGCCGGTGGTGATGTCGCAATAGGCGATGCCAGCCGTGGCGCCCCGCCGTCCCATCGCCACCGCCATCAGGTAATTGTTGCGCCGCTCGTCCAACATCCCTGGATCGACGATGGTGCCCTTGGAGACGACGCGGCGCACCTCGCGTTCCACCAGCCCTTTGCCTGGCTCCGAAACCTGTTCGGCGATGGCGACGCGGTAGCCAGCCTCCACCAGCTTAGCGACATAGAAATCCACAGCATGATAAGGCACACCTGCCAGCGGCACGCGCTGGTCATTGCCGACGGGGCGACTCGTCAGCACGATGTCGCAGACGCGCGCCACCACGCGCGCATCGTCGTCGAAGGTCTCGTAAAAGTCACCCAACCGGAAGAGCAAAATGCAATCGGGATATTGGCTCTTCACGGAGAGGTACTGCTGCCGCATGGGTGTGGTCATGGTGGATTGGTCTTTTCTAAACCGCAGAGAGATTATGAGATTAGGCGATGAAGGGATTGGTCGATTGTGGGGAGGCCAATCTTCTTCATCGCCTGATCGCTTATTCTCGCATTCTTTCTTACGGCCACTGCGCGCCCGTCGTCTCCACATAAATTGAGTAGAGAGACTGACCGCCGGTCATGAAGAGACGATTTTTGCGCGCGCCGCCAAAGCAGAGGTTGGAACAGGGTTCGGGCAGGTGAATCTTGCCGATGAGCACGCCATCGGGGGCGTAACAGTGGACGCCATCATAGCCAGCGCCCCCCCACCCGGCTGCTGCCCACACGTTGCCATCCAGATCGGTGCGGATGCCGTCAGCGACGCCTGGCGCCATATCCACGAAGATACGCCCGTTGGCCAGGCGCGTCCCGCCGTCCACCACATCGAAGACGCGGATATGGCGCGGCCCATTCGGTGTGTGTGAGGCGCCGGTGTCCACGATGTAAAGGAGTGACTCATCGGGCGAAAAGCAAAGTCCATTGGGACGGTCGAAGTCGTCGGCGACGACCGCCGCTGCGCCGCTGACCGGATCGAGGCGATAGACGTTGCGCGGCAGCTCAAAAGGCGCCACGTAACCCTCGTAGTTCTTGAGCAACCCATAGCCGGGATCGGTAAACCAGATTGAGCCGTCGGACTTAACGACAACATCGTTGGGCGCATTGAGCCGCCTGCCTTCGAAGCTGTCCATCAGCACGGTGATGCGGCCGTCGTACTCGGTGCGCGTGACGCGACGGGCGCCATGTTCACAGGTGATGAGGCGTCCCTGACGATCGCGCGTGTTGCCATTGGCGAAGTTGGAAGGGCTGCGGAAGATGCTCACCGCACCGGTTTCCTCATCCCAGCGCAGCATCCGGTTATTGGGAATATCACTCCACAGCAGGTACCGACCGTCGCCAAACCAGACCGGGCCTTCACACCAGCGTCCGCCCGTCGCCAGCAACTCGATGGCGGCGCTGCCCAGGTTATATTGTGCAAAACGCGGGTCGATTACCTCCACCGCTGGTTCCGGGTAGCGCACAATCCCGCGCGCTTGCACCCATGCCTCTGCCGCCGTCGCTGCTTGATTGGTTACTGCGTACATAGTATTGAGTCCTGAAATCAAATAAGCGATTAGGAGATTAGAGAGCAAAGAGCAGAGATTGGAGAATTGAGAGATTGGCGTTGCCCGGTTCGAGCAAATTGCCGGCGCGCAGCTGAATAATCTCCAATCTCTTCATCTCTTGATTTTGCCCTCCGCGCGCGAAATCTTTATATTGTCCCGATCTGCACCGCTGCGTTGGGATCGCCGTAGAGCGTGTAGGCGAGCCAGGTCGGGTTGATCGGATCGAGGCTGCGCAGGTGAGCGCGGGCAGCGCGCATCGCTTCCCCCAAGGTGTCGCCTTCCGCCAGCCGATCATAGAAATGGCTGGAAAATGCCACCGCCAGGTCGTCGTGCACTTCCCAGAGCGCCCCCACGAAGGCGGCGGCGTTGGCCTCCTGGAAGAGTTTTTCCGCCCAACCGCCTAGCCCTGTAAGCCCAAAGTTGGCGCGCCCGCCATCGCACGCGTTGAGAAAGACCAGCGGCATCGACTGTCGAATCCCGCGCAATAGCGCACCACGCAGGTCACTGGGGCGCAACGTATCGTCCGCCAATTCAATGACCGATTGGTCAGCATCGTCGGCATTGAACTGGCCATGTGTGGCGATGTGCAACACCTGGAAGCCGCCTGCCATGAAGAGCTCCAGCACTTCCTGACGGCGCATCGACGGGCCGGAAAGCTGAATCAGGCGCCGCGTTGACAGGGCGTCGAAGAAGCTACGTTCGCCAGCAGCCGCAGGCAACCCTACATCAGGCAGGACGAGGGCGGCAGTCTTCACCTCGATGCGCGCATTGGGGCCACGCCCTGCCAGCCAGCGCGACAGGCGGAAGCGCGCCGCCCAGAAGTCGTCGGTGTACTCTTTGGCTTCGCGCACGCTGTAATGATAGGGCTTGAGCAGCTCCCAGGGAATCCATGGCTCGTCGCTGGTGATCAGAAACGTGGTGATCACGCCAGCGTCGCGTAGCGGGACGATCTGGGTGAAGTATGCCTCGCGGAAGCGTTCGGGCAGTAACTGCTCGAACAGCCCTTCGGCCAGCAGTGTGAGCTTGCGTTCGGCGTCGGTGCGCTCCGCCTCCGTCAGGTCGGCGGTGAGGGTGGCCACCATGGCGTCAAGCGGATCGAGTTCCTGCGCCAGAAAGGTGAAGGGGTCCTTGCTCGTCAGCGGCGTTTCGCCCATCAATTCATTGCGAAAGGGTACGGCGGCCAGCGGCGAGTCGAGATAAAAAGCCAGTGTATTGTCTTGCGCCTTCTTCACCACCCGCAGATGCAGATCCGCTGGCGGCGGCGGCGTGCGCTCGAAGCGGGCAAACTCCTGCCTCTCTGCGCTGCCCTGCAGCAATGTGACATTGGCGCCGGCGCTTGGAAGCTCCGTCACCTCGGTGGTAAAGGCCACGCTGCCCACCTGGCGCCCCTTGTGTAGAAAGTCGATGGCGATGCGCTTCTTGCCAGGCTCGTCACTCTTGAGCAAAAAGACCGCCGGGTCGGAATCCTGGTCATAGCGCACGGTGATGGTGCGCTCCCAACGTCGCGTCTCTTCATCAAAATCAGGCGCCAGCACGCGCACAGTCAGGTATTCGGGTGGTGGCTCCTCATCACCGACCTTGACGAACTCCACCGGCACAACGCCGGTCGCGGCGGTTGTCTCTGGCTTCTGCAGGCGCAACCGCACGATCAACCAGTTGATCTGTCGCCGCTGTACGCTGACGGGGAATTTCACATCCGTGTGAAAGTTCACAGCAAGGACTTCCGGCGGCGTGGGCGGCGTAAGCGCTGCAGTCGGCGTGGTCGTGGCGCCTGGCGATATTGCTGCTGTGGGGCCAAAGTCCACGCCCTTTGGGATCGCAGCACCGCCGGCCACATCGAAGCCCGCTGCGCTGCGCCGGATCAGTCGTTGCGCTTCCTTCCAGTGAAAGAAGTGGTCGGTCAGCGCCGCCACGACGCCGGGGATCATTTCCAGTTGTTTGAGCGCGTCTTCGTAAATGGTCGGCAGCGTCAACAGTGAGCCGGTTGGTGCAGATGCCAGCTGCGCGTCGAGCGCCTGCACTTGTTGGCGTGCAGCCTCAGGCAGCCGGTCCAGCAACGGTTCGACGGCAGTGCGCAGCGCGCGCCATGCCTCCGGTGTTTCGTTGACAACATAGAACCAGCGCTGCACTGCATAGGCGGGCGGGTCTGCAGCGCGCAGCAGCGCGATCAACGCCTGTATGCGCTCAGGGGTGGGCGGCGTCGCCTTGAGCAGGGGCGACCCGCGCCAGCCGCCAGGGCGGTCGGGGTCGTCACCTAACGCCGCCAGTTTCTCCAGGTCGGCGCCGGCGGCGCGTTGCACCAATGGCAACCGCAGCGCCGCCTCCGCAAACGCTGCAGAGATACGGCGTAGTTGCGCCGGATCGGGTGAGGCCGGCAACGCTGCCAGCTCGTCGGCCAGCGCGCGGCGCAGCCGTTCCAACGCTGGCAGTGTGGTGCGTCGCGGCAGGTGCGACCATTGACGATAGAGCGCCAGCACTGCGCTTTCGAGCAATTCGTCGATCGATTGGAGTGCGGCCATGATGAATCTCCTTGCAAGCACTGCCAGCCAGGGAGGAGGTTCCATCCATTGCGCAGAGTGTCAGGCGCGTACCAGCGGCGTCTGCTGTTGTCTTAGCTGGTGTTGATGGTGGAATCCCTCTGCTGAATAGATTACCAGCGCTAGCCAGATAATCGCAAAGCCGATCAAACGGCTCTGACTGAAGGGTTCGTGGAAGATCAGCAGCCCAACCAAAAATTGTAGCGTCGGTGCAACGTACTGGAGAATGCCCAACAGCGACAGCGGGATCAGGCGCGCCGCCGAGGCGAACCAGACGAGCGGCATCACGGTGACGACGCCAGTCGAGAGCAGCAGTAGTGTTTTGCTCCAGCCGTAACTTATCAGGCTGTCATGCCCGGAGGTCTCGCGGAAGACCAGCAACGCCAGCGCCGGCAGCAACAGCGTACCGGTCTCGATGGTGAGACCCTGCATCGAGTGTAACGTGCCGTGCTTCTTGAGCAGCCCATAAAAACCAAAGGTGAAGGCCAGAATGAGCGCAATCCAGGGCAATTGCCCGTAGCTGATCGTCAAGAAGAGCACGCCTGCCGTTGCCGTGGCTATCGCCGTCCACTGGCCGAGGCGCAGCCGCTCACGCATCACCACCACGCCCAACAACACACTGACCAGCGGGTTGATGAAATAGCCCAGGCTGGACTCGATGACAAAGCCGGCATTGACAGCCCAGATGTAAGTGTACCAGTTAGCGGCCAGAACCACACCCGCCAGCGCATATAGTCCGAGCGTGCGTCGCGAGCGCAACGCCGGCCCCAGCCAGCGCCATTCCTGACGCACCGTCAACAAAATCACCAGAAAACCGAGCGACCAGATGATCCGGTGCGCCAGGATGTCGATGGCTGGCACCGGCGCCAGCAGCCGGAAATAAAGCGGGAAAACGCCCCAGATGGCATAACAGGCAATTGCAAACCACATCCCACGCCGTTCATCATCACGCATGCTTAATCCTTTATCCTTCACAACAGACATTGCGTCCCTGTGGCTTTTTGTCAAAAATTTGCGTCAAAAAAGCAGTCTACTGTTTGCATACTGAGCCTTACCCAGCAGGCAACCAACGACGCAACGGGCCGATTGGCAATGCGTCAAGCACCGTTGCCATATCCTCGCCACGAAAAGCGCCGGTCACCAGCAAACCGAGGCCGTACACCCCAAGCCCAGCTGTCACTGCCAGCCATGCGTTGACGCCGAACTGGATCAACCCCAGGGTGCTCCCACCCATCGCCGCCACCGAGATCAGCGGGGAGGCGACAACATGCAGCCACGGCGCTACGCCCACATGCCGTCGCACCATGATCGAGAACGGAATCAGCAGGCTGAACTCGCTCAGGATCGTAGCGGTTGCCGCGCCGACATAGCCAAAGCTGGGGATCAAGATCAGGTTGCCGACAATGTTGAAGACGACGCCCACTACAAAAGCGCGCGTCAACGTGCGCTGCTGATTGACTGCGATCAACACATACTGCGTGACGCTGTTGATAAAACCAATCGGGATGCTCCAGATGATCACCCGGAAGGCAAGATCGGCGCCGCCCAAGTAGGGAATGGTCTGCCCAAAGAAGTGAAACTCGCCCGGTGCGTTCAGATACTGAGCGCCGCCGACAAGGAAGACCAACGGCGTCGCCAGGAAGGTTACGCTCATAGCGATAGGCAGGCTCAGGATCGTGAGCAGGCGCAGGCTGATTACATAAGAGCGAAGCAGGTTGCTCCGCTCGGTGCGCGCAAAGCGACTCATGAGCGGGAAGATCGCCATCGTGAACATGCTGGGAATGATGTTCAGGCCGTCCAGATATTTCAGCCCGATGCTGTAGAGACCAACCGCAGCCGCACCGGCGATGGGTCGCAAAATCCAGACGTCGATGCGCCAAAAGATCGTCGCCAGGAGGTGATTGATCATCAACGGCCCGCTAACCGCAAACATCCAGCGCTGCAGCGACCAGTCCCACTGCCACTGCGGCGTGAAGAGGGTCGATCGCAGCAACGCGTAGAGCCAGAGCACCTGAAGCGCATTCACCAATAGCGCCACCGTCGCCAACCCCACATAGCCATAACCGAGCAGTAAGGCAGCCGCGCCCAGGGCCACTTTGAGCAGCGCCACTGCGTTGGTCAACCCGGCGGGGTATTCCATCTTTTCAAAGGCCATAAACATGCTGCTGAGTGCATCGGCGTAGTTGGCAAAGAGCATCGCCAGCGCCAGCAAGATCAGCGCCTGTATCTCTTGTGCGTTGATCGCCTGCCACTCCGGCCAGAGTGCACCCACTCCCCAGTAACCCGCCACCACCAGCGCCATTAGCGGCAGACTGGCCGCCCATAGCAGCGTGCGCAGCGCCAGCACGTTTGTGAGATAGCGACTCGACTGATGTTTGTCGGCGGCGACATCGCGCGTCAACAGCGTGCCCAGCCCATAGCGACTGATGATTTCAAAGAAGCCGTAGATGGCTACGACGAAGTACCATTCGCCCGTGCCCGCCGGACCCAACAGGCGCACGTAGAGCATGGCAAAGGCAAAGTCAACCGCCTTGTTGAAGAGGCTCAATCCCATCGGGATCAGCGAGTTCTTCGCCACGCGTTTGACATCATGCTCCTCGATCTCTGGTCGGTAGTAGCGTCCCCACAACCAGTAGAGCAGCAACATCAACAGCGTCATCGCCGCCAGGAAGCTGATGTACAGCCCTAGCTTGAAGCTCATCGGGCTGTAGACAAAGCGCACCGTCCACTGTCCGTCGCTCGGCAAATAGACGGCGCGGAAGGCGCTGTCCGCCCGATGAATCGTCAGCTCGCTCTCCTGGCTCTCGTCACCGCCGAAGGGACGCAGATATGCCTTCCAACCAGGGAAGTAGGCGTCGCCCAAGAAGAGCCAGCCGCGATCGCTCAGGTTGACATCGACAAAAACCTCGTTGGCCGTGTAGCGGCTGATATTGGCCTGGCGTAGCTGCGGGCTGGCGGGGATGAGGGCGTTCGGCTCAGCCGGCGTCTCTTCGATGAAGACCACCTGACGCAGGTCAACGGTGGTCAACGGTTGGGACGTGATCGGCGCAACGCGCGCTTCGGGCGCAATGAAGGCGCGCGGCAGCGCCTCCAGGTTTTCATAGACACGCACTGCGTCATCCTGATATATCTCCTGCCAACCCGGATTGGGGATAGCGTGTTCGGTAATGACGTATTTGACGTTGAGCAGGTCGAGCAACGGATTGTCAAGCGCCGCATAGACGTCGCCGCCAACCTGAGCGTAGATTGGCGCGATGCGGTTATAGAGCAACTCGTTCGCCTGCGGTTGGATGCGATTCATGAACTCGGCGTATTGGCGCGGGATGATTGAGTCGTAGCCGCGCACATCCTGCCAGCCATAGTACATGCCGACGTTGGCATTGAAGGTCTTTTCGCCCGGCGCGTTGAAGGTGGTGAAGCGCCAATCCGGGGCGAGGGGCGAGGAACGAGGAGCGTCGAGTCCCTCGCGCTCATTGATGAACTTGACTACGGGCGGCATGCCTGGCTCCGCCCACGGCGACAGGGCCGGGTCACTGGCCGGGTTGAATTGTCCGTGCGCGAGGAAGAGATCGAGGCCAGTCATGGCAATCAAGAAGAGCGCAATGATGTGACTGTGCGATTGGGAGATTGGAGATTGGAGATTGGAGATTGGAGATTGGGAGATTGGGAGATTGGGAGATTGGAGATTGGGGGATTGGCGATTGGCGTCTCGCTCCTCGCCCCTTGCGCCCCGCTCCTCACCCCTGATCATCCACCAGCCAACCACCCCCACCAACAGCGCGACCAGGCCGAAATGCACCAGATTCGCCGCCTGGTAGCTCCAGAACATGCGGCCATCAGCAAAAGCCATCTGCGCCAGATCGCTGCCATCCACAATGCGCTGACCAAAGGCAACAAAGGGCGCCGGCGCCAAGAGGCTGGCAAACACAAGCAGCAGGGACACAAAACCGGCGAGCGCCAACACAGCTGCCAGCGATCGAGCGATTGAGCGATTCGAAATCGGAGATGGGAGATGCGCGTCATTGCGTCGCCCCTCGCTCCTCGCCCCTCGCTCCTCCATCCAACCCAACAGCACGTTCAGCCCGATGGCGCCGAGCGCGGCCATGCTCAGTGTAAAGGGGAAGACCCAGCGAAAGGGGCTGTGCAACTGGCTCCAGCCTGGCAACCCGTAGTAGAGGACGGCATAAAGTGGCGTGCCAAAGGCGAAGAGCAGCGAAAGCACGGCCAGGCTTGCAAAGAAGAAGGTCGGTAGGAGCGAGATTGGAGATTGGAGAGCAGTCGCAGTCTGCGCCTTGCTCAATTGCTTCATTTTCCAATCCCTCAATCTCCAATCTCTCGTCTCTAATCTCTGCTTCCAGACAACGCTCACCGCTTCCATCACTGCCACCGCCGCCAGCAGCCAGGTCGCCAGGCCAAGATAGTTGCCGCCCTCGACGTAGTTTTTGATGCCCCAGAAGATCGTATGAACTGGCTCGCCCAGCGCATTGACGGCAGCGGGCGTCCACGTGCGCGCCCAGATGTCGAACCATTGATGATGGCTGGGGTTGCCAAAGAGGTTGGGCAGTACAAATGTGAGTACATGGCGACTTGGCCACGCCCAATCCAGCACCTGCGCCAGCGACGCCGACCCTTCGCGGAAATTGAGCGGCAGCAATTCCACCAATGGCAGCAGCTGCACGGCGCCCAGCGCCACGCCCAGCACCGCCATCGACAGCAGCCAGCCGGCCAGTTTGAATGTGCGCGTCAGCGCGGCATGGCGCGCCGACGTCATGTGTCGAATACGTGTGTAGGCAGCCAGCAAACGCACCAGACTGTACGCACCCGCCGTCAGCAGTGTGTAGTAAATCAACTCCGGGTGGCCTGCCAGCGCAACCAGGCCGATCACGCCGGCGCCGACCGCCACGTAAGGGATGGGGTGGAAGCTGCGCACCCCCTTTTCTTCCTGCTTGCGAACAATGAATTCGATCACTGCTAGCAACAATGGCAGCCAGGGCACAGCAGCTAGGAACATGGTGAAGACGACGCTGACGATCAGGAAGCCGCTGAACATGTAGACGATGGCGCCGAAGAGCGCCGCCAACACGCGCAGCCGCAGTACACGCCCCAAAAGATACATCGTTGCGCCCGCAATCGCCACCTGGAGCGCTGTGAACCAACCATAAGCCAGGTCAAGCGGCAGCACGTAGAAAAGGAGATTCAACGGATAGAAAGTGCTGGCCTGCCCAGCAGCCAGAAAGGGGATGCCGGTCAAAATCTTCGGATTCCACAGCGGCAGTTCGCCGTTTGCCAGCGACTCGCGGATGTGCGCCTTCCAGACGGCGTTTTCCAACACCAGGTCGGAGAGCAGCTCGTTATGTGGAATCAGTTTGGGCTGGAGCGACCGCCACGGTTCGAAGGTGTAGAGGTTGTCAAAAGGCAGCAGCGTGGCGTGCGTCAGTCCAGGCGCTAACACTGGAGCAAACCACAGCAGCGCCAGCAACAGGATCGCCAGCAATGCCAATAGATCGGAACGAAAAGAGCGAAGTCGCAGCATAAAACGCGCGTGATGATCCGAAAAACGTGGCTATGCGCCACTCAGCCACGGCTGTTGGCGTTGACTTGGGCGCCCTGCCAAGTCGATGACCTAGCGGGGCGCTGTCGCAGGTGACGATAGCGCCAGCGAATCTGCCAGGTCCGCCAGGCAGATTCGAGCTTGACCGGCACATCAAGTTTGCTCTGCCCGATGCGGCGATCCTCGAAGTGAATGGGGATTTCGATCACACGGAAACCGAGCTTTTCACACAGATAGGCCATCTCCACCTGAAAGCTGTAACCGTTGCTGCGGATGTTGTCCAGCCCAATTGCCTCCAATGCAGATCGGCGCCACAGCTTGAAACCAGCGGTCATATCTCGAATGCGCAGACCAAGGATAGCGCGACTGTACAGATTCGCCCACCAGCTGAGAAAGCGCCGGTTCCACTCCCAACGCTCATCCAGCGATCCCCCCGGCACATAGCGGCTGCCGATCACCACGTCGGCGTCGGTTGCCAGAATCACGCCCAACATCTGCGGGATGTATGCTGGCGAGTGGCTGAAGTCGGCGTCCATCTGCACAATGAAGTCGGCGCCGTCAGCGATGGCGCGCGCCATGCCCGCTATGTAGGCTGTCCCCAGCCCACCCTTACCCTGGCGATGTATCACGTTCATGCGTGGGCGCGTCGACGCGTCAGCATTGTATCTAGCAGCTAAGTTATCCGCGATGCGACCGGTGCCATCGGGCGAGGCGTCATCCACCACCAACAATTGCAGATTGGGCAACTTCAGGGCAAAGATGGCCTCTGCCATTGCAGGCAAATTTTCGGCCTCGTTGTACGTCGGCATCACGACCGCGAGAGTAGGATGGTCAGGAGACGCGTTTACGTATTGCATACTCGCCTGCATACTCGGCTGATCCATGACAAACTTGTCCTTTGCATGGCGGCCCAATGGCGCGCCGACACGCGATTGTAGCATGGGCGCAAAAAAGCGCGTAATCCATTGCGGCACGTGGCAAATGTCGAACAAACCTTGTATACTACAATTATGCGAATCAGGGGGCTAATGGGGTGATGCCGAATATGCAGAATGTTGACTTACAGTCGCCAATCGTAGATGCGCCGACTGCGCCAGGCTTTGAGGCGGAGCAGATCGAGGAGAAGCGTCATGCGCCGCGCTGGTACGTTATCATCCACAACGACGACGTGACGCCTTTTGAATACGTGATCAAAGTGCTGCTCCAGTTGTTTCTGCTCTCCGAAGAAATTGCTGAGCACATCGCCAATACGGCGCACAGCGAAGGGCAGGCGGTCGTCGTGGTGCGCCCGCGCAATGAAGCCGAGCGCCTGGTCAAGATTGCGCACACTCGCGCTCGCCTCGATGGCTATCCGCTCACCTTCAGCCTGGAGCCGGAGCCAGGATGAGCAACGCGCACGATCACGCCGCTGGCGCACCGGCGTGGCTGCATGGTCACAGCCACGAACCCAATCCACACCCACCGCCAGGCGATGCCACTATGCGCCTGATTGCCGCTGGTCAGGAGCGTCAGCTCACACCTGACTTCCTGGCAACTTTGCCGCGCGTTGAGGTTGGCGACTGCTTCATCGTCAGCACTGGGCATGGCGCCTCCGGGCCATTCACTTTTGGCGGCGTTGCGTTACAAGCAGTGCTGGCGACGTTCTTGCCTGCCGGTTTTGTCTGGCGTCATGTCGATGTCGTGAGCAGTGATGGTTTTGGCGCGCGCCTGACGCCGGAGGAACTCTCCGCTGCCGCAGATGGGCGTCCGGTGATCCTGGCGCTGACGCGGGATGGGGCGCCGCTCACACGCGACGCCGGGCTGGTGCGGCTCATCGTACCGGGCGAGAAGGACGACGCGCTCAAGCAGGTGAAGTGGGTCGCCCGCATCGAGATTGTGTAATCGAGGTTGTGTTGCTGTCAGCCGCCAGCCTTTTTGGCCTGATAGCCCAATTCGAGCAGAATGGCAACAATCTTGTCACGCTGATCGCCCTGGATTTCGATAGCCTGCCCCTTGACCGCGCCCCCTGCCCCCAATCGGTTCTTCAACAACTTGCATAGTTTTTCCAGCTCCGCCGGCGCGGCAGTGACGCCGGTGATCAGCGAAACGCTCTTACCACCACGTCCTTTGCGCTCCAGCCCGACGCGCACCTGTTGCTGACGCGGCGACAGTGATCGAGCGGGCGACCCGGGGCGCGTTTCAGGCGCTTCCAACTCTGGGTCGGTGGAATAGACGATGCGGCGGTTTGGATCGGCCATGAATCGACTCCGTTCTCCTTCCGTAAACCTTCCCCTAGCGCCCAGAATC
>CZCA01002706.1_pt1 | contig 29933 bp, 29 predicted proteins | sample 591981 | NCBI WGS metagenome assembly CZCA01 (sample SAMEA3556810, study PRJEB10932) | anaerobic digester metagenome | reverse complement strand
GCTGGTAAGTGTACATGTTATTCCTCGTCCCCACAGTGATCTGGTGAAGATTCTGCCTGTGCAGAATGCTGAAGGAAAGAAATAAAGTAACTACTGAATATCGGAGTCAAAAATGCCGAAATTTGTTCGCTTTTTGAGAAACCACCAAGTAGAAGCAGGTATTTTGACCAAGATGCAAGGGCAGGAGGTAGTTGCTCCGATTAGAGGTAGTTTCTATGAACAATGGGAGACTGCCGGTCTTTACTATCTTCTAAATGAGGTCAAACTCCTATCTCCCTGTACGCCTACTAAGATTATTGGCGTAGGGGTTAACTATTACAGTATGTCCAGAGCACTTGATGTTTGTCTGGACGATAGACCGTTGTTTTTCATAAAACCTCCTTCCAGCATCTGTGGCCCTGGCGATACGATTCGTATACCTCAGGCTGTGGGTAGGGTTGATTACGAAGTAGAACTGGCAGTGGTCATCAAATCACGCCTCTTTAATGTAACGCCCGAGGAAGCAAAGGCAAACATACTGGGCTATACCTGTGCAAATGATATTACGGCCGTGGAGTTAATTAAACCTCACGTGCCTTGGACCCATGCCAAAGGCATGGATACTTTTACTCCTTTGGGCCCCGTAATTTCAACTGACGTAGATCCCGAGCGTACTACATTATTTACTTACCTGAATAATGTTCGCACTCAATACGGAGCCACTGCCGATATGCATCTAAAGCCCCATGAACTTATAGCTTATTTGTCAGAGACGATGACTCTGGAGGCTGGAGATGTTGTCTTAACAGGCACACCGCCTGGGAAAGGCTCGATAAAGAGTGGGGATATCATAAAGGTTTGCGCATCAGGAATTGGTTGTTTGGAAAATTTTGTTGGATAGACACGTAGTATCATTCTCGGGGGTATCCTGTCTCTTGAAAAAGCCCAGGATACCCCCAGCTATTATATGAGAAGGCCGGATGTTGGGGACAGTCTCAATGAAGGAAATAGAAAAATTCGCATGTGTCAGGAAGGATTTTGAGGTTCGGATCTCGAATTATTAAAATACGGAAACGATTTCAGCATGCTGAAATACGGTTTCGCAAAATTGGAAGAAGATTCTGCTGAAAGTATGAACGCTCAAGGCATAGAAACGAGGGTGTGAAGTGAAAGAAGTTCTCAAAATAGGGTGCGCTCCTGAAGCTAAGGGGCCGTATTCAACAGCAGTTGCGTTTGGTGATCTCGTATTTGTGTCTGGTCAAGGACCAATTGATCCTAGTAGCGGCAAGATAGTTGAAGGCGATATTACAGTTCAGACCAAGCAAGTCCTATCAAATCTTGCGTCGATATTGGATGAAGCAGGGTCTAGTTGTGACCATGTCCTGAAAGTCGTTGTTTATCTAACTGATATCAATGATTTTGGCACCGTAAACGCTTTGTACAAAGAAGTCTTCACCCGCGACTATCCAGCGAGAACTTGTATTGAAGTATCAAACTTGCCTCTTGGGATTAAGGTTGAAATCGATGTTATTGCGTGTAAACGACAGGGGGATAAACGGTGCTAACGCTGCAAGATATATGGGAGTCAAAGAAGAGGCTGATTGGTCGAATCCATAAGACAGATACTATTTACTCCACGTCTCTAAGTGCAATGAAGAAAACGGGAGTATATTTGAAAACGGAAAATTTGCAGAAAACAGGTTCCTTTAAAGCAAGAGGAGCTTTCAACAAAATACTCACATTGTCTCCGGAGAAAAGGGAGAGAGGGGTAATTGCTTTTTCGTCCGGCAATCATGGGCAAGCTGTGGCATACGCTGCGGGTAACATTGGGATACCGGCTACAGTAGTGATGCCGGAGTGGGCAGTGCCTAACAAAATCAATGCTACAAAAGGCTACGGCGCGAGAGTGGTTTTGTTTGGTAAGACTTCTATGCAGATGGAAGAGAAAGCAATGGAGATAAAGGAAAAGGAAGGGTTGGAGTTTGTCCATCCTTTTGATGATCCCATGGTCATGGCAGGCCAAGGCACCCTGGGACTTGAGGTAATTGAAAGTCTTCCGGACGTGGACACGGTATTCGTGGCTATTGGAGGAGGAGGATTGATAGCCGGTACAGCCCTTGCAATAAAGAGCATTTGTCCAAAGGTGAGGGTTATCGGGGTTCAACCTGAAGGTTCTTGCTCAATGCTGTTGTCCCGCCTTGCCGGGAAAGTAGTGGAGACAGACCGAGTTGATACCAGAGCTGATGGCCTCACTGCCAAGAAACCGGGGGAGCTTGCTTTTGCAATAGCTGAGAAGTACGTAGATGAAATAATTACTGTGGCAGAGGACGAGATTGAAGACGCCCTGAAATTGCTGCTTGGACGAACTAAGCTTCTGGTGGAACCGTCCGGAGCTGTGAGCCTGGCAGGTCTGTCAAGCGAGAAGGTACCTTTGGGAGGTAAGAACGTGGCGGTGCTGTCCGGTGGCAACTGCGATTTCGGTTTCTTGGGTAAGAGTCTTCTGGAACACTAATATCCAGTACATTAACCGGCTCCGGATTATGATGCAAAGAGGGATGCAAGTGGGTATTAACTTTCGCGGTCAGGCAAATTCTTCTGAGGTTGAAAAACTGCTTAGGGACTTAATTGAGATCGAAAGTATAAATGCGTCTTTACCCGGAGCGACAACCGGAGAGGATAGAATCGGCAATTACGTGTTTGAGTATTTGACAGGAATAGGCGTTAAGTGTTCCATGTCCGAGGTTTTGCCCGGAAGACGTAATGTTATTGGTTTTCTCCCCGGCAGGACACGGGACGGCCTCTGCTTTGAAACTCACATGGATACAGTATCAGTAGCCAACATGCAGATAGATCCCTTTAAGGCAGAAAACAGGGACGGTAATGTTTACGGAAGAGGCAGTTGCGATGCCAAAGCATCCCTGGCAGCCATGATGTATGCATTTAAGCTCTTACTATGGAATAATATTGAACCTTCTACAGACATCTATCTGGCAGCTGTAGTTGATGAAGAGCATCAATATAAGGGTGTAACACACCTTTTGAATGATGGATTGAAAGTCTCAGGCGCGGTTGTCGGAGAGCCTACAGAATTGAAGGTAGTAATAGCCTGTAAAGGAGTTGTCCGGTGGAAACTACATACATTAGGAAAAGCCGGGCACTCCTCCAGGGTAGATGGGCGTAACGCCATATACGATATGTCAGAGATTATTGAGTGCATAAAGAATGAGTTAATCCCTGCTTACCGCAAGGTGACACATCCTTTACTCGGCAGTCCAACGATTAGCGTGGGAGTCATCAGCGGAGGCACCTTTGTCAATATTGTACCGGATAAATGCACGATAGAAATTGACAGGAGACTTCTGCCCGGTGAAACATGGGAATCTGTAAACGCAGAATTTTCACCAATTCTGGAGAAACTTCGAGACAAATCAGGCATTGAAGTTGTGGTGGAATCACCATTTGTCATTGACGAAGCGATGGAAACCGATGGAAATGAAGCAGTAGTAAGGCACGCAGAAAATGCATGCAAGAAAATCCTAGGATCGTCTGAAGTAGTAGGCGTAAGCTATGGTTCTGACGCAACCAAATTTCACCGGGCGGGCATTCCGGCGATTGTGTTAGGGCCCGGCAATATCCTGCACGCTCATGCTGCAGTAGAATATGTAGCTCTGGAGGACGTCCTACGTGCATCAGAGATTTACGCGCAGATGTGTACGGACTATTGACGAGAAGAGCCGGGATCGGAGATCTTTTGTTGTGTAGGTCTACCGGTGAACTACCGTTGTTTTTCAATAGCGATACAGAATGGCCAGTCATTAAAGGGGAAAGTGAAAAACCCAAGACCAAAAAGGAGGAAGAAACATGCAGACGAAGAGGAATACATGGCGAACACTATTGGTTATCGCGGTCGTAGCTGTACTGGGTATTGTACTTATTGGCGGAGACAAACAAGTATTGGCCAGCGGGGATGCAATCAAGGAGAAAGTCGTTATTAAGGTGGGATTTGAGCCGAATCCCGGTGAGCCGACAGAGCTGTCAGCAAGGGAGTGGGCCAGGCTGGTAAAAGAGAAGAGCGGCGGCCAAGTTGAGTTGCAGATTTATCCCAGTTCACAGCTGGGCAGCAAGAAAGACTTAATCGAGCAAGCTACAATGGGTATCAACGTAATAACAATTACCGATTTCAGCTTCTTGGCGGAGTATGTGCCGGATTTCAACGTTCTAGCCGGCCCTTACATGGGTGATGATTTTGACGATATATTTGAACTCACCGAAACAGATTGGTTCAAGGATCTGGCCAAACAGCTGGATGACAAAGGCATACACATACTCAGTACAAATTGGGCTTTCGGAGTCCGTCACATGATTGCAAAGAAACCCGTATATAAACCTGCCGATCTGAACGGTCAAAAAATCCGTGTTTCCAACAATAAGATGTTTCTTGAATCCTTTAAAGCAATGGGCGCTACACCGATACCTATGCCATGGGGTGAAGCGTATACTGCCATAACTCAAGGAGTAATTGATGGATGTGATAACCCGTTGCCTTTCTTGTATGGAGCTAGAATACACGAAGCCGCTAAGTACGTAATTCTCACCGGGCATATGAACATGATTTCCCAATGGGTTATCGGCCGAAATTACTGGGAAAGCCTCCCTGACAAGGTAAAAACAATTCTTGTGGAAGCCGCAGATGAAGCCGGTGTGTACAATAACAGGATCGTAGCGGAAGCTGACAAAGAGATGCTGGAGAAGTACAGGCAAGAAGGAATAACAATCATTGAACCTGACAGAGAAGCTTTTAGAGAGGCGACAAAAGGTGTCTACCGGAGTTTTTCTGAATGGACTCCTGGGCTGTATGATGAGGTAATGTCGTTACTAGGTGAGAAGTAATTAGAAGTGTACCGGTATTTACACGGGACTGTGTGATTCAACATACCCTTCAATCACGTGTTGAAAGCAGTCCCGTGTATTCGGCTCAACAAAGAGGATTGGGAATGGGGATAAGATGAAAAGAAAGAACATTCTGTCTCATTTTGACGATATCTTGGCCAGTATCTGTATGGTTATAGTCATAGGTGTTACCGTGCTTGGGGTTTTTATGCGGTATGCAGTCAAGAGCCCGCTAGCCTGGGTCGAGGAAGTATCAATGTTCTTCTTTGTTTGGCTGGCATTATTGGGTTCTGCTTCAGCAACGAAAATCGGTGGTCATGTCAGCATAGATTTCATGGTTGAAAAGATGTCTAAAAATGCCAGAAGAATCATTGATATGATTGTAGCCATAGTTGTGAGTGTCACCTTGGTAGTCATAATCAAATATGGCTTAGACCTGGCTCTTCAAGCGAAAATAAAGGTGACTCCGATCCTAAGGGTGCCCTATACTTATGTAGATATAGCCATCCCAATTGGATTAGTGTGGATGCTGATTCACTATGTGCGACTTACTTTCTTGAAGATGAAAGCTCCGCAGGACAATATTGCTCTTAGCAAGGAGAATGAATGAAGATGGCAGTATCAATTGCGGCTATAAGTCTGTTTATTTTCATTATTATCAATGTGCCTATTGCCATTGGGTTAGCTGCATCAACCCTACTATATTTCATAATATCCAACCAGCTCCCGATAATGATTGTTGCACAACGCATGATTGGAGCAGTTGAATCTGTTCCGCTTTTAGCTATTCCTTTTTTTGTGACGCTAGGAACACTCATGAATTATTCCGGCATCTCAAAGAGAGTGATGAATTTCGCAGAGATATTAACCGGGCATATGATAGGAGGCCTTGCTCAGGTTAATGTCTTGTTAAGCACATTAATGGGAGGTCTTTCAGCTTCCAACCTTGCTGATGCGGCTATGCAATCTAAAATATTAGTGCCTGAGATGGTACGGTTTGGATATAGCAAAGAGTTTTCGGCTGCGGTTACCGCTGCGTCATCCCTAATAACGCCCATTATCCCTCCTGGTATAGGCCTTATTGTTTACGGTTTTATTGCAAATGTATCTATAGGTAAGATGTTCATGGCAGGCATTGTTCCTGGCATCTTAATGTGCGTAGCGCAAATGATGGCAGTTCATGTTGTCTCAAAAAAGAGAGGCTATAGACCGACGAGAGAGAAAAGGGCCAGTTTACGAGAAGTATTTGTGGCTTTCAAAGATGCGGCTTGGGCATTGACTTTGGTTATAGTAATCATTGGTGGTGTCAGGGCTGGGGTTTTTACGCCTACTGAAGCTGGAGCCATTGCAGTGGCCTACACTGTCATTATCGGTGCATTTGTTTATCGCGACTTAAAAGCGAAAGATATCTATAAAGCAATTGTGGAAGCAGTTCAGTCAACAGGATCCATAATGCTTATTATTATGGCTGCTTCAGCATTCGCTTGGGTTCTAACTTGGGAAGGGGTAACGCATAACATAACCAAACTTGTAGTGGGAATTACGCCAAATCCATACGTCTTCTTGCTTGTAATTAACATATTCCTACTTATCCTGGGTATGCTCGTAGAAGGAAGCTCTGCAATGATTATCCTGATTCCTCTATTGTTACCTACAGTCAAAGCCCTGGGAATTGACCTCATTCATTTTGGCATAATCCTGATCCTGAATCTAGCTATTGGGACGTTGACTCCTCCAATGGGGACAATTCTCTTTGTAACCAGTAGCCTGACAGGGGCGAAATTCGATCAGATGGTCAGGGAATTGGTTCCGTTTTATATAGTATTGCTTATTGCCCTCTTTCTCGTAACCTACGTACCCGCTATTTCGTTGTTTTTGCCAAACTTGTTGTTTAGATAGAGTCAGTGTTGGGATGAGTGTTGTGCCTTTGGATGTAAGCTGAAAGGTAGGTCGTTTTAAGGAGAACATAGCTTTCTTGTAGGGGTTGGGAAGATCTACTCAGTGTCCCCAGGACCTCCTTAGGATATTAGGACCCCTTGGGACTACTTTGGGAAGCATAGCTATTTAGTTGAGAAGAATGCTATCCAGCCTCTGCAAGGCCTTTCTGGCGAGCATTACGAGCACGTTGGGATCCGGCATCTGTTTATACGTTCGTGCGCCTCAAGAAAAAGGGGCGCACGAATCAGTCCGGTTCTATCGGATGATTCCGTATCCTGGCTGTGAGGCCGTAAAACGGATTGACACACGAGGCGCATTGCTAGGTATTACCGGAGGAACGGTGTGAGTCCCTGGCCAGAGGAGTATCTAGACATCAGCAATGGTTTTAGGAGGGATGCATAGACAAGTAAATAAGCGGGGATTACTCAATCGGCGTTGTCGGCTCAGTACCTTTGTTGCGATCGATCAAAAACACGGGTCATGTACCTGCAAAAGAAATGAAGGAGTGGTAAAAGGTGACTTTGAAGAAATGGTCAACTTTGCTTGCGTCCACCCTGGTTGTTTTAATGTTGACAGGCGTAGCGACAGGTGCATCTGTAGATCGAAAGCCTTACGTTATCGGTTATTCTGCGCCATATCTTACGCCTTCCTGGATGCAGATTACTACCAATGCCTTGAAAGCAGAGATCGATCGACTGACAGAGGCAGGGGTAGTGTCCGAAATGATAATCGGGAACGCCAATGGTGATACGTCACTACAGATAGCACAGATACAGGGCATGATAGACAAAAAGGTCGACGCGATTATCCTTGTAGCCGGTTCTGCAACGGCATTGAATCCTGTTGTTGAACGGGCTCATGCTGCAGGAATTGTAGTGGTGAACTTTGACAGTCTCGTCTCGACAGAGAAGGTTACGTCCAAGGTGGGCGTAACTTGGAGTGAGCTTGGTGCAGAAACTGCCGAATGGCTAGCAAAGCAGGTTGGTTCCAAGGGTAAGGTCATTGCAGTCTACGGACCGGCGGGTGTATCGGTGGCTGAAGACCAGAGAGAAGCTACACGGGAAGTTTTCTCAAAGTACGGAGTGGACGTTGTCGCTGAAGTACGCGCAGACAATCCTGCTCCTGCTGAGATTGCTGTGGCCAATGCCTTAGCCGCTAACCCGGTGGTTGACGGAATATGGTCGTTCGGCTGGGGCAACTGCGCTGGAGCGCTCAGGGCGTTGATAAAAGCGAAGAGACCTTTGGTGCCGGTGGTTGGTGAGAACTACAATGCATTTCTAAAGCTATGGGCCGAGAATGCCCCGAAGGGATTTCAGGCATTGGCCACGGGTGAACCGAACGACATAAGCGTTTTATCGCTCCATATAGCATTAAAGGCCTTAGAGGGCCGTGCGGTTCCGAAATGGGTGGAAGTTCCGAGACCTTCTATTACCAATGAGTCGATAGGTGATTACGTTCCTAACGACAAGCCTGACGATTACTTCCTTTACACACCGATGACTTTGGATCAGATAGAAGAGACCATAAACTCCATGGGTATGTAAATTAGACGAGGCGGGGCGGGTGCCGGCGTATTGTCGTTGAATCTACAGATTTGCCGCGTGCCTGCCTCTGCGCCGTAGTTAGGTTTATGTTAGGGCGTGCTTAAGGGAGCAGTGGTAGCACTAATTGGTACCTGTCATGGTCATAATGAGGTGATGGCGCTGAGCAAGCAGCTATTGCAGATTTCAGGTGTTACGAAGGCCTTTGCCAGGAATGTCGCTCTAAAGGAAGTAAGCATCAGTGTCCGAGAGGGTGAGATACGCGCCCTAGTTGGGGAAAATGGTGCGGGTAAGAGTACCCTCATTAAGATAGTGACGGGTGCGCTTCGTCCTGATGCGGGTACGGTTACGTTTGACGGCCATCTACTGAGCAATCATACTCCGAAGGATACCCGTCAATTGGGGATAGCAGCTGTCCACCAAGAATTGAGCCTGTGTCCACACTTGACAGTTGCCGAAAACACGTTCCTGGGCATCGAGCCCAAAAGCAGATTCGGACTCATTGACTACCCGTTGATGATTGAATTGACGAGAGAACTCGCTGATTATATCGGTTTTGGTGAAATTAACCCCAGGGAAAAAGTCTCAAACCTTGCACTAGGGCAGCAACAGATCGTGGAATTGATGAAGGCTTTGGCGACTAAGCCGCGTTTGCTGGTACTTGATGAGGCAACATCTGCGTTGACGCAGGAACAGACTCAGAAGCTGTTTGAGATACTTCGAGCGATGAGACGTGATGGTCTTACTGTGATAATGATATCACATCGTCTCGGTGAAATCTTCGAAATGGCGGACAACGCGACTGTGTTAAAAGATGGGCAAACGGTTGGAACAGTCAATTTAGCCGATACCAGCACAGATATGCTGGTGGAGATGATGGCCGGCCGGGAAATATCTGACGTATATCCATCGAAACCAATACTAGATTCCATAGGTGATCAGCCTGTACTACTGTCAGTCCAGGGGCTGTCCTGTCCCGACGGTCGATTCAAAGACGTTGGTTTTGACCTCCATAAGGGCGAGATACTGGGTATAGGTGGATTACGCGGGCAAGGCCAGAAGGAGGTTCTGGCAGCCATATTCGGACTGCGACGTTATGAGGGTCGAGTCATGTTAAACGGATCCACTGCCGTACATGGAGGGCCCGGGGATAGGCTCAGACAAGGAATTGCTTACCTTCCGGAAGATCGTAAGACTCAGTCAGTATTCCTGTCACAATCGATAGGCTTCAACATCTCACTGCCTCATTTACCGAAGCTTACGAGTAGAGGGGGAACGGTCCGACTTAGGCACGAGTATGTGTTTGTATCCAATGAAATGGCTCAACTTAATATTCGGGCAGACGGGCCTGAGATGTTGGTTTCAAATCTAAGTGGTGGCAATCAACAGAAAGTTGCACTTTCGAAACTCATATCAGGAAAGCCAACAGTATACCTCCTCGACGAGCCCACAAGAGGCATAGATGTTGCGACCCGCCGAGAGATATACTCTCTTCTCCGCGGACTTGCCGAGAAGGGGGCAGGCGTAATCATCGTATCGTCGGATACTATGGAACTTGTGGGGCTGTGTGATCGGGTCACTGTAATGTACGAACATAGAGCCGTTGCAACCTTCGAAGGGTCACAAGTGAGCGAGGCCAATCTGGTGCATGCATCGGTTGTGGGAGGTAACAGGAAATGAAGATACGAAGGTCTGGCAACCAGGCTTTATTAGGCGTGGTATCCAGGGAGCAGATTCCACTGACGATAGCTTTTCTTGTGCTTTTACTGGTCTATTACCGCCTACATCCTGCACTATTCTCTTTAGGCGGCATTAGGAGCGTGTCGACCCAATTCCTTCCTCTTATCCTAGCTGCGATGGCACAGTCGCTGATTATGATTGCCGGGGGTATAGATCTATCAATTGGGGTGCAGATCAGCCTGACAACCTGCATCTTAGCTCGATTAATGGGTGGTGGGATAGTACAATCCATAGGAGGGCTGATGCTTGCAGCAGCCGCGTCCGTATTGATAGGTGTATCCACAGGCGCCCTTGTCAGTTATCTTAGAATGCCGGCAATGATTGTGACTCTGGGGACATCGTATATGATCTCCGGCATAGCGTTGCTGGTAATGCCTGTGCCAGGTGGCTCCATCCCAGCCTGGCTCATGAGTTGGTATTCAAGTGATGCATTTGGTATAGTGCCGGTTCCTGCAGCGATACTTGTTGTGGTGCTAGTTGCCTGGAAGATACTGAGGTCTTACCCGCTAGGCCTCGCAATATACGCTACCGGAGACAATGAGACTAGTGCCTTCGTAAGCGGAGTCTCCACTTCAACGGTGCGACTAACCGCATATGGATTGGCTGGCATCTTGACAATGCTAGCTGGAACGTGCGTAGCTGCTCAAATTGGATGCGGCGACCCTACCCTCGGTGTCCCCTATACGCTGAACAGTATTGCTGCCTCAGTACTGGGCGGGGCTAGCTTCGCAGGCGGCGAGTGTCAAATGCGAGGTACGGTGCTTGGCGCTCTGACCCTAGGATTTCTCTTGAACGTACTATTCTTTTCGGGCATATCGCCATTCTACCAGTACGTTGTTCAGGGCTTGGCGCTAATAGGTGCGGTTGGTCTCAAGTCCTTGGCTAGGATTGACACGAGGAGGTGCCGCAATGCTTAATCTCGGAGAGTCTCATAATCGGTCGCAGTCCAGTCTCCACACCGGCCAAGCTGTTTCAATCACGCATAGTTTGCTCCGCGGTCCCAGTGCCGTGGGGGTGTTTGCTAAAGCATCGCAGGACGCCAGAATTCCATTCGTGGCCCTGGTAACGTTGTGGGTGGTCTCGTTGTGTTTCATTCCGGGGTTTCGATCCGGCTCACATGTCATGTACATTATGAAGGTCAGCTCCTTTCTTGGCATAGTAGCGGCAGGACAGACTCTGGTGATGACGACAGGAGGTATAGATATCTCAGTGTCGGGCGCGATCTCCTTGTCTGCGGTAGTATGCGCCCAACTAATCGCAACGAGCCATTTAGGTGCCGTAGGGGCTATTGCCGTATCCCTTCTGGTATCGCTTGGAATCGGTATAGTAAACGGTCTTGGCATCCTAATGCTTGGTCTTCCTCCGCTGGTGATGACGCTGGCTATGCTTAGCATGATAGAAGGGGGCCTCCTGATCTATACGAGCGGTGCTCCGGTAAGCGGGCGTTCACCACTGATCGACTGGCTGGGGAACGGGACACTTATTCCTGCAGTGCCAAACCCAATACTTATTTGGATCGTGATTAGCGCGTTCACAATGTGGCTTCTCCATTATAGCAAGTACGGTCGGTACATACATGCAGTCGGGACAAATCAGCAGGCATCACATGTATCAGGAGTCAGCATACGGAACACCGTTCTTCTTGCATATGCGCTTAGCGGCTTGTTAGCCGGTGTTGCAGGGATTCTCATATTAGGCTATGTCAGCACCACCTACTTGACGATGGGAGTCCCTTATCAGATGGGATCTATAGCGGCTGTTGTAATTGGCGGCACATCGAACATGGGTGGAAAAGGGACATATATAGGTTCATTTGTGGGATCTATCTTACTTACACTGACCACTAGTGTTCTTACCGTCATAAAGATGCCCGAAGGTCTGAGGCAGGCGATCTACGGGGCACTGATAATCGGAGTATTCATCGCTTACGTTTCTCAGAACTCGTCGAGCAAAACCTGAGGTGGGCGACGTTGACATAATTGACTATGTTACAAGAAGTATTGGAGGTATGGGCGATGATGTTGGCGGAGGACATATACTTAGTCGGAAGCGGTTTTGCCGGTTTTTCAATCACAAATGCGCTCGATTGCAACGTATATTTAGTAGATTGCGGAAGTGAACTTGTCATGGTTGATTGCGGGAGTGGTATTGACACCGAGTTGATCCTTGCAAGAGTAGTAGCAGACGGACTTGATCCTAAGCGTATAACTAGGATCCTTCTCACCCATGCGCACGCAGATCATTCCGGCGGATGCAAAAACGTAGTGGACCGGATGCCTTCCATTGCCGTATGTGGCTCGGCAGCAACTGCAAATCTTGTATCGTCCGGAGATGAGGCTGCTATCAGCCTGGATACAGGAAGAAGATCCGGTTACTACCCGAGTACATATGGGTTTCGTTATTTCGAAATCGATGAAGTGCTTGCTGGGGGTCAAACGATCGAGATTGGTGACAAGATATTCACTATGCTTGATACTCCGGGGCACTGCGCTGATCACATGTGTTTCTTGATGCAGGATTCTGTCGATGAGGATAATGCTACGCTTTTCAGCGGTGATTGTGTATTCTGCTCAGGTAGAGTATCTCTTCAGGCCCTATATGACTGCAATCTTCAGGACTACATTTCTACACTTCAGCGGTTGGAGAAGTTAAGCATCAGGTCTTTGCTGCCGGGGCATTCTGTTTTTGCCCTTGAGAATGGTTCTAAGCATATACAAATTGCAGCTGATGCGTTCCATAAGGGCGGTCTGCCAATGAATCTAGTATGAGAATACTAAAGAAGATGTTCACAGGAACAAGTATGTGTTTCCTATTAAGTCATTTATGACGCTGGCCTGCGCCGAATCGGATGAATCGGGAATTAAGTAGTATTAGCAAACCAAATAGCGAGAGCAGACTAAATGGTGTTTACTCAAGTTTGATTCAGCAGTACCATCCACTTTTTAGGAAAACATGGCATGATTTCGACCGCCACCGAAGACGAAAGTATTACGGTCTCACGCTCTCCAATTATCATGCTCTCCAGCAATGATTGCGTCTTCCAGGAATGATCGCCCTCTCTGGAAATGATTACGTTCTCTATGCTTTTCGTACGCGTATACCCTACTGCATGATCACTCATATCTTGTCCATTATCTGCAACCGTCACCTGCATTCATGTGAATTCATTTGTTTGCCCCCTGAATGAGCCGCCACAACCCATAACGAAAGCTTTCGAAACAGTAGATAGCGGAAATATGGTGGTATGAATCTTGGTTTTCCCGACTTGGCCGGTAAGACAGAGTGTACTACACAGCCCATTGGTGTCAATTTCAATGATTCCATGAAAGAGCTGTATGACCAGGTGTGATAGGGCTGTCAACGCGTGCCTGTGCTCTATAGCAGGGTAGCAAGAAGATATTTCGGAACTGAACGGATCAGGTTCATGTCTTGTGAACATATTTTTCTATGAAAGAAGGACTTTTCGGGGCGACGTAGAAATTACGTAATAGAAACAGAGCAAGGCGAAATAAATAGAAAGACATGCGCATGTAATATGTAATCCAGTTTGTTGCGATCTAGCCAAGGAGTATTCTATGGGGGTGACCGGATGAAAAACGTCCCTTTGCTTCATATGGATGCCATTGACAAGGTATTCCCAGGAGTGCATGCATTAGACGAAGCGGATTTCTTGCTACACCATGGGGAGATTCATGCTCTCCTTGGGGAAAATGGGGCAGGAAAATCAACTCTAATGAAGATTCTAAGCGGCTCTCTTCGCAAGGACGGGGGGAGAATTGTGATAGAGGGTAGGGAGGTTGATATCGATACTCCTGCCCGTGCCCGTGAGTTTGGAATCGGAATGGTGTATCAGGAGCTTAGCCTTGTTCCTAGTTTGAGCGTGGCGGAGAATATTTTCCTCGGAAGGTTGCCGGTTAAGAACTCCAGGCTTGTCCACTGGAGCCATGCGTTTTCCGAGGCAAAGCGCGTACTAGAATCTCTTGGGCTTGAGGTTGATCCTTCTATGAGAGTCGGTAGGCTCGGGATGGCTGAAAGACAACTTCTTGAGATTGCTAAGGTGATATCCCAAAACGTGCGAATTCTCGTGCTTGATGAGCCTACTTCGGCACTTACTGAATCCGAACGGGATCGATTGTTTAGTGTTGTGAGAAGGTTGCGAGACAGAGGCGTGTCAGTAGTCTACATCTCCCACAGGCTTGCGGAAGTGATGGAGATAGCGGATTGCGCCACTATTCTAAGAGATGGCCGTAATGTTGGAACGTATCCAATAGAAGAGGTGGATGAAACCCGCCTAGCCCACTTGATGGTTGGCCACGAACTGAGCAAGCAATTCCCGGGAGCTCGAAAACTGCCTGCCAAGAATGATGAGGCAATATCAGTTCAAGATGTTTGCATTGGAGAGCAGGTAAAGGATCTCACTTTTTCTGTACATAAGGGAGAGATCCTTGGTATTTTTGGGTTGATGGGGTCAGGGCGTTCGACTGTAGCCCGTGCACTGTTTGGTATGGAGAAAATAGACTCCGGTGAAGTGCGCGTAGGAGATGCAAATGTTACGTTCAAATCCCCGCGGGATGCTATAGATGTAGGTATTGCGTACCTGACTGAGGATAGACGAGACGGGCTTGTTCCGATAATGGGGGTTACCAATAACATTACCCTTGCCAGTCTCAGGAATGTGTCCAATGCTGGCTTTATGGATCACAAAACAGAGAGAAAACTAGCGCAACAGTATGTCAAAGACCTGAAGATTAACACTCCTGGTCTTAACCAAAGAGTACATCGTCTCAGTGGAGGCAATCAGCAGAAGGTTGTTCTTGCAAAATGGTTATGCAGCAACTCAAAGATATTGATATTCCACGAGCCAACTCGTGGCATTGATGTCGGGGCAAAAGCAGAAGTGTTCCAGCTCATGAGAGACCTTGCCAACAGAGGGGCTGCTATCATCATGATATCTTCTGAAATGCCAGAAATTCTTGGGATGTGTGATAGGATTCTCGTCATGTCTAAAGGCGAGGTCGTGGCGGAGTATGTAGGGGGAGAAGCCACGCAGGAAGATCTCTTGAAAAGTGCTAGCGGAATAGGGGGCAACAAGCAGTGAAACAAGTTCAACGACTCGACACGTCAAGGCTTGGGATTTTTCTTAAAGGTGGGCCGATTATAGCTTTGCTACTATTAGCCGCATACTTGTCTTTTGCTACGCCTCACTTCTTTACGGCCCGGAACTTTGTGAACGTGGCAAGGCAGTCATCAATTAATGTCATAGTAGCTGTGGGTATGACCATGATCATCGTCTCCGGAGGAATTGACCTGTCTGTGGGTGCCATTACTGCTTTGTCTGCCACTGTCGCCGCAGTTGCTATGACCTACCAAGGCCTTTCTGCATGGATAGGCATACTGCTTGGACTACTTGTCGGCACTGCTACCGGGCTCGTAAACGGTTTGGTAATCACTAAGGGTAAGATACCTGATTTCATCGCTACGTTGGGCATGATGTCAACAGCCAGGGGTATAGCTCTGATAATCAGTGGAGGCCTCCCTGTACCGTCGTATCTTGCGGTTACCTCGGGGAAGGCGTATCTTCCTGAGAGCATTATCTGGATAGGCAGCGGAGACATTTGGGGGATACCCATGTCTGCCATAGTTGCCGCACTTGTTGCAGTCATTGGCTGGGTAATCCTTAGTCACACAACTTTAGGTAGAAGCCTGTATGCCATCGGGGGAAACCAAGAGGCTTCCCGGGTGTCAGGTATTAACATTCAATGGTCAAAGATTGCCGCATATACCATCAGTGGTGCCATGTGTGCTATCTCAGGGATAGTGCTGATGGGGCGTCTGAATTCAGCAAATGCGCTCATGGGCGAAGGCGCTGAAATGCAGGCTATAGCGGCAGTAGTCATAGGTGGAGCGAACCTGTATGGAGGCGATGGCGGAGTAGGTGGGACCATTGTCGGTGCCATAATCATGGGCATACTGTCCAACGGGCTTAATCTCCTCAACGTATCGGCCTTCTGGCAACGTGTCATCATGGGACTTGTCATTGTAACCGTTGTTGTGTTCGACCAGTGGCGACGTAGAATATCCGAAGGGGCTTAGTACACCTATTGCGAGAGAGGCGGTGGGCAGTATGAAATATGCAATTAGCAACTGGATATACGGAGACGAGCCGGTAGAGGAGACATTCGCAAGGCTCAAGCGGTGCGGCTACGATGGAGTCGAGTTAATGGGAGAACCTGATCAATACGATCCTGAGGCAATAAACAAATTGTGTGATAGTTATGGGCTGAAGGTTTTGTCTATTGCCGGGATGTATCCATGGCCTACCGATAGTAGAGACCTAGCGAATCCTGATCCTGCAATTCGCGAAAGAGCTGTTGACTATCTTATCAAATGTGTCCACTTTGCCACACAAGTGGGGGCACCTCTCATCATTGTAGTTCCTGCTGCAGTTGGAAGGGTTTCGCCTCTAGGAGGCGAGTCTGACGATGAGCACTGGGTAGCCGGTGTTGAGAGGGAGTGGGAGAATGCAGTCTCTTCAGTGAAGCAGGCTGCAGTGGTTGCCGAGGAAAAGGGTGTGTTCCTTGCGATTGAGCCTATCAACAGATATGAGACGTTTCTTGTGACAAATGTTGATGATGCACTTCGATTTGTTCGTGATGTTGGGTCGTCTGCGGTTAAGATTCACCTGGATACCTTCCATATGAACATCGAAGAGAGTGATCCTGCCGACGCTATTAGGAGGGCAGGCGATCTGCTCGTAAATGTGCACATCTCTGACAGCAACCGTGAAGCGGTCGGCAGAGGACATTTTGACTTCCGTGGGCTTATGAAGGCCCTAAAAGACATTGGATACAGGGGGACGCTTGCTTTGGAGCCGCTTCCTCCGGTACCCAATCCATATATAGCGGCCAGGATGAAGAGATTTGCCCATCTAAAAGACGTATACGCGGGGGAAAGTGTAGATAGGCTGAAGGAGTTAGAGGTAGTTGTTGCAGAGGGATGAGGTTGGCAGGTAGGAAGTGCCAGGTAGTGTTGAAGTCGTAGATGTTGTGCCAGTAGACGAGGATATCAATTATCAAAATTACAGGAGGGGTCTATTGTGAAGGCAGTACGTCGTATGACAGTCGCATTGGTTTGTGCTTTGCTAATGGGTATCATGGTTCTTCCGTTTGGGGCAACGGCAGCCGCAAAGAAAATAGTTGTTGGATGGGCTCCCCCAGATATCACCGGGGTGTTCAAGACTGCAACCAACTACTTTGAGCAAGCAGCCGTAGAAGCGAAAGCTCACGGTCTGGACGTCCAGATCATTACACAGTCTCCTGCATCTCACATTGCATTTGCTGACCAGGTCGCAATAATTGAGGACTTTATTCAGCGCCAGGTCGACGTAATTGCAATATCGCCGGTTGAGGTCGAAGTTGTGAAGCCGGCACTAAGAAAAGCGAATGCCGAAGGAATCCCGGTAATCATGGTAAACTTGCTGGAGCCTATCGAAGGTGTCAATGTTGCCAGCTACATAGGATTTGATAACACAATCGCTGCAGCAATTGCAGGGTACTCAGTGGTCGACTACTTTGGCGGACCGGGAGTTTTGGGAACTGGGCGTAAAGTAGACCTGGCTTCAGGCACCTACCTAGACCTGGAGTGGTGGGAAGAACTGTACGCTACGGTAACAGCAGAAGAGAAAGCGGCTGTCAAGGCGAGAGGCGCCATACTTGAAGGCGTAGCCGGCGGATTCTTCTCAACTGCCCGTGTAAACGGTTTCCACAGTGTGGTTGATGAGTATCCTGGAATCGAAGTAGTGGCTACACTTGCTGCTGACTGGAACAGAGAGAAAGGCATTAAGGCTGCAGAGGATATCTTGGCAGCGAATCCTCCAGGAACCCTCGACTTCATATGGGCAGCTTCCTGTGAAATGGGAATCGGCGCAATGTTAGCTGTTGAGGCTGCAGGGCGAGCGGACGAAGTCAAGATATTCACTAACGACGGTACTCCTGAGTCTGTGGACCGTATCAGAGAAGGACGTATCATTGCTGAAACATGGCACGGTTTCCCTGAGTGGGGATGGTATGGCACCAAGTTCGCAGTAATGCTTGCCCTTGGTCAGCCAGTACCTAATCTGTTTGACATTAGGCCAAGGACCGAGTACCAGGCGAACGCAGATGACTTCTATCCTGTTCCAAAACTCGAGCCTATCGATTGGGAAGCAATCAAAGCAGCCGCAAAGTAACAACTGTACCATAATCTAGCTTACCCCGGAATGCGACTGAGAGGGGAAGGCGACGATGGATTCACGGTGCCTTCCCCTTGGGCATTTTCCGCCGTAACATGCGAAATTGCTATCATAACTCATAAACACGAAACCAAATGAACGTGTATTAAACAGGTGTTGTTTGGGGGGATATTCATGACGAGAAAGTCAGATGGATTAGTACGTGTGTGCCTGGTGGGTACAGGCAGAGCAGGTATGGTTCACGCACGCAACTTCAGAACGTGCATCCCAGGCGCTTCTTTAGTGTCTGTTGTTGATCCTAACCTGGCTGCAGCAAGCAAAGCTGCAGCTGAACTCGAAATCGATACCATTTTTGACAATCTTGATACAGCTCTTTCCATGGCAGACTTTGATGCGGTTTGTATTGGTGCACCTACATTTACCCATGCAGATATTGCAGTGAAGGCTGCAAGAGCAGGAAAGCACATTCTGTGCGAAAAGCCTATGGCGGTGACACTTGAAGAGTGCGATAAGATGATCGCAGCTGCGCAAGAGGCTGGTGTGGTTCTTCAAGTTGGTTTCATGAGAAGATTTGACGAGGATTTTGTTGCAGCGAAACGTGCGGTTGAGAGAGGCGACATAGGAGAACCGGTGCTTGTGAAATCTCTTACCAGGGGTCCGGGTTTGCCGGCAGCTTGGTATTTTGACATAGACAAGAGCAATGGCCTCCTGGCTGAGGTGAACAGCCACGATTTCGACACGGTGCTATGGTTCATGGAGTCCGGTCTTGACTCTGTATACGCACAGGCAGGTAATTTCAAGTGTCACGATCTTGCCCAGGAGTATCCTCGACTTTACGACTATGCTACTGTCAGCCTTAGGTTTGACAATGGCCGGATGGGCTTTATAGATGGAGGGTGCCCAGTCGGCTACGGTTATGATGCCAGGCTTGAAATTGTCGGTACTGAGGGAGTTGTATTTGCAGGGAAAATGATCGATGAATCGGTTACTGTATGTACCAAGGCCAATGGTGTAGTGAAACCGATTTCATCTGGTTGGAGACGGAAGTTCAAAGACGCGTACGTCAAGGAAGACATGCATTTTGTGGGCTGCGTTCAGGGTGGGCATGAGCCGGCGGCAACAGGTGAAGACGGCAAGAATGCTCTCAGGGCAGTTCTAGCAAGCAACCTTTCCATCAAGGAAAAACGGCCGGTTGCACTGTCAGAGTTGCCGAAGTAATCCTTGCTGAAAGGGGTGTAGAAGTTGCTTGCTGCGCAATTACGTGGAGCCAACAAACTAGTAATAGTCAAAGTACCTAAGCCGTCTGCTGAACCAGGAGAGATCGTGGTGCGCGTAAAGGCTGCGTCGATTTGTGGCACAGACCTAAGGATTCGTTCGGCAGGCCTTGCCGGAGTGTCAGAGGCTTCACCGAGGATTTTGGGACATGAGTTTGCCGGTGATGTATGGGAAGTTGGCGAGGGGGTTGAGGGGTTTAGCGTAGGTGATCCGGTAACCGTCGCCCCCAATATTGGTTGTGGATCGTGTGATAACTGTATCGACGGACGTCCCCATCTCTGTACAAACCTAAGGGCTATCGGCGTATCTTTAGACGGAGGGTTTGCCGAATTTGTTCGTATTCCTCGCGAGGCCGTAAGTGGAGGCAATGTCATGAATATGCCTCAGGGGATGACTTACGAGCATGCGTGTTTGAATGAGGCTCTGGCATGTTGTTACCATGGTTTTGAGGCTTGTCAGGCGAAACCGGGAGATGCCGGGCTGATAATCGGTGCAGGCCCCATTGGTGTGAGCCACATGATTCTCCTAAAGGAAGCGGGAGTGTCGCCGGTAATCGTGAGCGACCTTGCCCCGGACCGGCTTCGAGTTGCGAGCGAAGTCGGTGCAGATATCGTCATAAATCCGAACGAAGAGGATCTGCATGAGGCCGTCTATCGTGCAACAGGAGGCAAAGGTGCTGACATAATCATAACAGCGTGCCCTTCACCTGACGCTCAGGCCGAGAGTCTATCCCTTGCTCGAGTGGGGGCGAGGATAAACTTCTTTGGAGGCTTGCCTCCAACTGCAGGACCAGTGCTTCTGGAGACGAATCTCATTCATTACAAAGAGCTAATTATCACTGGGACTACCCGCTCCGGTAACGATCACTTCCGCAAGAGTCTTGATCTGCTTGCCAGAGGAGGTGTTCCCGCAGAACGCCTGGTCACCGGATCTTTTGCTCTTTCGGACATAGATGCTGCCTTTGAAGCGGCTGCTTCCGGACGACATATGAAGGTTGTAGTAGTACCGGATGGCGTCCAGTGAGTGTGTAGGTCAAGTAGTGGCTTCATAGTGAATCATCTCAGAGATTAGGCGGGTAAGGCAGGTGTCAAGAATGAAAGGTCCTTTCCTAATAGGTGTTGATATCGGTACTTCCGGTACCAAGACAGCTGTTTTTGATGTCTCAGGCAGACTGATCACTCAGGCGAGTGTGGAATCCACACTTTTATACCCGGAACCAGGTGCCGTCGAACAGGATCAGATGGATTTCTATGCGTCAGCTGTGAGTACAATACGAGAGTGTATTGACAAAGCAAACATAGATCCCCGACAAGTGGCTGCAATAGGAATCGATGGCCAAATGGCGGGAATTGGGGCTATTGATGAATCATGGAATCCAGTTACCATGTATGATTCGTGGCTTGACACACGATGCGAACGATACATCCGGTTCATGAACGAGACGGTTGGGGATCAAGTCCTAAGTCTTACCGGTTGTGCCCCTAGCTACAATCATGGACCCAAGATGCTCTGGTGGAAGCACGAACATCCTGAGGTGTTTGGGAGAATCGCAAAATTTGTGGTGCCGGCGGCTTTCGCTGCAGGAAAGATGGCTGGACTCAGAGCGGACGAGGCATTTGTTGACCATACCTACTTACATTTCTCCGGATTTGCCGACAATGTCAATGGCAAGTGGTCTCGCAAGCTTTGCGATGCATTTGACTTTCCTATGAGTAAGCTACCAGAGATCGTGGAGCCTTGGCGAATTATCGGAAAGCTTACCCGGGAGTCAGCAGAGAAGACAGGCCTATTGCAGGGAACACCTATCGTTGCCGGTGCCGGCGGTACAGCAGCAGGACTGCTTGGTTCCGCTGTTGCCGAAGTAGGCATTGGCATTGATGTAGCTGGTACCGCCTCAATAATGGCTGCATGCATTCCTGAGTTTTGTCCCGACTTGGAACACCGTACCATGTCTTGCGCCCGTTCTGTTGTTCCGGGACTATGGTATTCATATGCCTACATAAACGGTGGAGGCCTGTGTGTCAGATGGTTCCGTGATGAGTTTGCCAAAGGCGAGTGCTCCCAGGCACAGGCAGCCGGGCGTTCTGCCGGCCAAGTGTATGACATCTTGAACGCTGAGGCGGCTGCAGTGAAGGCGGGTTCCGATGGCCTCATTTTTATACCTCACCTAGGTGGGCGTGTGTGTCCTAATCAACCATCTCTTCGAGGAACGTGGCATGGGTTCAGCTGGACTCATACGAGAGCTCACTTCTACCGGGCTATCCTGGAAGGAGTTGCTTATGAATATGCCCTCTATATGCAGATTCTTAAGGAGCTTCAGCTGGCTGTAGAATTCAGTGAGATTAGGGTTACCGGTGGCGGAGCAAAGAGTTCGGTATGGAATCAGATTAAAGCGGATGTAATTGGGATTCCTTATTCTCGGTTGTCAAGGGATGAATTCTCCGTTCTCGGGTCTGCAATGGTTGCCGGCCGTGGGGTCGGATTATTCAATGATGTGGCCCAGACTGCTAAGAGCCTTGTGGAAGGCACAGAGAGGATAGAGCCCAATCCTGATGTGCGCCAAAGATACGATGGCATGGTAAGACGCTATGAAGACTTGATGAGGGTATCCCTGTGTCAACCGACTTCCATACCTTGACGACGTGAGCAAAGAAGTAAGGCGTATTATGTTGTTTCAAACGGACGAAGCGCGGTGGCACGCCACCGCACTTCGGTATGCGCTTAGCACATGTCACCATTAATATCTCTTTTGTTGACATGTTTACAAGGGATTCCTGACGTGATGAGCAACATTTCGAACATGAAAGGTTCGTGGGAGGTGGGTTTATGAGAAAACTGGTGATATCTCAAACAACGGCAGAGACTTTTGAAGAATTCGGCGTAGTGCTCAGTTGCAAAAGTAAGACGCCGGAGTTTAGTGATGAGCGCTTCAGTTGGTGGGAGAAAGTGGCTGTTTTGAAAGGCATTGATCCAATCAGCCTGAACATTTTGGAAGCTAAGCAAAGGGAATTTACAGTGAATGAACTTGAATTTCACCGGAATACTCCTGAAGCGATTATTCCTCTACGAGACGAAGGCATAGTCTTGGTTCTTGCCCCGGCTGGAGAACTTGATGAGAGCAAGATAAAGGCTTTTAGGGTCGAAAGCGGTCATGGGGTTGTTCTACACGCAGGAGTTCGCCATGCAATTCCCTATCCTATGCAAGGAAACGTTCCTTGTTTGATCATGTTTAAGGATTCCACCGGCGCTGACGACTTAACTATTGAGCCGTTATCTCAAACCCGGGAGATAGTTGTCTGAGAAACGCAGTCTGGACAAGCAGGGGAATCAACCCGGATTTGTCCCGCTTATTCAGCTTACACCATAACGACGTGAACCTGGTTGTCCCCCAGTTCGGCGATGTGTTCCGGGGGAGCGCCTTTGTCTGTGATAATTAGGTCGACCTTCCCAAGTGGAACAACGGATGCAAATGACGTGCGGCCTATCTTGCTGCTATCGGCAACTACGATGACTTCACGAGCCATTTCGGTCATCCTCCGCTTTGTTTCAGCATGTATCATGTCAGGTGTAGTGATGCCTCGTTCCAGGCTGATGCCATTGGTGGCTAAGAATAACTTATCTACGTACAGGCTTGACAAAGCATTTAGTGTGATGGGGCCTACCAGAGACGTGACTCCCTTACGTAAAGTTCCTCCAAGTACGATAAGTTCGATGCCGGGGTAGGGTTCGAGGACGGCTGCTAGATTCAGATCGTTCACTACAACCGTGAGATTCCGAGCACTACGCAGGTTGCGTGCGATTTCAAGCGTAGTAGTGCCTGAATCAAGTAACACGCTATCTCCCTCTTGTACAAGCGATGCCGCATATGTGCCGATTCTTTCTTTTGCCTCCTTGTTTTTCACCACTTTTTCCACAGTGGACAATTCAAATCTGGTGCTGTGAATGCTAATGGCGCCACCGTGTGTACGTTTAAGAAGTCCCATGCTTTCCAGAGAGTTGAGATCTTTACGTATGGTTACTTCTGAAACACGAAATGCCTTGCTTAGTTCGGATACAGTGACTTTTTGCTTCCGTTCAAGCATGACAAGGATCCTGTCTTTGCGTTCTTCAGCAAAAATGGACTCCGTATCGGTCAAACATAACACGTCCTTTCGAAAAGCTCATATCTGGTCAATAAGTGCATATTACTCATTTCGACATGTTTTGCCTCATTCCTTTTCAAAGAATACTAGATACAAACCGAAATGAATTTGTCAATATAGAGAAATTGCACTATTAGAGGAGGATTTCAGTGCACCATGTAGAATGATAAATAAACAGACAGTAAGCAAACGAGCCTATATAGATGCAGATGAAACGATACGGAACTAGATGTTAGTTACTTGTCCATGGCATTTGTGGACGTGAAAGACAGTATCTGTTTAGGAGGTCAAAAGAAATATGGATTTCACAGGCAGTGTCATTGTTGTAACTGGGTCATCCATGGGAATAGGTTTTGCGGCAGCTCAAAGGTTTGCTGAACTTGGCGGCAATGTGGTAATTGCAGACATTGACGAGGAAAAGGGCGCAAATGCTGCAAGGAACATAAGCTCCAAGGGAAACAGGGCGATATTTGTAAAGACCGATGTGGGTGACATGAATAGTGTAAAGACGATGGTTGATACGATACTAAAGAAATATGGTCGTCTTGACATCTTGGTCAATAATGCCGGTATATACACCCAAGGTGATGTACTGACCGCCACAGAGGATGACTGGGATAGGCTCATGCGGGTGAATCTTAAGGGGGCCTTCCTTTGCATGAAGGCATGTGTCCCCGCAATGATTGAGACTGCCAAGGGCGGTGTGGTCGTTAATGTAGCCTCTGAAGCAGGGCTTGTAGGCATAAAAGGTCAGGTTGTATATAACGTCTCGAAGGCTGGGGTGATATTGCTCACGAAGAGCTCGGCAGTGGATCTTGCCGATAAGGGTATACGTTGTAACTGTATATGTCCAGGAACTACCGAGACATTATTGGTTGCAGCTTCAATAAGTAGGGCTCCGGATCCAGCTGCTGCCCGTCATGCTTTGGAGTCCTGCCGCCCCCTCAACCGCCTTGGAAAGGTTGAGGAGATCGCTCACGGAATAGTGTTCCTGGCGTCTCGCGAGGCCGGGTATGCTACGGGGGCAGTATTATCAATGGATGGAGGCTACACTTCACAGTAGGTTAGGAGGATCATCATGGAACAACAAGCAGTATTAATTACGCCTAGGTCGTTTCCGTCTGACCTTCCAGGGACCTGTGACATTCTTCGCAAGGCAGGTTATGAAGTCATACTGAATCCAAATGGGCGTACTTTGACAGAGGATGAGATGATTTCGGCCATCCGGGACGTGGTGGGTATCATAGTCGGGATTGATCCGCTAACTGATAAGGTTCTTGCAAATGCTCGCCGACTCAAGGCTATATCCAAATACGGTGCGGGCATCGATAACATTCACATCAATGCGGCGCGTTCAAGAGGCATTGAAGTCCGCAGAACCGTAGGCGCTAATAGCAACTCTGTCGCCGAATTTACAGTAGGCCTGTTGCTTTGTTTGTACAGAAACATGTGGTACTCTGCGTCCGGTGTGAAAAGAGGCGATTGGAGCAGAAAGCGAGGCCGCGAGATTGCCGGTTCAACTGTCGGGCTGATCGGATGTGGGAACATCGGTCGTGAGGTTGCGAAGAAGCTTCTTGCACTTGGGGCGCACGTTATTGTGCATGATAACTTCTTACAAGATACGGAGTTTATTGAAGCTCACGGCATACCCCTGGTATCATTCGAGGATCTACTAAGAGAGAGCGATGCAGTATCGCTCCATTGTCCACTGACCACGGAGACTCGACACGTGATAAATCACAGAGCAATCAGTTCTATGCGAGAAGGCGCTTATCTAGTGAACACTGCTCGCGGTGAGCTTGTAGACGAAGATGATCTCTACGACGCGCTTAAGAGCGGTAAACTCTCTGGTGCCGCGCAGGACGTTTTTTCATCTGAACCTCCTCCGCCTGACTGCAAGCTCCTTGAACTGGAGAATTTCATACTGACCGCCCATATCGGTGCCTATACTCAGGAGGCGGTGTATCGCATGGCGACCACTTCGACGAGAAACCTTCTTGAGATGCTTCAGGACGATTTGGATGGATAGGTGAGCTGAGATCAAAGCAATGAAACATAAGCAGAGTATGTGTACATGTTCAAGAAGAATCGAAACCGTATCGGGGGCGATCACGCCGGGAGAGCTTGGTTTTTGTCAGGCCCACGAACATCTGTTCATTGCCTCGGGACACTGCGAGACCATAGTTTCCAGTCTTAGAATTGATGACTACAACCTTACACTCCGGGAGCTTGAACATTACCGTAACGCGGGAGGAGTATCGCTCGTGGACGCGCAGCCTGTGGGCTGCGGGCGGATGGCTCAGCACTTGGCACGCGCGGCGAAGGAAGCAGGCGTAAACATTATTGCGTCTACGGGTTTTCATAAGCTGGAGTTCTACCCACCCGGACATTGGATTCATACGACCCCGAAGGAGAGTCTCGCAGAGCTTTTCATTGGTGAGCTCACTAAAGGGATGCATTCTGACGGTGATCATGCATGGCCTTCCCGGCGTCTTGCACCGAAGGCCGGAGTGATAAAAGTGGCTGTCGGGGTCAAGGGTCCATCGGATGAGTATGAAAGATTACTAGACGCTGCGGCCGCAGCCAGTTGTGCAACATCTAGTCCATTGTTGTGTCACACCGAAATGGGGAAGGGCGCAATACAACTTGTCGACTTCCTTATGTCACGAGGTGTTCCGGCAAAATCAATAATCCTTTGTCACCTTGATCGTACTACTGATGTAGTGCTGAACAAAGAGGCGGCATCGACAGGAGTCTACCTTGAGTACGACACTATCGGCCGTTTCAAGTATCATTCGGACAAAGAAGAAATTGACCTGATTAACTTTATGATAGATGCGGGATTCCAGGATCAATTGCTCCTAGGCCTTGATACTACCAGAGAAAGACTTACCAGTTACGGAGGGAGCATCGGCCTGGACTATCTTTGGGTATCGTTCATCCCGCAGCTGCTGAATAGCGGAGTATCTGCTGAGTGCGTTGAGAAAATGACTGTAGCTAATCCTGCCGTCGCATTCGCACGATGTAAGCACGAAAGATGAATATGGAGGTACTTCTATGGTAATGTTTAACAAAGCAGACAAGCCCACTCTCTACTTCATCGGTGTCACAACGGGGAAGTCTTCGGTAATGAAGCTATTTCCAAAATGGGCTGAAGCTCTCGGCCTGCATGACGCGGTTATAAAAGGTGTTGATATGAAGCTCCATGACGAGCCTGAAGCGTACAGGAAAGTAGTGGACTTCATCAAGCATGATCCGCTTTCATATGGAGCCCTTGTTACGACTCACAAGATCGATCTCTACAATGCAGCCAAGGACATGTTCGAATACCTGGATCCTTACGCTACGATGTTCGGGGAGCTTTCGAGTATTTCTAAGAAAGAGTCCAGGTTGGAAGGCTACGCCAAGGATCCAATATCCAGTGGTCTCTCTATGGAAGCATTCATCCCTGAAAAGCACTGGCTCGATACAGGCGGCGAAGCGTACATCATGGGGGCTGGGGGAAGCGCGATAGCTATTGCATCTAACCTCATAAAGAAGGAGAATGGACAGAATATGCCTTCGCGCGTAGTGATCGCCAACAGAAGTACGCCCAGATTGAAGAATATCGAGCGCATCCTAACAGAGTTTAACCCGAATGCGAACTGTGAGTATTACCATACCCCGAACGTTGGGCAGAATGACGAGCTGCTCGCCGGTCTTAAGCCCCATTCGCTGGTGGTAAACGCGACAGGCTTGGGCAAGGATCGTCCGGGATCCCCGCTCACCGACACCTGTGTATTTCCTGAAAACGCTTTGGTTTGGGAACTGAACTATCGTGGAGACCTGCGTTTTATGCATCAGGCTTTGGAGCAGAAGGAAGCGAAAGGACTTCACGTAGAGGATGGTTGGATCTATTTCATACATGGATGGACCCAGGTCATTCAAGAAGTGTTCCATATCGACATAAGTCCTGTGAAATTTGATGAAGTGTCTAAGATTGCACAAACCACAAGGACAGGCGCGTAACAGGGTTGCTGCCCGAAGATGGAAAGGAGATGTGAACGCCTGACATGAAGAATAAGAGACCAAATGTAGAGCCATTTTCCCTCATGTTTGATGTCGGTACCGGGATATGCTCAGATCGAGAAACCAGCAAGCGCTACCTTTCGAATATGAAAGGTATGTACCTGGACAATGAGGCGCTGGAGGCGATGCGTCGCGAAGAAGATTTACTGGTATATGAGTTCTACGAACTCGTATTGCCTGAGGCTGAAGGAGATCTGCTGTTCGGGACCAGTATTGTATATCCAGGCAAGGTAAACTCTGAGTACTTCATGACAAAAGGACATTTCCACACGATTTTGGACACAGCTGAAGTCTACTATTGTCTCAAGGGGAATGGATACCTTCTAATGGAAAACCCTGAGGGAGACTGGGCTGCTGAGGAAATGAGTCCCGGGTCTGCTGTCTATGTGCCAGGAAGATATGCGCATCGTAGTATTAACATCGGATCCGAGCCTCTCGTGATGTTTTTTGTGTTCAGGGCAGATGCAGGACACGACTACGGCACCATTGAAACCAAGGGCTTCAGGAAACTGATCGTAGAGGAAAATGGACGGCCGACTATCGTGGATAACCCCAAGTGGGGATAAACGAAGAAGCGGAATTCCTTTATCGCGCTGCCCTTCACAGCGGCGATCGACACATAGTTGATAATTGAATAGTGATAACGAGTTAACCAACGAGGGTACGAGGAATGGCACGCACCGGAACGAACTGGACCTATGGTGCAGTTGGAACTGGATTGACATAGTAATTGGATTGTGCTATATAATATGTACGATGTACGCTTTCATAAAAGGATCAATTTCGGTGGCCCCGTAGCTCAGTGGATAGAGCAGCGGTTTCCTAAACCGCGTGTCGGACGTTCGATTCGTCTCGGGGCTACCAGTTTTTTGTCTTGAGACCTCTTGAGATATGCTTATATCCTGGCCTCTCTCTCGGATACTCTCATCCTCTTTATCATGAATTCATCAATTATGTGACTGTCTTATGAGGGATTTGCAGATCCAAGTGTGCATAAGAGTATCGAAACTACATAGGAAACAAGGCTGGGAGGTTGCTTTGATGGACAGAGATCAGCAATTACAGGCACTTTGCGACTCAGGAGTAGTCGCAGTGATCAGGGCAAGAAGTGTTGATGAACTTACCTGGGTTTGCAGGGCGCTGGCCGAAGGTGGAGTCAAAGGCATAGAGATTACAATGACTTCGCCGGGAGCTACTGAAGCTATTTACCAAGTCTCTAAGTTGCTGGGAAATGAGGCGATTATAGGAGCAGGCTCTGTGCTGGATCCGGAGACAGCGCGTATTGCAATGCTTGCCGGGGCCGACTTTATTGTGGGGCCGGCTGTGAACCTAGAAATGATAAAGATCTGCAAACGTTATAGCAAGATCGTAATTCCAGGTGCGTTTTCACCGACGGAGATTATTACCGCATGGCAGGCCGGAGCAGACGTGGTGAAGGTCTTCCCTGCTACCAAGTTAGGACCGTCGTTCATCAAGGATATTAAAGGACCTTTGCCCCAGGTACGTTTGACGCCTACCGGTGGTGTGAACATTAGTAATCTCGGAGATTTTCTAAAGGCGGGTGCGTCTTTCGTAGGCGTTGGATCAGCCCTTGTCAACAAGGAGGCAGTAGCGCAACGAGATTCGGTCAGGCTCACAAAACTTGCTGCGGACTACATCGAAGCCGCGCGATTAGCAAGAAAGAGCCAGGCGTGAGTTTGACAGGTCTTGCCCCGAACTCTTTGTAATGTTATTATAGGAGCAAGCATCAGATAGGCCTATGGAAACAGCGGTCAAAGTGGCGCTGCGACATTTCCGGTATAAGGTCGCGCTGATGGGCATTACCGAGACTACCTGAGAGAGTCTATAAAGACAGGTGGGGATGAATCGGTAAGGAATCCTCGTTGATAAGCAAAGCGAATCGGCGGGGAGGATGTCGGAAGTCATGCTATATGAACAACAGATGAATGATGAAACGTTCATGCACAGGGCCCTTCTGGAAGCGAAGAAGGCGTACTTGAAGGGTGAAGTTCCTGTCGGTGCCGTTATTACCCTGGACGGACAGGTGATTGCCAGGGCGCACAACCGTAGAGAGGAATTGCAGGATCCCACTGCTCACGCAGAGATGTTGGCAATAAGAGAGGCTGCAGC
>CZCA01000745.1_pt2 | contig 30238 bp, 27 predicted proteins | sample 591981 | NCBI WGS metagenome assembly CZCA01 (sample SAMEA3556810, study PRJEB10932) | anaerobic digester metagenome | reverse complement strand
ACCGAGGGCTTCGGCGCGATCCCCTTCGACGGCATCGTGCTGGCACACTCGAACGAGTCCGAATGGGTTGCCTTCAAGAACAACAAGAACAACGAGGCCTTCCTCGACCGCATCTACACGGTCAAGGTGCCCTACTGCCTGCGCGTGTCGGACGAGATCCGCATCTACGAGAAGCTGCTGGTGCATAGCTCGCTTTCGGAAGCACCCTGCGCCCCGGACACGCTCAAGATGATGGCCCAGTTCGCAGTGCTGTCGCGGTTGAAGGAGCCCGAGAACTCGAGCATCTTCTCCAAGATGCGCGTGTATGACGGCGAGAACCTCAAGGACACCGACCCGAAGGCCAAGAGCTACCAGGAGTACCGCGACTACGCCGGCGTGGACGAAGGCATGACCGGGCTATCGACCCGCTTCGCCTTCAAGGTGCTGTCGAAGGTCTTCAACTTCGACCACCGCGAGGTCGCCGCCAACCCGGTGCACCTGATGTACGTGCTCGAGCAGCAGATCGAGGCCGAGCAGTACCCGGCCGAAACCGAGGCGCGCTACATGGGGTACATCAAGGAGTACCTGGCGCCGCGCTACGCCGAGTTCATCGGCAAGGAGATCCAGACCGCTTACCTCGAGAGCTACTCCGAATACGGCCAGAACATCTTCGACCGCTACGTGATCTACGCCGACTTCTGGATCCAGGACCAGGAGTTCCGTGATCCCAACACCGGCGAAATCCTCGACCGCGCGGCGCTCAACGAGGAACTGGAGAAGATCGAGAAGCCAGCCGGCATCAGCAACCCGAAGGACTTCCGCAACGAGGTGGTGAACTTCGTGCTGCGCGCGCGCGCCAAGCATGACGGCCGCAACCCGAGCTGGACCTCCTACGAGAAGCTGCGCGCGGTGATCGAGAAGAAGATGTTCTCCAACACCGAGGACCTGCTCTGTGCGAGTGGTACCTGCGCGTGCGCAAGTCGTCTTGACGATGCCTGCCAGGCGCGACGGGGACTGGATCCCTGCGCGCCGCGGGCACGCCACAGGGAGGAGACATGGTCCGCATCATCGATCGGCGCTTCGACAGCAAGAACAAGAGCGCGGTCAACCGCCAGCGCTTCATGCGCCGCTTCAAGCAGCAGATCCGCAAGGCGGTGTCCGAGGCGATCCACGGCCGTTCGATTCGCGACCTGGACAACGGCGAGCAGATCTCCATTCCGGCGCGCGACCTGTCGGAACCTTCGCTGCACCACGGCAAGGGCGGCATCTGGGAGCAGGTCTTCCCGGGCAACGACCAGTTCAGCGCCGGCGACCGCATCAAGCGCCCACTCGGCGGAGAGGGCCAAGGCAGCGGCAAGGGCAAGGCGAGCAACGAAGGCGAGCACGAGGACGACTTCGTGTTCCAGCTCTCGCGCGAGGAGTTCCTCGATCTGTTCTTCGAGGACCTGGAACTGCCGCGCCTGATCCGTACCCAGCTCGCCAAGGTCACCGACTACAAGACGCAGCGCGCCGGCTTCAAGTCCGACGGGACGCCGGCCAACATCAACATCATCCGTTCGATGCGCGGTGCGCTCGGGCGCAGGCTGGCGCTCGGCTCGCCTTACAGCGCGCGCATCCGCGTGCTGCAGCAGGAGCTCGACGAGGCGCTGGCGCGCAGCGGCGAGGACAGCGAGGAAGTGCGTGCCCTGCGCGAGGAGCTCGCCGTGCTGCGCGCCAAGGTCGAGCGCATCCCCTTCATCGACAGCTTCGATCTGCGCTACAACAACCGCATCAAGGTGCCACGCCCGACCACGCAGGCGGTGATGTTCTGCGTAATGGACGTCTCGGGCTCGATGGACGAGGAGCGCAAGGCCATGGCCAAACGCTTCTTCATGCTGCTGTACCTGTTCCTGACGCGCAGCTACGAGCACATCGAGGTCGTCTTCATCCGTCACCACACGGTGGCCAAGGAGGTCGACGAGGAAGAGTTCTTCCATTCGCGCGAATCCGGCGGGACCGTGGTGTCGAGCGCGCTCGTGCTGATGCGCGACATCCTGCGCGAGCGCTACGCCAACGGGCAGTGGAACGTCTACGGCGCGCAGGCCTCGGATGGCGACAACTGGGACAACGACTCACCGATCTGCGGTCGGCTGCTCGGCAACGAGATCCTGCCCTGGTGCCAGTACTTCGCCTACGTCGAGATCACCGCCGGCGAGCCGCAGAACCTCTGGCGCGAGTACACCAAGCTCGAATCCGAGCACGACAACTTCGCGATGCAACGCATCGAATCGCCAGCCGACATCTACCCGGTCTTCCGCGAACTTTTCAAGAAGACGATCGCCTGAGTGCCGGCCCGGACAGCCATGCCTTGACGGAGCAAGCCCAATGAACGCCACCGCCGCGCGACCGAGGCGCACACAGAAACCGTCGCCCCTGCCCTCCGGTTCGGAATGGACCGAGGACGCGATCGCCCGATACAACGAGGAACTGGCCCGCGTCGCCGCCCACTACAAGCTCGACACCTACCCGGTGCAGATCGAGATCATCACCGCCGAACAGATGATGGACGCATACGCCTCGGTGGGCATGCCGGTCAATTACCACCACTGGTCCTTCGGCAAGCACTTCCTCGCCACTGAGAAAGGCTACAAGCGCGGGCAGATGGGCCTTGCCTACGAGATCGTCATCAACTCCAACCCCTGCATCGCCTACCTGATGGAGGAGAACACGCTGACCATGCAGGGCCTGGTGATTGCCCACGCCGCCTACGGTCACAACAGCTTCTTCAAGGGTAACTACCTGTTCCGCACCTGGACCAACGCCGACGCGATCATCGACTACCTGGTGTTCGCTCGGAACTACATCACCGCATGCGAGGAGCGCCACGGCGAGGAAGAGGTCGAGCTGCTGCTCGACTCCTGCCACGCCCTGATGAACCTCGGCGTCGACCGCTACAAGCGCCCGCCCAAGCTTTCGCTGGCCAAGGAGAAGCTGCGCCAGCAGGAGCGCGAGGAATACCTGCAGAGCCAGGTCAATGACCTCTGGCGCACCCTGCCTGCCCACGACGTCCGCGCGGACACGCGTGCCGAGCAACGCTTCCCGCCCGAACCGGAAGAGAATCTCCTTTACTTCATCGAGAAGAACGCACCGCTGCTCGAGCCCTGGCAGCGCGAGGTCGTGCGTATCGTGCGCAAGATCGCGCAGTACTTCTTTCCGCAGCGCCAGACGCAGGTCATGAACGAGGGCTGGGCCACGTTCTGGCATTACGCCCTGCTCAATCACCTGTACGACGAGGGCCTGCTCGCCGACAGCTTCATGCTCGAATTCCTGCAGTCGCACACCAACGTCGTCGCCCAGCCACCCTACAACAGCCGCTGGTTCAGCGGCATCAACCCGTATGCGCTCGGATTCGCAATGTGGCGCGACATCCGCCGCATCTGCGAGGACCCGGACGACGAGGACCAACGCTGGTTCCCCGAGATCGCCGGCACTGACTGGCTGGAGACCTTTGACTTCGCGATGCGCAACTTCAAGGACGAGAGCTTCATCGCGCAGTACCTGTCGCCCAAGGTGATGCGCGACTTCCGGCTGTTCGCGGTGCTCGACGACGACCGCGACGACCGGCTCGAGGTCTCCGCGATTCATGACGAATCCGGCTTCCGCAGGGTGCGCGACATCCTTTCCGACCAGTACAACCTCGGCGCGCGCGAACCCAACGTACAGGTGTGGAACGTCGACCTGCGCGGCGACCGCTCCCTCACCCTTCGCCACACGCCTCACCTCAGGCGCCCGCTCGGCGGCAGCACCGACGAGGTGCTACGCCACATCGCGCGCCTGTGGGGCTTCACCGTCCGCCTGGAGGCGGTCGGCGAGGACGGCAAGATCGAACTGCAGAACGAGATCCGCGGCGAACGGCACCGCCACCATGGCCTGATTTAAGCCCGCCCGCCCCTTCGCTGCCCCCGCTGGCGGCGATGCGGCGGCGCGCCCCGCGAGGACGTAGAATCCGGGCTCCACCCGAGGAGTCCCGCATGTTCAGCCCCCTGCGCCCCATCTATCCCGTCGCCGGCATCCGCGAGATCGAAAATACGCTGATCCCGAGTGCACGCCCCCCCCTGATGGAGCGTGCCGGTCGTGCGGCAGCGCAGGACGCGGTACGTCTGATCATGGATCGCCCCGGTCCCATCCTGATCGCCTGCGGGCCTGGCAACAACGGCGGCGACGGTTTCGTCATGGCACGCCAGCTCGCACAGGCAGGGCGCGAGGTCGTGGTCGCCTTCTGCGGCACGTCCGACCGGCTGCCTTCAGAAGCGGCAAAAGCCCACGCCGACTACTTCGCAGCTGGCGGCACGATCGTCTCCGATCTGCCGGCCGCCCCCGCAAATGGCTGGGCGCTGGTGGTCGACGCCTTGTTCGGCATCGGCCTCGGCCGCCCGATCGAAGGACGCTACGCGAGCTGGATCCAGACCCTGAATGCCCAGCCCTGCCCGCGTATGGCACTCGATGTGCCGAGCGGGCTCGACGCCGACACCGGACAGCCGCTCGGCGCTACGTTCCGCGCCACACACACGACCACCTTCATCGCGCTCAAGCCCGGCCTGCTCACCAACGACGGCCCCGACTACTGCGGCGAGATCAGCGTCCAGCGCATAGACATCGAGGCGCCCGCCTGGCTGGCTGCGCGCGGCCATGCAGTCGCGCCCGCTCTGTTCCGTACGCTCCTGCAGCCGCGCCCGCGCAACACCCACAAGGGAGTCTACGGCGATGCCGGCATCCTCGGCGGCAATGCCGGCATGGTGGGTGCAGCCCTGCTCGCCGGCCGGGCTGCGCTCTGGCTCGGGACGGGACGGGTCTATGTAGGGATACTCGATGACAACGGGCCTGCCGTCGATTTTGCCCACCCCGAACTCATGCTGCGGCGCGCAAGCGCACTCCCCGAGCGCCTCAGCGCGCTCGCCGTCGGCCCTGGCCTGGGCACCGCCAGCACTTCGGCGAGCCTGCTCGCGGCCGCGCTCGAGCGCAATCTGCCGCTGCTGCTGGACGCCGACGCGCTCAACCTGAGCGGCGCGGATCCGGTCCTCAAGCAGACCCTGGCCACGCGCACAGCACCCACCGTGCTCACCCCGCATCCGGCCGAAGCGGCGCGCATGCTCGGCACCGACACCGCCAGCGTGCAAGCCGACCGCCTGCACGCGGCACTCGAGATCGCCGCCTGCTACAAGGCGCTCGTGGTGCTCAAGGGCTGCGGCAGCATCATCGCAACGCCCGACGGGCGCTGGTTCATCAATGGCACCGGCCACCCAGGCATGGCCAGCGCAGGCATGGGCGACGTGCTCACCGGCCTCATCGTCGGCCTGCTCGCCCAGGGCTGGCCAGCCGAGTCCGCGCTGATCGCCGGCGTCCACCTGCATGGCGCGGCGGCCGATCGCCTCGCCCGCGAGGGCATCGGCCCGATCGGGCTCACCGCCAGCGAGACCATCGATGCCGCCCGCGGCGTCTTCAACGGCTGGCTGATCGAAGCCCAGCGCGACCCGCGCCTCGCCAGCGCAGCGTCGCTGCGACCCGGACGGTGATGGCTGCGGTGATAGAATCCAGCCACTCCGAGCGCCCACCTCAACCCATCGCAGCCCATTCTCGCCAGGTCCCGCCATGCTCTCCGAACAGCTCCGTGTCGAAATCCAGCGCAACATCGCAGCCTCGCTCGCCGAGGACATCGGTACCGGGGACCTGACTGCCCGCCTGATCGCGCCTGACACCGAGGCGCGCGGGCGCGTCATCACCCGTGAAGATGCAATCATCTGCGGCACGGCCTGGTTCGACGCCGCCTTTGCCGCGCTGAGCCCCGCTGCCGTGGTGCACTGGCACGTCAAGGATGGCGACACGGTCAAGGCGGGCCAGCTGCTGTGCGAGATCCTCGCGCGCGCGCGCGTGCTGCTCACCGCAGAGCGCACCGCGCTCAACTTCCTGCAGTTGCTGTCAGGCACGGCGACCGTCACCCGCCGCTTCGTCAACGCCGTGGCCGGCACACGCGCAAGGATCGTCGACACCCGCAAGACCCTGCCCGGCTTGCGCCTGGCGCAGAAATACGCAGTGGCGATCGGCGGCGGGACCAATCACCGCGTCGGCCTGTACGACGGCATCCTGGTCAAGGAGAACCACATCATCGCCGCGGGCGGCATCCGCGAAGTGGTTGAACAGGCGCGCTTGATCGCGCCCAACAACGTCTTCATCGAGGTCGAGGTCGAGAACCTGGACCAGTTGCGTGAGGCGCTGGACGCGGGGGTGACGATGGTGCTGCTCGACAACATGAGTCTGGAAGAGATGCGTGAAGCCGTCGCGATCACCGCCGGACGGGCGGAGCTCGAAGCGTCGGGCGGCGTCAATCTCGAGCGCGTGCGCGCGATCGCAGAGACCGGTGTAGACCGCATCTCGATCGGCACACTGACCAAGGACGTTCGTGCGCTCGACCTGTCTCTTCGCCATGTCGAAGGGTGAACCAGCGACGGCACCGCCTGCAATGCGCGAGGCCTCGCCCGAGCTCCCCACCTGGCCCACCGTCCCTGCCTGCTACGGCTGGCTGTCTCTGGATGCCCGCGGGCGCTGGCGGCTAAAGGGGGAACGTGTCGAGCACGGCGGGCTGTGCGCCTTCCTGAACGCGAACTACGCCAGCGATGAAGAAGGCAACTGGCTTGTCCACAACGGCCCGCAGCGGGTCTTCGTCGCGCTGGAGACCGCGCCTCTGGTCCTTCGCCTCCTCCCCGACGACGTACTGCTGACACACGACGGGCGCCACGCACAGCCCACCCCACCGGTACTCATCGACGAAAACGGCTGCGTCAGCCTGCAGACCGACCTCGGCCCGGCGGCGATCGACGACCGCGACCTTGCCCTGCTGCTTGCCGAACTGACGCACGAGGACGGCCGCAGCGTCGACGACGCCGCGCTCCTCAAGCTGGTGCAAGGCCAATCCGCCGTACCGCTTCACTGGCGCGGACTGCCGCTCAGATTCGCTCGCAGCACGGACGTCCCGTGCGAGCTCCGATACCGGCGCCATCCAGCGCCATCCAGCGCCGAGCCGCTGGGCAACGACCTGAGCACACGCTGAAGGCCCGGCCGCAGCCCCAAAAGCTCCTCGCGCGGGTGGAACACGCGGACAGAGGCAGCGGCGCAGGCAAAAGATTCCCCAAGGGCCTTGACCGGCCCCCGCAGCCTGAGGCTATAATCCGCGCCCTTATCGCGTTGCGCAGCGTTCAAACGACGTTGCGACGGCCGCGGGATGCCTTGGTGGTGAAATTGGTAGACACGCTATCTTGAGGGGGTAGTGGCGAAAGCCGTGCGAGTTCGAGTCTCGCCCAAGGCACCAACAGTGCGGTCCGGATGGGACTGCGCAAACAGAAAGGCCCGCTCGCAGCGGGCTTTCTTGTTTCTGGCCGGCGTGCCACGCACGGCTTGCGCCACCGCACGTCAGCGGTGGCGCCCCACCCGTTCAGGTGTGCTCGGCAACGAAGCGCTTCACCGCTTCAACGTCGGGCGCCATGACCTCCACGCGCTGCGGCAGCTTCTCGATGCCGTCGAGATCGGCAGGTCGCTCCGGCTCCCGACCCAAGGCCTCCACGATGGTCTCGGCGAACTTGACCGGCAGCGCGGTCTCCAGCACCAGCACCGGCACGCCCGCAGGCACTTCGGCCAGATGCTCCCAGGCGACTTTGACGCCGTCGGCGGTGTGCGTGTCGATCATCACCCCGTAATCCTTGAATACCTTGCGGATCGTCGCCAGGCGATCGGCATGCGTGCTGGCTCCCGACACGAAACCGAACTCGCCGATCCGCGCGAATTCGGGCGAGCCCGACAGATCGAAGGCGCGCCCGGCATCCACCTCGGCCCACAGCGCAGCAACCTTCCTGGGGTCGCGGCCGACCAGGTCGAACACGAAGCGCTCGAAGTTGGACGCCTTGGAGATGTCCATCGACGGGCTGGAGGTCACATACGTCTCGGCTGCCTTGCGCGGACGGTAAACGCCACTCCGGAAGAACTCGTCGAGTACGTCGTTCTCGTTGGTGGCGAGGATCAGCCGCGCCACCGGCAGGCCCATCTGGCGCGCGATGTGACCTGCGCAGATGTTGCCGAAGTTGCCCGAGGGCACGCAGAACGCGACCTGCTCATCGTTCGACGTCGTTGCCGCGAAATAGCCCTTGAAGTAATAGACGATCTGCGCCGCAACCCGCGCCCAGTTGATGGAATTGACCGCACCGATCTTGTGCTTCGCCTTGAAGGCGTGATCGTTCGACACTGCCTTCACGATGTCCTGGGCATCGTCGAACATGCCCGTGACGGCGATGTTGAAGATGTTCTCATCCTGCAGCGAATACATCTGCGCACGCTGGAAGGCACTCATCTTGCCATGCGGCGACAGCATGAACACGCGCACACCCTGCTTGCCCCGCATCGCATACTCCGCCGCCGAGCCCGTGTCGCCCGACGTGGCACCGAGGATGTTGATCGTCTCCCCACGCTTGGCCAGCACGTACTCGAACAGGTTGCCGAGCAGCTGCATTGCCATGTCCTTGAAGGCCAGCGTCGGGCCATTCGACAGCTCCAGCAGGCCGAGCCGGCCTTCCTCGAGCCAATGCACCGGGGTGATGTCGCCCGCATCGTCGCCCTTGCGCACATGGCAGTAGACCTCCGCGGTGTAGGTCTTGTCGCAGATCGCCTTGAGATCGGCCGGCGGGATATCGGTGATGAACTTCGACAGGATCGCGAACGCAAGCTCTGCGTACGACAGGCCGCGCCAGGCGTCGAGCTCGGCACGGGTAACCTGCGGGTAGTGCTCGGGCAGGTAGAGACCACCGTCCGGCGCGAGCCCACCGAGGAGGATGTCGCAGAATTCGGGATTGGCGGGCTGGCCAACGTGGCCGCGGGTCGAGATGTACTTCACGGAGCAGTCCTTGAGGATGGCGTTATCGGCACGCCCGGGTTGGCGCATGGCCAAGGCGCAAAGCCGGAATTCTAACGAATTCGGCAAGCGGATCGGCCGTTTACTCCGCCCCCGCGGATCGGGCCCTGCAAGCCCCGCCACCGCCCACGGTTGTGCGCGCCCGCGGCAGCGCCACCTGCCCTCGAATTCATCGGCACCACTGGCGCGTCGCGCCGATAGAATGATGGCTTCACACAACGCACTGGAGTCAGCGATGAACCTCGGAAGCATTCTCGGCCAGATTCTGCAGCAGGGTATGTCCAGCCAGGGGCGGTCGCGGCTGGATCACGCCGTCGGCTCGGGGGGTATCGGTGATCTGCTGGGCGGGCTGCTGGGCGGCCAGGGAGGTGGCGGCGCAGCAGGCGGCCTCGGCGATCTTCTTGGCGCAGCGCTCGGCGGCGGTCGCAGCGGCGCAAACGCAGGCGGCGGAGCGGGTGCCTTAGGTGATCTGCTCGGCGGCGCCCTCGGCGGCGGGTCTATCGGCGGCGGCATGGACAGCCGTCCCGCGGCTGCCGGCGGCGGACTCAACGACCTGCTCGGCGGCATTCTGGGCGGAGGCCAGACCGGCAGCGCACGTGCCGGCGGCACGGCTGGCATGGCCATCCTCGCCACCATTGCCATGGCCGCGCTGAAGAACTGGACCGACAACCGCCGCGAGCAGGCTTCGCCGGCCGGCTTTGCGCCGCAGGAACTGGAAGCGATGACCGCCCCCGACACCGAGGCGCTGATCGTGCGCGCGATGGCGTCCGCGGCAAAGGCCGATGGCCAGATCGAGGAAGGCGAGATTCAGCGTATCGTGGGCAAGCTCGGCGCCGACGGGCTGAGCGAAGAGGAGAAGCAGTTCCTCATCGCCGAACTGCGCGCACCACTCGACCTCGAGGCCCTGGTCGCCGACGTCCCGAACGAGATCGTCGCTGCCGAGGTCTATGCAGCGTCGCTGCTGGCGATCGACCTGGATACCCGGGAAGAGGTGGCGTATCTGCGCCAGCTGGCGCAAGCCCTCCGCCTGGACGGCGCCACGGTGGCCCGCCTCCACCAGATTACCGGGGCTACGCCGGTCTGACCCCAACGCGCCGCTTTGCGATGCCGCGAGGGCCAGCCTCGCTCAGGGGCTTCGACGATGGCGCCCGATCAGCCCGGGCGCCATCGGCTCACTCCGACTCGAGCCGGAAGCCGACCTTCAGCGTGACCTGGAAGTGTCCGACTTTCCCGTCGACGATGTGCCCGCGCGTCTCCACCACCTCGAACCAGTCGATATGACGGAGCGATTTCGCGGCGGTCTCGATCGCGTTGCGGATCGCAGCGTCCGTGCCCTCACTCGACGACCCGACGATTTCCACGAGCTTGTAGGTGTGATTGGACATTGTGGTCTCCTCGATGAACTCGGGCAGGGCTCCAGGCAGCTCAGCCCGCACTGGCGTCGTCACCGCCGGGCAGGCCGGCATGCCCGTGCTCGAAGCGTCTTACCGACGCACGATAGCCCTTCGTCGCGAGCACGGCCACAGCCACGAGGATGCCGATGAACACGATGAGCTTGAACGCCATGCGGATACGCTCCTCGCTGAGAGCCTGGTCGATCAGCCAGCGCCCGCTTGCGGCAACCGACTGGTTTCAGTGTAGCCGCGAATCCACCCGTGCGCCCGGGCGGACCTCAACCGGCGTGAGCTTCCAGCCAGTCGGCCCGATCGGCCCAGCGCTTCGCCTTGTCCGCCGCAAGGCCCACGGCCTCTGCAATGCGCCGCAGTGAAACGGGGTCCGGGCGATGGGCCATCACCTCGTCCCAGTAGTGCGCAAGGCTGAGCCACGGGTTGGGACGTTCGAGCAGTTCCGTCGTGTCGCCCGCTGCAATCATGCCGGGCTCAAGCACACGGTAGTACCAACCCGTAATACCGGCGGCCTCGACGAAGCGCGAGGCATTATCCACCTTCAGGCGCCGGTCGATCTTCCAGCACGGCGAGCGCGGCTGACTGACCTGCACGCGTGCCCCGCCAAGGCGCAGGATGTCCCCAATGCACAGATCATGCTCAGTCATACCCCGAGTGCTGATGTTTTCACCGAGCACCCCTGCAGCCAGCAGACTGGCACATTGAGGCCATTCCTCGGCCATCACGGCGTAGTGCTCGACCGGGTAGTGGTGCAGCGCCTTGTCGACGCCGCCGTGATGACGCAGGTCGGCCTGCTCGTCCCCCTCAAGACCGGTTGCAGTCAGGCGCACGGGGCGATCGACCGGCGCCTTGAAAATCCCCGTCGCCTCGCCGTCGGGAAGCATCAGTCGCACGCGCCCGACGAACACCTGGTCCACCTTCGCAACGAGCCTGCTCTCCATCGACGCCTCGTCCTCCAGCCCCATCACGCACCCGCAGATCCAGCACCGCAGCCCACTACAAAAAAGAGGTCGCTCCCTCAGGAAACGACCTCTCGCTCGTCACTGCACGCCGCGGTCAGAGACCTTCCATCCGCAGCTTGGTCACCTTGCCCTGTACCACCGGCAGCGCCTCGATCCTGGCGATCGCGGCATTGGCGTCGCGCTCCACGGTCTGGTGCGTGAGCAGGATGATGTCGGTGTGCGTCTCGCCCTCGGCGGCTTCCTTCTGATTCAGCGCCTCGATCGAGATGCCGCTGTCGGCCAGGATGCGCGTGATGTCGGCAAGCACGCCCGGCTTGTCCTCGACCCGCATGCGCAGGTAATAGGAGGTAACGACGTCTTCAATCGGCAGCACCGGCACATCGCGCACCTGGTCGGGCTGGAAGGCGAGGTGAGGAACGCGATGCTCGGGGTCCGAGGTGTGCAGCCGGGTGACGTCGACCAGGTCGGCGATCACGGCCGATGCGGTGGGCTCGGCACCCGCGCCCTTGCCGTAGTAAAGCGTGGCGCCGACGGCGTCGCCCTGCACCAGCACCGCGTTCATCGCGCCCTCGACATTGGCGATGAGGCGCTTGGCCGGGATCAGGGTCGGATGCACGCGCAGCTCAACGCCATTGTCGCGGCGGCGCGCGATGCCGAGCAGCTTGATGCGGTAGCCGAGCTGCTCGGCGTAGGTGATGTCGATCGAGTCGAGCTTGCTGATGCCTTCGATGTAGGCCTTGTCGAACTGCATGGGGATGCCAAAGGCGATCGCGCTCATGATCGTTGCCTTGTGCGCGGCGTCCACGCCCTCGATGTCGAAGGTCGGGTCGGCCTCGGCGTAGCCCAGCGCCTGCGCTTCCTTGAGCACCTCGGCGAACGGCAGGCCCTTGTCGCGCATCTCGGAGAGGATGAAGTTGGTCGTGCCGTTGATGATGCCCGCCAGCCAATCGATGCGGTTGGCGGTCAATCCCTCGCGCAAGGCCTTGATGATGGGGATGCCACCGGCGACCGCAGCCTCGAAGGCCACCATCACGCCGCGCGCCTGCGCCGCGGCGAAGATCTCGTTGCCATGCACGGCCAGCAGCGCCTTGTTGGCGGTGACCACGTGCTTGCCGTTCTCGATCGCCTTCAGCACCAGCTCCTTGGCCACGCCGTAGCCGCCGATCAACTCGACCACGATATCGATCTCGGGGTCGGCCACCACCGCGAACGCGTCGTCGGTGAGCTTGACGTCACCGCCGGTGACCTTGCGCGCGAGCTCCAGATTCTTGTCGGCCACGGTGGTGATGACGATCGGACGACCGGCGCGACGGGTGATTTCCTCGGCGTTGCGCTTCAGAACGGTGAAGGTGCCGCCGCCGACGGTACCGATGCCAAGGAGGCCAACGTTGATAGGTTTCATTTTGTCCGTGAGGTGTGAGATGTCAGGGGTGAGGAGCAGGCGGCGCAGCCGCCTTCCGGTGAAGGCTCAGGTGCCGTGGCGCTTGCGGTAGTTCTCGAGGAAGCGCGCCACGCGGCCGATCGCGTCGCGCAGGTCATCCTCGTGCGGCAGGAAGACCAGGCGGAAGTGGTCCGGATGCGGCCAGTTGAAGCCCGAGCCCTGCACCAGCAGCACGCGCTCTTCTTCCAGCAACTCGGCGATGAAGGCCTGGTCGTCCTCGATCGGATACATCTTCGGGTCCAGCTTCGGGAACATGTACAGCGTGGCCTCCGGCTTCACACAGGTGACGCCCGGGATCTTCGTGATCAGCTTCCACGCCAGGTCGCGCTGGCGGCGCATGCGCCCGCCCTCGGCGACCAGGTCGTCGATGCTCTGGTAGCCGCCGAGCGCGGTCTGGATCGCGTACTGGCCGGGCACGTTGGCGCACAGGCGCATCGAGGCCAGCATGTTGAGGCCCTCGATGTAGTCGTTGGCGCGGCGCTTGTCGCCACACACCACCATCCAGCCCGCGCGGTAGCCGCAGGAGCGGTAGTTCTTGGACAGGCCGTTGAAGATGATGGTGAGCACGTCCTCGGACAGTGCCGCCATCGAGGTGTGCTTGATGCCGTCGTACAGCACCTTGTCGTAGACCTCGTCGGCGTAGATGATCAGGTCGTGCTCGCGGGCGAGTTCGATGATCTGCTTGAGGGTCTCGTCCGGATACACCGCGCCGGTCGGGTTGTTCGGGTTGATGACCACGATCGCGCGCGTGTTGGCGTTGATCTTCGCGCGCATGTCCTCGATATCCGGCAGCCAGCCCTTGGACTCGTCGCACAGGTAATGCACCGGCCTGCCGCCCGACAGGCTCACCGCCGCGGTCCACAGCGGGTAGTCAGGCGCCGGCACCAGCACCTCGTCGCCGGCGTCGAGCAGCGCATTCATCGCCATCACGATGAGTTCGGACACCCCGTTGCCGATGTAGATGTCCTCGATGGTGACGCCCTTGATGCCCTTCTGCTGGGTGTAGTGCATCACCGCCTTGCGCGCGGCGAAGATGCCCTTGGAGTCCGAGTAACCGGCCGCGTTGGGCAGGTTGCGGATCATGTCCATCTGGATCTCTTCGGGCGAATCGAAGCCGAACGCGGCGAGGTTGCCGATGTTGAGCTTGATGATCTTGTGACCTTCGTCTTCCATCTGCTTGGCGCGAACCAGCACCGGGCCGCGGATGTCGTAGCAGACCTCGGCGAGCTTGGCGGACTTGCGGATCGGGCGCGGTGCCGCTGCGCCCGCCTCGGCCTTGATCACCGGTTCCGGGGATGCCGTCGCGAGCTCGAGTGTCTTCACCGCTTTCATGCCAGTCCTTCCTGATAGGTGGAAAACCGCAGCACCATTTTCCGATGCTGCAAAAGGTTGTTATCTTAGCCCCGCTCCCGCACTGCGGCAATTTTGCCATCGCGTCTGAACCCACTTCCACGCGCGCGCGCCGCGCCCACGACCGGACCATGAAGCTCTACCAGGACAACAACGCCAACACCAACGTCGTGACCGGCTACGGTGACGATCACGTCATGATCAGCAGGGTGCGCCACGACGGCAACGTGCTCGTCAGCGCCAGCCGCGTCGTCACCGACTGGGCGCCACAGGCAGCGGGCGACCTCAGCGGGTTGCAGGCCGAGGACCTGGACGTCGCGCGCGAGCTCGGTGCGGAGATCCTCATCGTCGGTACCGGCCGCCGCCAGCGCTTTCCGCAACCGCAGTTGCTGCGGCCCCTGATCGAATCCCGCATCGGCTTCGAGTTCATGGACTTCTCGGCCGCCTGCCGTACCTACAACATCCTGGTCGGCGAGGGCCGGGCGGTGGCGCTCGGCCTGCTCTACGAGCGCTGAGACCGCCGGACGCACAACCGCAGCAACACGCTCGCCCAGCGTGCGCGCACGAATGACTTCACGGGTCTGTCGCCATCGGCTAACCTCGGACCCGCAAGCCGCCCGGCGAGGCCTGGACACCCATTACTCACCAGCTTCGCATCGCCCCCATCCATGCAGGAGACCCCATGAGCGCGATCCACGCCCCCGACTTCAGCCTGCCTGCCACCGGCGGAAGCACGATCACCCTTTCCGCGCTGCGCGGACGCAAGGTGGTCATCTACTTCTACCCCAAGGACAATACGCCCGGCTGCACCAACGAAACACGTGACTTCGGAGCGCTCCACCCTGACTTCGCCGCCAGTGGCTGCGACATCTTCGGTGTGAGCCGGGACAGCCTGAAGAGCCATGAGAACTTCAAGGCCAAGCTCGAACTGCCTTTCGAGCTGATCTCCGACCCGGAAGAGAAGGCATGCGAAGCCTTCGGCGTCATGAAGCTCAAGAACATGTACGGCAAGCAGGTGCGCGGCATCGAGCGCAGCACCTTCCTGATCGATGCCGAGGGCCGGATCGCACGCGAGTGGCGTGGCGTGAAGGTACCCGGCCACGCCGAGGAAGTGCTCGCCGCCGCGCGCGCGCTCTGACCCCTTGCCCTGCTCGGGCGCGCCCCTGCGTGCCCGCCCCGTCGATCGACCGGACCCCCCGCCTCTCATGCCCGCCACCCTTCAAGCCACCAGCACCCCGGCAACCCCCGCAGCACCCGCCCCGGCACGCTCCCGACCCTCCTCGCGCACGCGGCGCGCAGCCACGGCCACCAAGCTCTTCGTGCTGGACACCAACGTGCTGATGCACGACCCCACCAGCCTGTACCGCTTCGAGGAGCACGACCTCTACGTGCCGATCATGACGCTCGAGGAGCTGGACAACAACAAGAAAGGCACGAGCGAGGTCGCGCGCAACGCACGCCAGGCGAGCCGCATGCTCGACGAGATCGTCTCCACGGCGGACGACGGCATCGCCGCGGGCATCGCCCTGGACGGCCCCTCGCGCCGGCAGGCCACCGGCCGGCTTCACCTCCAGACCGAAGCGATCGACATCAAGCTGCCGCCCGCGCTGCCCACGGCGCGCGGTGACAACCAGATCCTTGCAGTGGTCATGTACCTCGCCGAGAAGCACCCCGGGCGGGAAGTCATCCTGGTGTCGAAAGACATCAACATGCGCATCAAGGCGCGTGCGCTCGGGCTTGCCGCGCAGGACTACTTCAACGACAAGGTCCTCGAGGACAGCGACCTGCTGTACGCCGGCACCCGCGAACTGCCCGCCGACTTCTGGGACACGCATGGGCGCGGCATGCAGTCGTGGAAGGAGGAAGGTCGCACCTATTACCGCCTCAGCGGCCCGCTAGCCCCGGAGCTGCTGGTTAACGAGTTCGTCTACCAGGACGGCGACAGCCCACTGCAAGCCTGGGTAAAGGAAAAGGACGGGCCGGGCGTCGTGCTGGAGACGCTGATCGACTTCAGCCACCAGCGCAACAACGTCTGGGGCATCACCGCACGTAACCGCGAGCAGAACTTCGCGCTGAACCTGCTGATGAACCCCGAGATCGACTTCGTCACCCTGCTCGGCCAGGCCGGCACCGGCAAGACCCTGCTCACGCTCGCCGCCGGTCTCACCCAGGTGCTCGAATCCAAGCGCTACAGTGAGATCATCATGACCCGCGTTACGGTGTCGGTGGGCGAAGACATCGGCTTCCTGCCCGGCACCGAGGAAGAGAAGATGGCGCCCTGGATGGGCGCACTCGAGGACAACCTCGAGGTGCTCAACGGCACCGCGGGCGAAGGCGGCGACTGGGGCCGCGCGGCCACTCGCGACCTGATCCGCAGCCGGATCAAGATCAAGAGCCTGAACTTCATGCGCGGGCGCACCTTCCTCAACAAGTTCCTGATCATCGACGAGGCGCAGAACCTGACGCCCAAGCAGATGAAGACGCTGATCACCCGTGCAGGCCCCGGCACCAAGGTGGTGTGCATGGGCAACATCGCCCAGATCGACACGCCGTACCTCACCGAGGGATCTTCGGGCCTGACCTTCGTCGTGGATCGTTTCAAGGGTTGGGCGCATTCGGGCCACATCACGCTGCAGCGGGGCGAACGCTCGCGACTGGCCGACTACGCCGCCGATGTGCTCTGAGCGCCGCCAGACCGACGCGGCCGCCACCCATGACCGCCGCGCGGCGGTCCCTCGCCGCTCGACGGCTCACCTATAATCGCCGCTTGAACCGACGACAGAGACGTCATGACGAACGCAGCCGCGACCTTGCTGGTGGGCGCCAGCACCGATTTCCTGCGCAACTTCTCGCCTTTCAATCGCATGGAGGCGGAGGCGCTGAGCTTCCTCGCCGAGCGTGCGGTCCTGGCCTTTCATGCGCGCGGAAGCGACATCCTCACGCCCGAGATGGGCGTACCCCGCCATTTCCACATCGTCCAGCGCGGCAAGGTGCAGGCGCGCCAGACGGGCTCCACGGCTGTCACCGAGTACGCCAGCCTCACCCTGGGGCCGGGTGAGTGCTTCCCGATCGGCGCAATCTCGGCCCGGCGCCCGTCAACCAACGCCTACGTTGCAGTCGAGGACAGTTTCTGCTTCCAGATCACTGCCGAGGACTTCCTGCACCTGATGCAGATGAGCCCGGTCTTCCACCTCTTCTGCACCCAGTACATCGCCAGCCTGCTCAACCAGTCGCGCCAGCAACTGCAGACCACGTTCGCCCAACGTGCGGCAGAGCAGCAGACGATGACGACCTCGCTCGGCAAGCTGGTCACCAAGGAACCCGTGTTCGTGACCGCCGAGACGGCGACGCGCGCGGCGCTCGAGCGCATGAGCGAACTGCGCCTCGGGTGCATGGTGGTCGTCGACGCTGAGCGCAGGCCGGTTGGCGTGGTCACGCAGAGCGACCTCCTGCCGCGTGTGATCCTCGCCGGCTTCGACCTGTCGCGCCCCATTGGCGAACTGATGACGGCCAACCCGCACCAGCTTCCCGCCACCGCATCGGCCTACGATGCGGCGCTCGAGATGGCGACGCATGGCATTCGGCACCTGCTCGTGGTCGATTCGGAAGGCTTGCTCAAGGGGGTGGTTTCCGAGCGCGACCTCTTCAGCCTGCAGCGCATCAGCCTGCGCCAGATCCGCGCCGGTATCGAGAACGCGGCCGACATCGAGGCTTTGCAGCGCGCGAGCAAGGATATTCGCCAGCTTGCGCTCAATCTGATCGCGCAGGGTATCGGCGCCGAGCAGCTGACACAGTTCATCTCTGCCCTCAACGACGCCCTCACCCGCCGCATCATCGTGCTCGCACGCGAGCAGCACGACCTGCTGGGCATCGACTTCGCCTGGTTCGCCTTCGGGTCGGAGGGCCGCCACGAGCAAACCTTGTCCACGGACCAGGATAACGGCATCGTCTTTCGCGTCGCCGACGGCGGTAAGGTCGATGAAGCACGCATGCGCCTTCTGGCCTTTGCCCGCAGGGTCAACGAGGACCTTGCGGCCTGCGGATTTCCGCTGTGCAAGGGCAACATCATGGCGAGCAACCCCGACCTGTGCCTCACGCTCGACGAGTGGAAGTCGCGCTTCGGCGACTGGATCCGCGAACCCGACCCCCAGGCCTTGCTCAACGCGTCGATCTTCTTCGACTTCCGCGTGCTCTATGGCAACGAGCGCTTCGGCGACCAGCTGCGCACCTGGCTCAACAAGGCGGTCAAGGGCAACACGACCTTCCTGCGCATGATGGCAGGCAATGCACTCAAGGTCCTGCCCCCGCTCGGACGGATCCGCGACTTCGTGCTCGAGGATGACGGCACCATCGACCTGAAGAAATCGGGCGCGCGCCTGTTCGTGGATGTCGCCCGCATCCTCGCGCTGCGTACCGGGGTCGATTCCAGCAGCACGGTCCAGCGCCTGCGTCAGGCAGGCACCAAGATGGGCACGACGCCCGAGGAGATCGCCGCGATCGTCGACGGCTTCAACTTCATCCAGCTCCTGCGCCTGCGCTCGCAGCACCTCGAAACCGAACACGACGCCGCCGACGACAACCGCGTCAATCCCGAGTCACTCAACGAGCTCGACCGCCGCATCCTGAAGGAAGCCTTCCGCCAGGCACGCAAGCTCCAGCTGCGGCTCAAACTGGACTACCAGCTGTGAGTTGGCTTTCTCGCCTAAAGGCCGCGCGCAGCGGCGCGCATGCCCTCAGCCCGCACGCCGAGCAGACCCTGCGGAAGTGGCAGGCGCTGCCCGACGCTGCGGTCGATCGGCCGCACTTCGAGACCCGCTATGTCGTGGTGAACACCGAGGCGACCGGCCTCGACCTTGACCGCGACCGCCTGCTCGCGGTCGGCGGCCTCGGGGTCGATGGCGGGCTGCTCCACATGGACGATGCCTACTATGCCCAGCTCGACCCCGCGCCCACCGAAGCGCTCGCGGGCTTGCTCGGCCTGACGGGAAAGAGCCCGCTGGTGGTATTCAACGCCTCGTTCAACCGCAGCATGCTCGAGCGCGCCCTGGAGCAGCACCTCGGGCTCACCCCGTCCTTCCTTTGGGTCGACCTGTATTTTCTGCTCCCGTCCCTGTTCCCCGAGAAACGCGACCGCCCAGCCCGCCTCGCGGAGTGGATGGCTGCGTTCGGCATCGAGACCTTCCAACGCCACCATGCCCTTGGAGACGCCTGGGCGATCGCCCAACTCTTCCTTGCCGCGCAGGCGCGCGCGCTGTCCCTCGGCGTCTCCAGCCCAGCGGGACTTGTTGAGCACCAGAACGCGTTCCGGCAGAAGCTCAAAGTCTGATCCCTCCGCGCCGTGAAAAATGTCCGCGGTCCTGCACTTCGACCCGACATTTCTTGTTTACAACGCTTACTTGCCTGCGTATATTCCGCCGAATGTTTTTGCGCCCTGCACTTTTCTCCCTGACCGTTCTGCTCGCGTCGGCCCCTTTCGCCCACGCCAGCGAAGCGTCTGCACAGCCGCAGGCCAGGCAGACCTCGGTGATCGGTGAATATGCGGATGCAGCCGAACAACTGGTGGATGAGGCGCTGTCCTATCTCGGCATCCGGTACCGCTTCGGCGGCACGTCGCCGGAAACCGGCCTCGACTGCAGCGGGCTGGTGCTCAACGTCTTTCGCAATGCGCTCGGACTCGACCTGCCGCGCACCGCTCGCGAAATGGCCGATCTCGGTGACAAGGTGGGTCGTCAGGAGCTCAAGCCGGGCGACCTCGTGTTCTTCAATACGATGCGCCGCACCTTCTCCCACGTCGGCATCTATCTCGGCGAAGGGAAGTTTGTCCATGCACCGTCGAGCGGCGGCAAGGTCCGCGTCGAGAGCATCTCCACGCGCTACTGGGCGCAACGCTTCAACGGCGCCCGACGCCTGCTCGACGAGGACAGCACCCTCGACGCGGCGGCTCGACTGGCATCGATGCGCTGACGCGCAGCACACGTCGAAAAGCGCTGCACCAGTACTAGAAAAGCCCGACGCCTGATCGGGCTTTTTTTCATCTCGCCTGCGCCTTCCGTGGCACAGCCGCACACCCCTTCCCACATGTCCCGCAGGCGTCACCCATCCTGCGCCCGAGCGCCTGCTGCAGGGCGCAGGTCGAGCGCCTGCAGCACACGAAAGCCACACCCTCGCGGTTCGCTGCGTCGCGAAAGCGCTGCATCACGTTGTGCCCGATGAAATCGGTAAAGAGGATCACCATCCCGATCCCGCTGGGCAGGGGCGCGGTCCGGCGCTGATGGCTGGTATCACGCCCACTGACGTGCCCCGCGATGCGGATCCCGAACGCGTCGAGCACCGACGGAATGTTGCCGAGGCGATCGGCCCCCACCAGCAATGCATTCATGCTTCACCTTTATTGCGAACAGTTCTCATCCATGATGCCGCCAATGCGAACAGTTTGCAACTGCGAACCTTTATCGTTATTATTACCTCGCCGTAACAACCCATCCGAAGACACGCCACCATGATCAATAAAGTCCTCCTCACCGCCCTCGTATCCGCGCTCGGTCTGTCCAGTGCTGCAACTGCAGCCGAACTGAACATCTACTCGGCCCGCCACTACCAGACAGACGAGCAGCTCTACGGCAACTTCACGAAGCAGACCGGTATCAAGATCAACCGCATCGAGGCCAAGGAGGACGAGCTGCTCGAGCGGATCCGCACCGAGGGCGCCAACAGCCCGGCCGACATCTTCATCACGGTCGATGCCTCGCGCCTCGCCAAGGCCGACGAGATGGGCATCTTCGCCCCCGTGCAATCGGCCGAACTCGAAGCGCGCATCCCCGCTCACCTGCGCACAGCCAACTGGTTCTCGTACTCCACGCGCGCCCGCGTCATTGTTTACAACCCGGAACTCGTCAAGGCGGAACAGGTGCAGACCTACGAGCAGCTTGCCGACCCGGCGCTGAAGGGACAGGTGTGCACGCGCTCGGGCAGCCACCCCTACAACCTGTCGCTTGGCGCGGCCATGATCAAGCACGACGGCGCCGAGGCAACCGCGAAATGGGCCAGCGGCATCGTGGCAAACTTCGCACGCGCCCCCAAAGGCGGCGACACCGACCAGATCCGCGCAGTCGCTGCGGGTGAGTGTGGCGTGGCGATCGCCAACAGCTATTACCTGGCGCGTCTGATGAACTCGGAGAAGCCCGAAGACCAGGCTGCGGTGGCGAAGATCAAGGCCGTGTGGCCCAACCAGTCGAGCTGGGGGACGCACATCAACGTATCGGGTGCCGGCATGCTCAAGCACGCCCCGAACAAGGAGGCAGCGGTCAAGTTCCTGGAATACCTGGCCACGGACGAGGCGCAGGCCTATTTTGCGAACGGCAACAATGAATGGCCCGTGGTCACGACGGTGAAGGTGGACAACGCCGCGCTGACCAAGCTCGGCGCGTTCAAGGCCGACACGCTGCCCATTGGCGAGCTTGCCGCCACGGTGGCCGAGGCCCAGCGCATCTTCGATCGCGCCGGCTACCGCTGATCACACCCGGGGCGGCGCCACATCCGTCGCCTCGTCTTGCGCGGGAGGCTCCGCCCCCGCCGGAGATCCAGCCCCCGCCGCATCAGCGGCCGGGGCTGGATGCTTTTCCGAAGCCATGATCACACGGTTGCGACCTGCACGCTTGGCCTCGTACAAGGCTTCGTCCGCACGCGCGTAGGATGCCTCGTACCCTTCATCGGCTCGGTCGAGCATCGTCGCGCCGATGCTCACCGAATAGTGCAGCGGCCCGGTCGGCGCCTGGGCAGGCTGGTCGGCGACCCGCCGTCGCAGGCGGTCAGCGACACGCACCGCACCGAGGGCGTCGATGCAAGGCAGCAGGATCGCGAACTCCTCTCCGCCAAGCCGGGCGAACACGTCGGCCTCGCGCAGCTGCTCGCTCACGGTCGCAGTGAAATGCCGCAACACCTCGTCCCCCGCGGCGTGGCCATGTGTGTCGTTGATGCGCTTGAAGAAATCCAGATCAAGCAGCAGCAGGGCCGCCCGCGACTGCTCGCGACGTACGCGGCCGAGTTCTCCCTTGACCATCTCGGCGAAGTGACGGCGGTTCCACAGCCCGGTCAGCGGATCGCTGGTTGCAAGCTGAAGCAGACTCTCTTCCATCGCCTTTCGGGACGAGATGTCCTCGTGAATCCCGACCACCCGCAGGGGCTCGCCCTGCTCGCCGCGGTCCAGCACTCGACCTGCCCCGAGCACCCAGATCCAGTGGCCATCCCTGTGCTTGAGACGGTACTCGGCACGATATGCATCGGTCGCCCCGCGCAGGTGAGGCTCCAATGTGGCCCGGATGTCGCGCCAGTCGTCCGGGTGCACCCGCACCTCCCAGCTCGACACATGGGGCGCCAACTCTTCGGGGTCATAGCCCAGCATCCGCGCCCACACGGGACTGAAGCTCGCCTTACCGCTCGGGACATCCCAGTCCCACAGCCCCAGCCCGGCCCCCTCGAGCGCCAGCATCACGCGCCGCTCGCGCTCGGCGATCTGCTCCCGGACCCGGCGCCGCTCGGTGAAGTCGCGGCTGATCCGGATCTCCCCCAGGCTCGCGCCGTCGTTGTCACGATAAGGCGTACGCAGGGTATCGAGCAGGCGCAGGCGACCATCCTGGTCTTCGAGCCACTCCTCATGATGCTCGGGCGCACTCACCACAGGCTCATCCATACCCTCGCCCCCGAGCCCGGGACGCTCCGGAAAAACAGCGGCCTCGGTCAAGCCGATGATGCGCGCCTCATCGAGACCGTAGGCCTCGGCGAAGGCCTTGTTGCAGCCGAGATAGCGCCCACGCGTATCCTTGAAGGCGATGAGGTCGGGCACCGAGTCGATCAGCCCGCGCAGCAACGCCCGCTCCCGCGTCAGTGCATCCTGCGGCTCGCGCACGCCGGCCACGAAAACCGCGCGGTAGATCATGGCGAACGCGATCACCTTGTAAGTGTGGCCGAGTATGTTGAAGAGATCCGTGACCTCCACGTAAAGCGTGAAGTACAGCTCGGATAGCGCCAGCACCCCAGCCGCGGCGGCGAGCCAGCATGAGCTCGGCTCACGTTCGCGCATGCCGCGACGCCCGAGCAGCACTCCCGCCAGCAGATACAGCGCGACGAGCCCGATCTCGACAAAGCGCTTGAAGGTGGTGACGCCAACCCCAGGGACGAACGCCCGCGGCAGACTTTCCTCATGTGCCAGCACGACCCACGCCCATGAAAGCGCGAGCGCGAGCGCCGCGATGGTCAGCCCCCTGGCAGCCGCCGACGAACCGCGGCGCTCAGGCAGCACGGCATGCGCAAGCAAGCCCACCGCCGCGATCAAGCGCGCCGCGAGCCAGAAATGGATCGCCTTGTCGGCACTGCTCGGCGTGACGAAAACGGGCATGCCCGGGTACGAGAGGGTATGGGCAAAGTCGATGAGACCGACCGCCAGGAACACGGCACCCAACCACGCCAGTCGCGCTCCGCGCGCGCTGCGGCGCAGGTTCCAGCCGAGCGCGAACACCATGCCGGCCACCGTGATCGAGAAGAACTCGAGCGCCGAGTGCAGCGCCAGATAATGCTCGGGCGCCGCGAGCAAGGGCACCGCCGGAAGGAAGCAACTCGCGATGAACACGATCACAAGCGCTAGCACCCACAGCGCGGGGCCCAAGCCAAAGCGCCGTGCTGGCGTGCGGGTCGCCATCAGCAACGCTCCCGGAGCGAGGGCCGCCGCATCATTGTCGAGTGGATATGCGCGGCCAAACCCGACCGGCGGGCCAAGGCGCACATCGTGGATGGAGGGGCATTCAACCAGAAGCTTGTCATCGGGCCGTAATTATCCATTGCGGGCCGATCGATCCGCCGCTCTGTGGCGCACACGCCACAGCTTCTCCCTGTCCGCCGGCCAGCCCTTCAGCCCGCTCGCCGCCTCACCTTCAGGATCTGGCGCGAGATGATGAACATCGGCAGCAGACCGACAGCAACGATGATGAGCGCGGCGGTCGAGGCCTCGGCGAGGCGCTCATCTGCGGCGAGGGTATGTGCCTGAGTGGCTAAGGTGTCGAAGTTGAACGGACGGATCACCAGCGTGGCTGGCAACTCCTTCATGACGTCGACGAACACGAGCAAACCCGCCGTCAGCAGGCTGCCTCGCAGCATGGGGATGTGCACGCGACGCAGCGTGGCCCACTTGCCGAAGCCGAGGCTGCGCGAGGCGTCGTCCATACTCGGGGTGATCTTGCCAAGACTGGACTCGACCGTCTGCAACGCCACGGCGAGAAAGCGCGCCAGATAGGCATACACCAACGCGGCGATGCCGCCAGTGAGCAGCAAACCGGGGTTCGTGCCGAAGGTAGCCTCCCAGGAAGCGGCCAGCCAGTTATCGAGTCGGGTCAAGGGGATCAGCACACCCACCGCGATCACCGACCCGGGCACGGCATAGCCGAGGCCGACGACTCGGTTGAGCGCCTGCGGCAGGCGCGAGCGCGCGAGCCGGGCGGCATAGCCAAGCACGACCGCGAGCACCACGGCGATGATCGCCGTCACCGTGGCGAGCACGAAGCTGTTCCGCGCAAGGTGCACGAAGCGGGGGCCGAACTGTGCGTCACCCTCGGCAAAGGCCATCTGCAGCAGCAGCGCCGCAGGCAGCAGAAAACCCAGCAGCAGCGGCATGAAGCAGGCGAAGGCCGCAAGCAGACCGAGCGGCAGCGGCAATCTCAGTCGCACCGGCATGCTGGCCTGGCGCGAGGTGTTGTTGAAGCGCGCCCTGCCCCGCGAGATGCGCTCGAGCGTGAGGACGAGCACCACGAATGCGAGCAGCGCGGCCGAGAGCTGGGCTGCGGCGATACGGTCGCCGAGCGAGAACCAGGCGCGGTAGATCCCCGTGGTGAAGGTCTGGACGCCGAAATAGGAAACGGTGCCGAAGTCGGCCAGCGTCTCCATCAACGCCAACGCCGTCCCTGCCACCACGGCCGGTCGCGCCAGCGGCAGGGACACGCGAAAAAAGCTCCCCCACGGGCCCAGGCCAAGCGAACGGCCGGCCTCGAGCATGCCGCCCGCCCGCTCGAGGAAGGCTGCGCGCGCGATCATGTATACGTACGGATAGAGCACGAACATGAACATCGCGACCGCGCCGCCCACCGTTCGCACGTCGGGAAACCAGTAGTCTCCCCGCCGCCACTCGAAGGCCTCGCGCAACCACGTCTGCAGTGGTCCGACAAACTGCAGGAAATCGGTGTATACGTAGGCCATCACGTAGGCCGGCATTGCAAGCGGCAACACCAGCGCCCACTCGAAGAAGCGCCTGCCTGGAAAGTCGAGCATCGTGGTGAGCCACGCCGAGGTCACGCCGATCGATGATACCCCGAGCCCGACCCCGATGCAGAGGATCACCGTATTCCACATGAATTCGCCCAGCACCGTGTCGGCCAGGTGTGTCCATGTGTCGCCCGTCTCGCCGATGAAGACGTTCGAGAACACGGAAAGCACCGGCGCGGCGATCAGCGCCGCGACCGCGACGGCCGCGACCGTCAGGGTCGACCACTGCAGGCGCGCAGCGCCCTGTCCAGCCAAAGCTTTCATTCTGTATCCACGATGCGGGGGCACGCCGGAACTCGGTCGCCCGCCAAATTCGGCGAATTATAATTGATCGCATTTGGAACACCGCGATGCAATAATCGGGTAACACGTTTTCTGCCACCCGCCTGCCTCCCTCGCCAAGATGTCACACCTGAACCTCAACCGGATCGACCTCGCTTTCGGCGACCACGTCGTCGTGCGCCAGCTGTCGCTGAGCCTCGAAACCGGGCGAATTGGCTGCCTGCTGGGCCCGTCCGGGTGCGGCAAGACGACCGTGCTGCGCTGCATTGCCGGATTCGAGCGCCTCGCTGCAGGCGAGATCCTGCTCGACGGCGCACTGGTGAGCACGCCGACGCAGACCTTGCCGCCCGAGCGGCGGCGGATCGGGATGGTTTTCCAGGACTATGCGCTGTTTCCGCATCTCTCAGTCGCCGACAACGTCGGCTTCGGACTGCGCGGCATGGACGCAGCAACGCGGCGAACGCGGGTCGAAGAATTGCTCGGCCTCGTCGGACTCAGCACACACGGGCACAAGTTTCCACACGAGATGTCAGGCGGTCAGCAGCAGCGCGTGGCGCTCGCCCGCGCGCTGGCGCCGCGGCCCAGCCTGCTGCTGCTCGACGAGCCCTTCTCTAACCTCGATGTGGAGTTGCGCGAGCGCCTGTCCTACGAGGTGCGCGACATCATCAAGGCCACCAACACCACGGCGGTCCTGGTCACCCACGACCAGCACGAAGCCTTCGCGGTCGCCGACGAGATCGGCATCATGCACGAGGGGCGCATCCAGCAGTGGGACACGCCGTACAACCTCTACCATCGTCCGGCGAACCGCTTCGTCGCCGACTTCATCGGCCAGGGCGTGTTCCTGCGCGGCAAGGTCCTGAGCGACCATCAGGTCCAGATCGAGCTTGGCGTGCTCGACAGTTCGGTGCCGCTGGTCTGCTGCGCCGATTGCGCAGGCTGCGTGCATGGCAGCCCGATCGACGTCCTGCTGAGGCCCGACGACATCGTCCACGACGATGCCAGCCCGCTGCGCGCCGAAGTGGCGCACAAGGCCTTTCGAGGCGCGGAGATCCTCTACACCCTGCGCCTCGCGGGAGGAGCCAAGGTGCTGTCCCTGGTTCCGAGCCACCACAATCACGCCATCGGCGAGCGCATCGGCATTCGTCTCGACGTGGACCATGTGGTCACGTTCCCGCTCGAGGACGACGCACCGGCACCGGCAACACACAAGGAATCCGTGCCGGCATGATCCCGTGGCTGGGCGACGCGGTGGCGTTTCCGCCGGACGATCAGGCCTTGAGCGAACCGAATGGCCTGATCGCAGCGGGGGGCTCGCTGTCCCCCGCCTGGTTGCTTGCCGCCTATCGCCGCGGCATCTTCCCCTGGTTCAGCGAGGGCGAACCGATTCTGTGGTGGACACCGGACCCTCGCCTCGTGCTCATTCCGGGCCAGCTCCATGTCAGCCACTCGCTGCGCAGGACCCTGCGCAAGAGGCGCTTCGAGGTCCGCACCGACACTTCCTTCGCTGCGGTGATGCGGGCCTGTGCTGCACCGCGCACGCCGGGCCTGGGCACCTGGATCACGCCAGCGATGCAGGCGGCGTATCTGCGCATGCACGAACTGGGTTACGCCCATAGTGTCGAATGCTGGCGTGAAGGCAGGCTGGTGGGCGGCCTGTACGGGATGGCAATCGGCAGCGTTTTCTTCGGAGAGTCCATGTTCGCGTTCGAGACCGACGCATCCAAGGTCGCGCTCGCGCATCTCGACCGGCTGCTGGCCGAACGCTCGTACGCGATCATCGACTGTCAGATGACGACGCCCCACCTGCAGTCCATGGGCGCTCGTGAGATGCCCCGCGAACGTTTCGTCGAAACCCTGGCACGATGGGTGCCGGACGGCCCGCCCCCGCGGAAGTGGGAGGCGGATTCGGCCCAGCACCTGAGCTGGCCCTGAAACCGGACGCCTCTCTGGCGCTGCGACACCATGCAGAAGGACTACCCATACGCCCTCATCCAGTTCTACGCGACGGCGCCTTATGCGTGCTCGTACCTGCCAGAGCGCAACGCACGCTCGCAGGTGGCCACGCCCGGACACCTGATCGACCCTCAGGTGTACAGCGAGCTCGTGCGTCGGGGTTTTCGCCGCAGCGGCGTGTTCACCTACCGGCCGTACTGTGACCACTGTCGCGCGTGCGTGCCGGTACGCATCCCGGTGGAGCGCTTCGTCCCCAACCGCAGCCAGCGCCGCGCCTGGACGCGGCACCGCGGGCTGGATGCGATTGAACGCCCGCTCGATTTCTTCGAGGAGCACTACCAGCTCTACCAGCGCTACCAGGCGGTGCGCCACTCCGGTGGCGGCATGGACCTCGACAACCGCGAGCAGTACAGCCACTTCCTGCTGCAAAGCCACGTCGACACCCGCCTGGTGGAGTTTCGCGAGCAGGGTCACCTCCGGATGGTGAGCGTCATCGACCGGCTCTCGGACGGCCTGTCCAGCGTCTACACGTTCTACGATCCGACGCAGCCCAACAGCGCGTTCGGTACCTACGGCATCCTCTGGCAGGTAGAGGCCTGCCGCCTGCTCGATCTCGCTCACGTGTACCTCGGCTACTGGATCGAGGAGAGCCCGAAGATGGCGTACAAGGCACGCTTTAGACCGCTCGAAGCGCTGATCGACGGCGACTGGCTGCCGCTTGCCGAGGGGGACTGAAAGGCATCCCTCAAGCATCCGCCGGGGTGCCAGTCGGCGTCGAGCACTGCTTCGCCTCCCGCCGGCGGCAGCGAATCGCTACAATCCCGCGATGCTCTACGAACTCATCCGCCCCCTGCTGTTTTCGCTTGATCCCGAAAACGCTCACGACCTCACGGTCCAGGGCCTTCACTTCTTCGGCAAGCTGCTGCCCCCCGGGCAAGCCGAACCCGCGACGCCGGTGGAGGTCATGGGCCTGCGTTTCCCCAACCGCATCGGCCTGGCCGCCGGCCTCGACAAGAATGGCGAGGCGATCGACGGACTCTCCCGGCTCGGCTTCGGCTTTCTCGAGATCGGCACGATCACCCCCCGCCCGCAGCCCGGCAACCCGCGCCCGCGCATGTTCCGGCTGCCCGAGGTGCAAGGCATCATCAACCGCATGGGCTTCAACAATCACGGTGTCGACGCACTGATCGCACATGTACGCGCCGCGAAGTACCGGGGCATTCTCGGCATCAACATCGGCAAGAACTTCGACACCCCGATCGAACGCGCCGCGGACGACTATCTCGCCTGCCTCGACAAGGTGTATCCGCTGGCGAGCTACGTCACCGTCAACATCTCGTCGCCCAACACCAAGAACCTGCGCCAGCTGCAGGGCGAATCCGAGCTCGACGACCTGCTCGGCCGCCTGAAGGCTGCCCAGACGCGCCTGTCTGACACCCATGGCCGTTATGTCCCGCTGACGCTCAAGATCGCGCCCGATCTCGACGACGCCCAGCTCGCCAACATCGCCGACGCGCTGCGTCGCCACCGCATCGACGGCGTGATCGCCACCAACACCACGATCGCTCGCGACAAGGTGCAGAGCATCCGCCACGGCAACGAACAGGGCGGGCTCTCGGGCGCGCCGGTGTATGAGGCCTCGACCACCGTCGTGCGCCGCCTGGCCACCGCGCTGGCTGGCGAATTGCCGATCATCGCCGCAGGCGGCGTGCTAGAGGGCGCGCAGGCGCGCGCCAAGATCGAAGCCGGTGCGGCGCTGGTCCAGCTCTACAGCGGGCTCATCTACCGCGGCCCGGGACTCGTTCGCGAATGCGTGCGCGCAACGGCCTGAAGGTCTCCCCTTCGTTATTGCCCGGCGGCAAGCTCGCCGCGTACGGGCGTCGCCACGGTGGCGCGCCTGCATGACCTTTCCGATCGCTCCAGGAGATTTCCCGATGAACCAACGCCGCCAGTTCATGCTGTCCGCCGCTGCGCTCGCCGTCGCCGCCTCCCTGCCGCTCGCCGCCGCGGCTGAATCGCCCGCCAAGGTCGGGTTCGTCTATGTCAGCCCGATCGGCGACGCCGGCTGGACCTATCAGCACGACGAAGGGCGCCGGGCGCTGGAGAAGGCCCTCGGCAGCGAGATCGAGACCCGCTACGTCGAGAGCGTTGCCGAAGGCGCCGACGCCGAGCGCGTGATCCGCGAGTTCGCCGCCAGCGGCAGCAAGGTCGTGTTCGCCACCAGCTTCGGCTACATGAACTACGTCGAGCGCGTCGCCCGCCAGTTCCCGAACGTCACCTTCCTGCATGCCACCGGCTACAAGTCGGCGAAGAACTTCGCGCCCTACAACGCGCGCTTCTACGAAGGCCGGTACCTGAATGGCGTGATCGCCGGCAAGATGACCAAGTCGAACGTGCTCGGCTACGTCGGCGCCTTCCCGATCCCCGAGGTGCTGCAGGGCATCAACGCGTTTACACTAGGCGCGCGCAGCGTGAACCCGAACGTCGAAGTGCGCGTGATCTGGGCCAACAGCTGGTACGACCCGGGCAAGGAGCGCGAGGCGGCAATGACGCTGATCTCGCAGGGCGCCGACATGCTGACCCACCACACCGACTCCACCGCCACCGTGCAGGCGGCGGAAGA
>CZCA01000703.1_pt1 | contig 30378 bp, 36 predicted proteins | sample 591981 | NCBI WGS metagenome assembly CZCA01 (sample SAMEA3556810, study PRJEB10932) | anaerobic digester metagenome | reverse complement strand
AATGCTGTGCCTGCAGTCAACGTTACTATGATGAGAAGCACTGACATGCTGCTTGAATCATCCAATGCCCCTCGTATCCCAAACGTAATTGCCGTACCTTGGATGACTGCAAGGATCACCGCACCGTACCTGGTCCACTGCGCAAGCTTCCGTCTGCCTTCCACTCCGGCTTTTGCCATCTCTTCAAGACTGGGTATCACTACCTGTAACAACTGGATGACAATGGACGAAGTGATGTACGGGCCTACACCCATAGCGAAAACTGTAAACCTCAGGAGGGCGCCGCCTGCAAACATGTCCAGAAACTGGAACAGTCCGGTCTCTCCGAAAATCTTCACAAGTTGCGCAACATCCACCCCAGGGACAGGGATAAACGAAGCAATACGGTATACGGCGAGCAGCCCTATCGTATAAAGAATCTTCTTCCTGAGTTCCGGGATCCTAAAGGCGCTGGCAAGTGCTCCTAGCAACCTATATCACCTCGACTTTGCCGCCTGCCTGCTCAATCTTAGCCACTGCAGACCGGCTAAATGCATGGGCCCTGACGGTAAGCGGTTTCGTTATGTTACCTTCACCCAGGATTTTTACACGGTCATGAGCCCCCTTGATTACACCGGACACCTGAAGTGTTTCAGGCGAAACCACCGCATTCTCTTCAAATATCTCCAGATCCCGCAGATTAACGGGGACGAATCTAACCTTAAAAGGATTAGTGAATCCTCGTTTCGGCACTCGTCTGACTAAAGGCATCTGACCGCCTTCAAACATGGGGCCTTTGGTCCCACCGGACCTGGCTCTTTGTCCCTTGTGACCCCGACCCGAAGTTTTGCCACGACCACTCCCAATCCCTCTGCCGACTCGTCTTGGAGCTCGTTTCGCGCCTTCCGGCGGGGACAGTCGCTCAAGTCTCAATGGAGCCACCTCCTATTTCGTGACTTCTTCCGCATCCACCAGATGGGCAACTTTCTCAATCATCCCTCTAACAGCAGGGTTATCAGGAAGACAACGAGACTGATTGGGCTTCCTAAGCCCAAGAGCTCTGACAGTTGCCCTCTGGTCTTTTGGTCTGCCTATGGTGCTTCGTTTCAACGTAATCTTGAGCATCCCTTTTGTCTCCTGATTGTCTTTGGCATCAGCATTTCCAGACATCTGCCACACCCCCCTAGCCAAGTATATCCTCCACAGATTTTCCTCTTCGTTTCGCTACTTCTTCCGCCGTGTGCAGCGATTTAAGCCCTTGCTCTGTGGCACGAACAACGTTATATGGATTGGCAGATCCTAACGACTTCGTAAGAATATCGCGAATACCGGCTAGTTCTAAGATTGCCCTTACCGGACCGCCTGCTATTACCCCTGTACCAGGTGAAGCAGGTTTTAGCAGAACTCTGCCTGCGCCGGCTCTCCCCAGAACCTCATGGGGAATGGTGGTTTCAACAATGGGAACGTCAAACATGTTTTTCTTAGCTTCGTCGACTCCCTTGCGAATGGCTTCTGAGACCTCAGCCGCCTTTCCTACACCTGTCCCCACACGCCCATTGCCGTCTCCTACCACCACGAGGGCACGAAAACTCCGAGTCCGTCCCCCTTTGGTAGTCTTAGCCACAGGGTCTATATTCACAACTTTTTCCTTAAGCTCCGGACCTTCGAAATCCATCATAATCTCATTCACCCACTTCCCCGGACCTTAAAACTCCAGTCCGCTTTCGCGAGCTCCCTCTGCTACAGCAGCAACTCTACCATGATAAAGGTTGCCTCCGCGATCAAATACCACCCGCTTAATACCTTTTTCTTGCGCCCGTTCGCCAATAAGCTTCCCTACCAGACGTGCAGCTTCGACATTACCGCCGTTCTCTGCCTTCGCTCTTATTTCCGGGTCAAGGCTGGATGCAAACGCCAAAGTAGTCCCGCTTTGATCGTCAATAACCTGAGCATAAATATGCTTTAGCGACCTGGCCACCGCAAGACGGGGGCTGTCCGGAGTGCCGGCTATGCGTTTTCTTAGGCGGCGATGTCGTTTAGCTCTCGCAACCTTCCTGTCTTCACGCTTAAACATGACTTACTCCACCCTCCATACCTTCCACTACCTGGCGCCTGCGGCCTTACCGGCCTTGCCGGCTTTCATGCGGATTCGCTCGCCTTCGTACCTGATACCCTTACCCTTGTAGGGTTCCGGCGGGCGAACGGCTCTGATGTTAGCCGAAATCTGACCAACCAGTTCCTTATCTATGCCTTTCACCACAATTCTGGTGGGTGAAGGGACTTCTATTTCAATACCTTCCGGCGGCACCATTTCCACCGGGTGTGACAACCCCATCCCCAGGACTAGCTTGTTCCCTTGTTGAGTTGCCCTATAACCTGTCCCGGAGATTAGAAGGGTCTTCTGATAACCTTCAGTTACGCCTTGTACCATATTCGCAATGAGGGTCCTAGTCAATCCGTGAAGAGATCTTGCTTCTTTCCCTTCGTTGGAACGGCCTACAGTAATATTGCCATCCTCTATAGAGACACTGATCTTTGGGTTAATGCGCCTCGTGAGCGCCCCCTTAGGCCCCTTGATCTTAATAGTGGCGCCTTCTATCGTTGCCTCTACTCCTTTGGGAATTGGTATAGGCGCTTTCCCGACCCTGGACATTACCTCTCACCCCCTACCACACATAGCAGATTACTTCTCCGCCTACGCCTTCTTGTCTGGCAGTTTTATCGGCCATGATACCTTTGGGGGTGGATATGACCGCTATACCAAGGCCTCCAAGGACCTTTGGAATATTATCCTTATTAGCGTAGACCCGAAGTCCTGGCTTACTTATGCGCTTCAGACCCGTAATCACTTTTTGTTTATTGGGACCATACTTCAGATAGAGACGTAGGATTCCCTGTTTCCTATCGGCACTTACCTCATAGTCCCTGATATATCCCTCTTCCTTAAGGATCTTCGCGATGTCGCGCTTCACCCGCGAGGAGGGGACCTCAACGACGTCCCTCGTAACGGTGTTAGCGTTCCTTATCCTCGTGAGCATATCAGCAATAGGGTCCGTCGTTACCATTCACATCGACCTCCTCCATATGCGGAATTGCTTGGCACTGCCCATCACCAGCTCGCCTTCCTAACTCCAGGGATTTCGCCCTGCGAAGCAAGCCTACGGAAGCATATCCTGCACATATCAAATTTCCTCATATATGCTCTAGGTCGTCCGCATATAGGACACCTGTTATAATTTCTTACACGGTATTTCTTGGGCCGCCTCTGTTTCTCCATGAGACTCTTCTTAGCCAAAGCTATCCCCCTTCCGTTACCGGATCCGAATTCACTCTCTGGATTTATCCTGAGAAAGGCATTCCCATCGCTTTCAGAAGCTCGTATCCTTCCTCATCCGTTCCGGCAGTAGTAACAATAGAAATATCCATCCCTCTGAGTTTATCTATCTTGTCATAGACTATCTCGGGAAATACCAATTGCTCTTTGAGACCCAAGGTATAATTGCCTCTGCCGTCAAATCCGTCAGGAGATACTCCCCGAAAGTCTCTGATCCTAGGTAGGGCCACATTAAAGAGCTTATCCAGAAAGTGGTACATCCTCTCTCCGCGCAGTGTGACCTTGCATCCGATAGGCATTCCTGCCCTGAGCTTGTAGGATGCAATGGACTTCTTCGCCCGTGTAACTATGGGCTTTTGTCCTGTGATTGTAGTAAGATCACCGACTGCGGCATCGAGCGTTTTGGGATCTCCTACTGCTTCCCCTACCCCCATGTTTACAACAAGCTTGTGGATCTTGGGAATCTCCATGACACTGGTGTACCCGAACTTATCACGAAGAGCAGGTGCAACTTCATTAAGGTATTTCTCCTTTAGCCTTGCCGCCACTTTGGCTCACCCCCGATACCTATACCTACTTATCTATGTCGCGCCCGCACTCCTTGCACACTCGCACACACTCGCCATCCTCAGTTCGTTTTTTACCGGATCGAGTAGGCTTGTTACACTTCGGGCAGACCACCATTACCTTAGACAGCGGCATTGACGCTGCCTTCTTAATGATGCCTCCCTGCGGGGCCAGCTGTGTTGGCTTCGTGTGGCGCTTCACTTCATTTATGCCTTCCACAATTACTCGCCCTTCGCCGGCAAGCACCCGTAGGACTTTTCCTCGCCTATCCTTGTCTGTACCCCAAAGAACGACTACTGTATCGCCCTTCTTTACATGAGGTTTCATTGTCCTTAAAACACCTGCCTCTTCGCAGCCCTAAGGTTTCTTTTCAAAAAGTCCGCTATAGAACCTCAGGCGCCAAGGAGATTATCTTCATAAACTCCTTCTCTCTGAGCTCCCGTGCAACGGGACCGAATATTCGCGTCCCCCTGGGGTTATTCTGCTCGTTGATTATGACCGCTGCATTTTCGTCAAATCTGATATGAGTTCCGTCAGGGCGCGATACCGGCGCCTTTGTTCTGACAATGACTGCCCTGACTATATCTCCCTTTTTAACAACTCCGCCCGGTGTAGCTTCTTTCACACTGGCAACGACAATGTCGCCTATTCCTGCGAACTTTTGGTTGCCACTGCCTAGCACCCTGATACACTTTATCCTCTTACCGCCGGTATTATCAGCGACATTCAACATTGACTCTTGTTGAATCACCTGGCAGTCCCTCCTTGTCAAAGAGCGCTTCATGCGCTCTGGCTAATCCTGTACGGGACTACTTCGCCCTTTCAAGGATCTCTACCACACGCCATCTCTTACGCTTACTAAGCGGTCTGGTTTCCATCAGTCGAACCCTATCCCCCACTTTGGCCTGATTATCTTCATTGTGCGCCATAAAGCGCCCAGTTCTCTTCATCCTTTTGCCGTAAAGCGGGTGGGCGACTATTCGTTCAACAGCGACAACCACTGTCTTATCCATGTTATCGCTTACGACTGTACCGATGCGCATCTTACGCGTTCCTCGCGCGTCCACCGCACAACCCCCCTTAAGACTACTGGCTAATGCCGAGTTCACGCTGGCGCAAGACTGTCTTGACGCGCGCTATGTCCTTACGGACTTCGCGAACACGCATGGGATTGTCAAGCTGACCGGTGGCAACCTGAAATCGAAGGTTAAAAAGCTCCTCTTTCAGCGAATCAAGCCTCAGGTTGAGTTCATCGCTGGAGAGGTCACGTATTTCTCTAGCTTTCACCGGCCTCACCGCCTATCGTCATCCTCTTGACAAACCTGGTCTTTATAGGAAGCTTAAACGCTGCCAGACGCATAGCTTCCTGCGCCACGTTTTCCGGCACACCTGCAATCTCAAACATTATCCGTCCGGGCTTCACCACTGCAACCCAGTGGTCCGGGTTACCTTTTCCTGAACCCATACGAGTCTCAGCCGGCTTTTGGGTAACCGGTTTATCCGGAAAAATCCTGATCCAGACCTTTCCGCCTCTCTTAATATACCGGGTCATGGCAATTCTCGCTGCCTCTATTTGCCTGGCTGTAACCCATCCGGGCTCTTGAGCCTGAAGTCCGTATTCACCCATGGTCACCTCGGCGCCACCGGCAGCTTTGCCTTTCATTCTGCCGCGCATGACCTTACGGTACTTAGTCTTCTTTGGTTGTAACATTCTTACCGGCCTCCTTCAGCGGCAGCCTTCTCAGGAAGCACATCGCCCTTGTAAATCCACACCTTAACGCCAATTCTGCCGTACGCGGTGTGAGCTTCCGCAAAACCATAGTCTATGTCAGCTCTCAGGGTATGGAGAGGAACTTTCCCCTCGCTGTAACCCTCTGTACGGGCAATCTCGGCCCCTCCTAATCTACCGCTGACCCTTACTCTCACGCCTTCAGCGCCTTGCCTCATTGCTCGTGACATTGCCTGTTTCATTGCCCTCCGGAAGGAGATCCTCCGTTCTATTTGGGAAGCAATGTTTTCTGCGACCAATTGGGCGTCCAGATCCGGGTTCCTGACTTCAATGATTGCCACTGAGACGTGCTTGCCTGTCATGGCTTCAAGATCCCGCCTGAGTCCCTCCACTTCCTGACCGCCTCGACCGATTACCATTCCGGGTCTTGCTGTGTGAATATTAACCTTTACCCGGTCAGCCACTCGTTCGATGTCAGTCCTGGAAATCCCGGCATTATAGAACCTTGCTTTCACAAACTGCCTAATGTGGAGATCTTCATGGATCAACTGGGAGTAATTCTTATCATCATACCACTTCGCAGCCCAATCCTTGACTATTCCTAGCCTCAGACTATAGGGATGAACCTTCTGTCCCAACCTGTCATCCCTCCTTTTCCCTGACAACTACTGTAATGTGGCTGGTTCTCTTGAGAATCGGCGCAGGCATTCCCCTCATCCTCGGACGCCATCTCTTCATGGTGGGACCTTCATCGATTCTCACATCTGCCACATATAAGTCATCCTTATCAAGCTCCAGGTTATGCTCGGCATTGGCCACGGCAGATTTCAGGACCTTACTGACAAGCTCTGCCCCTCTTTTACGGGTGTGCCCCAGTATGGCAAGGGCCTCTTGGGCGTCCTTCCCTTTAACCAATTCCACAACCTGCCTGGCTTTTCTCGGAGCAATCCTGACATAACGAGCTATAGCTCGAGCTTCCATCATAGCCATAGCAAATATCCCCTCCAGCCCCCCGACTGCCTACGTCCCGCCTTATTTCAGCGAAGTAGACCTAGAAGTATGCGCTCCATGTCCCCTGAACGTTCGCGTCGGGGCAAACTCACCTAACTTGTGACCGACCATATCCTCACTGATATATATCGGCACGTGCCTTCGGCCATCATGCACCGCTATTGTGTGACCCACCATCTCGGGGAAGATGGTTGAGGCTCTTGACCACGTCTTGACTACTTCCTTACGACCCTTTTCATTCAGGTTTCCAACCTTTGCCAAGAGCTTCGAGTCAGCATAAGGGCCTTTTTTTAACGATCGTGACATTAGCCCAGCTCCTTCCCCTCTTACTTCCGCCTTCTAACTATCAGCTTATCAGAAGGCTTTTTCTTCCTGGTCCTGTAACCGAGAGTCGGCTTACCCCATGGTGTCAGAGGTGATGGCATTCCAATAGGAGCACGGCCCTCTCCACCACCGTGAGGGTGATCTACCGGATTCATGGCTTTACCCCGTACTTTCGGCCTGCGACCAAGATGCCTCATCTTGCCTGCCTTACCTATGGTGATAATCTCATGCTCTACATTGCCCACCTGTCCGATAGTGGCTTTGCACTCCAGCCGCACGAGCCTTACCTCGCCTGAAGGAAGCCTGACGTGAGCGTAGTTTCCTTCCTTGGCCATAAGCTGAGCCCCTACTCCCGCCGAACGAACCAGCTGTCCGCCTCTCCCGGGAGTCAGTTCTATATTGTGGATAATCGTGCCTGTGGGTATATCACGCAGCATAAGAGCGTTCCCGGGCTTAATATCCGCGCCGGTGCCTGACATAACGACATTACCCACTTTCAGCTCGGTAGGCGCAAGAATGTATCTCTTCTCTCCATCAGCATAATGGAGCAACGCAATCCTGGCAGACCTATTCGGATCGTACTCAATACTTGCCACCCTTGCCGGAACCCCGTCTTTTTCCCGCCTAAAATCTATGATTCGATAGCTTCTTTTCGCTCCGCCACCCCTACGCCTGGTGGTAATCTTACCATGCACGTTTCGGCCGGCAGTCTTCGGATTCGGGCGGAGAAGCTTCTTTTCCGGTTTCTTCTTAGTCAGCTCAGAGAAGGTTGGTCCGCTCATGAACCGCCTTCCCGGAGTAACCGGCTTATGTCTCTTGATTCCCAACTCTTACCCCTCCTTTATCTAACCACATTGCTGCCAGAGGGGAGTTCACTCCAGCCGCTTCGCCTTGTCAACAACTTATACGCCCTCGAAGAGCGGAATGTCATAACCTTCTTCCAGGGTCACCACGGCCTTCTTCCACTCAGGAGTCTTGCCTTCAAATCGTCCCATCCTTCTGGTCTTGCCAGGCATCCTCAAGGTGTTTACGTTCTTGACCTTGACCTTGAAGGTCTCTTCCACCGCTTTCTTAATCTCAACCTTAGTAGCGGCGATGTCTACGATAAATGTATACTTATTTTCTTCGAGTCCTCCCATGGTCTTCTCAGTCAAAATCGGCCTTCCAATAATATCCCTTGCGGTTCTCATTCGCCAAGCACCTCCTCCACTACATCCGCGACCTCCTTGGTAAGGAGAAGCTTGTCGTAGTTGAGGATATCGTACACGTTAAGCTCAGAAGGAGTAAGCGTCTTGACGCCGGGAATATTCCTAAGGGACAACTCCACGTTGTTATCAGGTTTTTTCAAAACTACAAGCGCCTTTCCGTCGGCGTCCAGTTTGCTTAACATGTTCACCATGACCTTCGTCTTTGGCTCACTCATGGACAATTCATCCAGAATCAGGACTTGCTCATTTTCAGCTTTCGAAGATAACGCTGACAACAGCGCAGCCCTTCGTGCCTTTTTAGGCATCTTATACCCATACGTCCTGGGCCTCGGGCCAAACGTTATCGCTCCGCCCCTCCATATGGGAGATCTGCGGCTGCCATGCCGTGCCCTTCCGGTTCCCTTCTGACGCCAAGGTTTTGCTCCGCCCCCGGCTACTTCACCCCGGGTTTTTGTTGACGCGGTACCAAGACGCTTTGAGGCCCGCTGCATAACCACAGCTTCATGGAGAACATGCCGATTGACAGGCACCCCGAAGACCGAAGCAGGCAGCTCGTAGTCGCCTATTCTCTCGCCATTCATGTTATATAGAGGCGCTTTTGGCATCTAGCTCACCTACCTCACTTCTTGTTCTTTGCCGCCCGGCTCTTCACTGCTTCTTTGATAATAAGCAAAGAGCCTCGTCGTCCGGGAACCGAACCTTCTACAAGCATCAAGTTGCGCTCAGGATCTACCCTGACGACTTCAAGATTTTGGATCGTTACGCGCTCTCCTCCGAGGCGGCCCGGGAGTTTCCTGCCCTTTAACACGCGCGCCAAACCGGTTGCACCAAGGGATCCCGGACGGCGATGGTACATAGATCCATGACTCATAGGACCTCTTCTGAAATTCCATCTCTTAATGCCGCCTGCGAACCCTTTCCCAATAGATGTCCCAACAACGTCAACACGGTCGCCCTCTTGAAATACATCAACCTTAATCTCAGAACCTACCTCATGGGGCAAGTCTTCCGATGCCCTGATCTCCCTGAGATAACGCTTTGGGCTAACCTTACTACGCTTGAAATGACCCATTTCCGGTTTATTCACCAGTCGCTCGCGAATATCGCCATATCCAAGCTGAATGGCGGAGTAGCCATCTTTATCCACGGTCTTCTTCTGAACGACTACGCATGGGCCGGCTTCTATTACTGTCACCGGGATTGTATGTCCTTCATCAGTAAATACTTGTGTCATTCCGAGCTTTTTTCCTAGTATCCCTTTTGCCATTTACCTCGCACCCCCTTCGTTCTCACATTCACGCTATACCCGCTCGGGTCACGAGGCGAGGTTAAAGCTTAATCTCAATGCCCACACCTGCAGGCAAGTCCAGTCTCGTAAGATCGTCAATAGTTTTCTGGGTAGGCTCGATGATATCAATAAGCCTCTTATGAGTCCTCATTTCAAACTGCTCTCTTGAGTCTTTGTCCACATGGACGGATCTTAACACCGTGAATACACTCCGTTCAGTCGGCAACGGAACAGGACCTGAAATCCGTGCCCCACTACGCCTCGCAGTTTCTACGATCTTCTCCGCTGACTGGTCCAGCAGTCTGTGGTCAAATGCTTTTAGCTTGATTCTGATTTTCTGTTCAGCCATGGCCTTAATTCCTCCTCGCATTCGTCTGATCCGGTTTGCAGACTCGCTCCCCCGGAATTCCCATGCCAAAGCACGCAACCTCCAGGTTCATAGCTCGTAGCAAGGGGCCGGGCACGCGCCAGGTTCAGCCCGGCCCATCTATTCCTCATTCGTTGGGTAATGCATATCTTTACTCAATCAAAGATGATACAACGCCTTTACCGATTGTACGGCCGCCTTCACGAATAGCGAACCTTAGACCTTCCTCAAGAGCGATAGGCGTAATCAGCTCAATGGACATTGTGATATTATCACCGGGCATTACCATTTCGACTCCCTCAGGAAGCAATGCATTGCCTGTTACGTCCGTGGTCCGGAAGTAGAACTGCGGACGATATCCTGTGAAGAACGGTGTATGTCTTCCGCCTTCTTCCTTAGACAGAACATAGACCTCGCCCTTGAACTTCGTGTGGGGCTTGATGGAACCCGGTTTCGCGAGGACCTGACCCCTCTCAATTTCATCCTTCTCAACACCCCGGAGCAGAACGCCGATGTTATCTCCTGCTACACCTTGCTCAAGAGTCTTACGGAACATCTCTACACCTGTAACCACTGTAGCCCTGGACTCCTCAGTAAGTCCGACAATCTCCACCTGTTCCCCTACCTTGACTGTTCCTCTCTCCACCCTACCCGTGGCAACTGTGCCGCGGCCGGTAATTGAGAATACGTCTTCAACAGGCATAAGGAATGGTCTGTCAACATCACGCTCAGGTGTGGGAACATACTGATCCACCTCATCCATGAGCTTAAAGATCTGACCGCACCACTTGCAATCGCGACTTCCGCAACCACACTCTAACGCCTTCAGGGCGGAACCTCGCACAAATGGAATATCGTCTCCCGGGAACTCGTTCTTGGAAAGAAGCTCCCTGACTTCCATCTCAACGAGGTCTACCAGTTCCTCTTCGTCTTCCATTCTGTCGCATTTGTTGAGGAACACAACGATGTAAGGGACGCCTACCTGCCGTGCAAGTAGGATGTGCTCCCTGGTCTGAGGCATCGGTCCATCCTCTGCGCTTACCACGAGAATAGCTCCGTCCATCTGCGCTGCGCCGGTAATCATGTTCTTTACATAGTCAGCGTGTCCAGGACAGTCAACGTGAGCATAGTGTCTATTCTCCGTCTCATACTCGACGTGATAGGTAGAGATGGTGATACCGCGCTCCCTCTCCTCAGGAGCCTTGTCAATGTCTTCAAACTTCCTATAGTCCGCCAAGCCCGCTTTACTCAGAGTAAGCGTAATCGCTGAAGTCAACGTCGTCTTTCCGTGGTCAATATGTCCGATAGTCCCGACATTGACATGGGGCTTTGTCCTCTCAAATTTCTGCTTGGCCATTCCTGTCATCCTCCCTTGGAATTGGTCTTCTTCCTATCACCATTTTTTATCTTCCCCAAGCTATCACATTTTTCGCAATAGCTTCGGGCACTTCCTCATAGCACATGAAATGCATATCATATGTCCCTCGCCCTTGGGTCAGGGATCTCAGATCTGTAGCGTATCCGAACATCTCTGCTAAAGGCACCTGGGACTTAATCACATGGAATGGTCCTTCCCTCTCCATACCTTGGACCTTACCTCGCCTTGCGCTTATGTCAGCAAGGACATCTCCGGCAAACCCGTCAGGAACCATCACTTCAACACTCATGATCGGCTCAAGAAGACGCGGGTTCGCCCGCCTCACCCCATCCTTGACAGCCATGGACGCTGCAATTCTGAACGCCATCTCTGATGAGTCTACCTCATGGTAAGACCCGTCAACAAGTGTCACTTTTATGTCAACCATGGGATAGCCTGCCAACTCCCCTGCGTCCATCGCGTCTTTTACGCCGGCCTCGACAGATCGAATAAATTCCTTTGGAACCACTCCGCCTTTTGTGGCGTCCTCAAATGCAAACCCTTCACCGGGAGATTGAGGCGAAAGAGTAAGGACAACATGCCCATACTGCCCTTTGCCCCCTGACTGTCTTATAAACTTCCCGTCGCTTTGCACGCTAGAAGTAATGGTTTCTCTGTATGCCACTTGCCGTTTACCTACATTAGCGCTGACTCCGAATTCCCTGATTAATCTGTCTACGATAACCTCCAGGTGCAGCTCGCCCATACCTGAAATAATTGTCTGCCCTGTATCAGGATCTTGCTTTACCTGGAATGTCGGATCTTCTTCTGCAAGCCGAGCCAGAGTTGTGGCCAGCTTGTCTTCATCTGATTTAGTCTTTGGCTCCACTGCCACAGATATGACAGGTTCCGGAATAGCCATCGTCTCAAGAATAACAGGGTTGTCTTCATCGCACAGGGTGCTCCCGGTAGCGACCTCCCTGAATCCTACCGCAGCCACTATATCGCCTGCATAAGCGCAGTCAACATCTTGACGGTGATTGGCATGCATCTGCAGGATGCGAGCAAGCCTTTCCTTCTTGTTCTGGCTGATGTTATACACATACGAACCTGCATGAACAGACCCGGAGTACACCCTGAAGTATGTTAGTTTCCCAACATACGGATCGGCTGCAATCTTGAAAGCCAAAGCACAAAATGGTTCGTCTTCATTGGGCAACCGCTCTTCTTCTTCTCCGGTGGACGGATTAATTCCGACAACAGGAGGAAGATCCATCGGAGCAGGCAAGTAGTCTACCACTGCGTCCAGCAAAAGTTGGACTCCCTTATTTCTGAAGGCTGAACCGCAAAGTACCGGTATCACTTTGGCGGACAACGTCCCTTTCCTAAGCGCAACCTTTATCTGCTCCGGAGTAACGGTTCGCCCCTCGATGTAATTTACCATAATAGTGTCGTCTACATCAGCAAGGGCTTCAATCAGCTCTTCCCTGCGCTTCGCGGCTTCTTCCCTGAACTCATCGGGGATTTCCGTTTCTTCTCTCTTGATTCCGAGATCATCCATGTACACAATGGCTTTTTCATGGATGAGGTCTATTATTCCGCGAAATTTCTCTTCAGCGCCAATGGGAATTTGAATCGGCACACCGTTAGCGCCAAGCCTATCTCTTATCATCTTCACGCATCGACCGAAATCCGCGCCGACCCTATCCATCTTATTGACGAATATAACCCGTGGCACCCTGTACCTGTCCGCCTGCCGCCATACAGTCTCGGATTGGGGTTCCACTCCACCTACAGCACACAATACAGTGATTGCGCCGTCTAATACACGGAGCGACCTCTCAACTTCCATTGTGAAGTCCACGTGTCCGGGAGTGTCTATAACGTTGATTCGATGGTCGCGCCAGTAGCAAGTGGTAGCAGCAGCCGTAATTGTAATTCCACGCTCCTGCTCCTGTACCATCCAGTCCATTGTCGCAGCCCCATCGTGAACTTCTCCGATCCTGTGAACCCGACCTGTATAGAAGAGGATACGCTCGGTGGTGGTAGTTTTTCCCGCGTCAATGTGTGCCATTATACCGATATTTCTTGTCTTTTCAAGTGAAAATCTTTCGGCCACCTTACATCCCCTCCTTCCTTCGGAAAACTCTGACCGGAGAATCTAAAAAACCTAACAACCTACCCTACCACCTAAAATGAGCGAATGCTTTATTTGCCTCTGCCATTCTGTGAGTATCTTCCCTCTTCCTTACTGAAGCCCCTTGACCTGCTGAAGCATCAAGCAGTTCAGCAGCTAATTTCTCAGCCATAGATTTTTCAGACCTGGCTCGGGAGTTTTCAGCTATCCAACGCAGCGCCAGTGTAGTGCGTCTTTCTGCCCGCACTTCAATAGGCACCTGATAGGTAGCGCCTCCGACCCTACGCGGTCTGACCTCCAGAATAGGCATGACATTCTTTACTGCCCGTTCAAATACTTCTATTGGGTCTTTCTTAGTCTTTTCAGCAATAATGTTCATGGCATCGTAGAAAATTGATTCAGCGACACCTTTCTTACCATCGAGGAGCAGCTTATTGATGAGTTGAGCTACTAACTCGTTACCATATACCGGATCCGAAATTACTTCTCGTCTAGAGATTCTGCCCCGCCTGGGCATCCGCACACCTCCTTCCTTTAAGGAAGCCATTCTCATTTAGTATTTACTATTTCGGCCTCTTGGTTCCGTACTTTGATCGCGCCTGTCTCCTGTCTGCTACCCCTGCAGCGTCGAGGGTTCCCCGCACAATATGATAACGCACGCCCGGAAGATCTTTTACTCTGCCACCCCTGATAAGGACTACAGAGTGCTCCTGAAGATTATGTCCTATCCCAGGAACGTATGCAGTTACCTCGAGGCCGTTACTAAGTCTGACTCTGGCAATTTTGCGCAGCGCAGAGTTAGGCTTCTTAGGGGTTGTTGTCCTAACAACTGTGCAGACGCCTCTCTTCTGCGGTGCCCCACCGGTGTAATGAGATCTCCGGGTACGAGAATTGTAAATCCACCTAAGAGCTGGAGCAGACGATTTCTCTGTCATTTTCTTGCGTCCCTTACGCACTAGTTGATTAATTGTGGGCACGCTGTTTCGCACCTCCTTCCCCAAATGAACTTACCCTTACACATAACATGCCCCTTCCACCTCGAGGTGCAAGGGGCACCGTGGAACGTCGTATTTCAACCGTTACAATCCTGGTCTTAACCGACTAGAATTGCTACCGAAGCAGCTCCAACCTCAATGCCACATGCTTTCCCGAGTTGCGCCATGGTATCAACATAGATGATTTCAACGTTATTTGCCCTGCACAACTCTAATACACTTGTAGTAATCCTCTCATCGGCATCCCTTGCCAGGTAAACAGTCTTGGCTTCTCCCCTTTCCAGAGCTTTGATGGTCTGCTTTGTTCCTACGGCTTTACGCCGCGCCATCCTCAACTCATCGTGGGACATATCCTGTTTTCTCTCCTCCCTGGATCTCCTCGTCACGTCAAAGCGCCGAAAAAGCAAGGAAATCGTACGCCATCACATTCTAGCATTGTGTTATGACCGTTGTCAAGAAGTCGTGAAAACTCTTCCCTAGGATAAGATACCGCCAAGTGATTCTCGAGCATCTTCCACCGGAGAAGCAGACTTCTGATATTCATCAGTATCCCCATGGTTATCAAGGACTTCTGCATCCTCGTCCGGTCTCTCTTCCTCACCTGCAGCTGCTTCCGCCATCGGAGTCATGGGAACAACGTTTCTATACCGGCTCATACCTGTACCCGCAGGTATGAGTTTACCTATAATTACATTCTCTTTCAACCCAATCAGAGGATCCACACGCCCCTTAATTGAAGCGTCCGTCAATACTCTCGTTGTCTCCTGGAAGGAAGCTGCTGACAAGAAGCTGTCCGTTGCCAGTGAAGCCTTGGTAATTCCTAAAATTGCAGGCTTGGCTGTAGCAGGGGATTTGCCCTCTTTTACAGCATTTGCATTTTCCTCCTCAAATTCAAAGACATCTACCAGTCCGCCGGGTAGAAGCTCCGTGTCTCCCGGATCATCGACTTTCACCTTACGAAGCATCTGCCTGATTACCACTTCAATATGCTTGTCATTGATCTCCACGCCCTGGGACCTGTATACATCCTGGACCTCCTTGACAAGGTAGCTTTGAACCGCGCGGACGCCTTTCACTCTGAGAATGTCGTGGGGATTCAGTGAACCTTCAGTAATCTGATCCCCCGCAGTTATCATCTGGCCTTCTCTGACTTCGAGCCTTGCGCCATAGGGTACGGTATAAGATTTCTCGTCCCCGTCATCAGACTTGACCAGGACTTTTCTTGTGCCTTTTGATTCCGCTACGCTGACACGACCGTCAATATCACTGATAACTGCTTGCCCCTTGGGTTTTCTGGCTTCAAACAGCTCTTCAACCCTGGGCAAGCCGTGGGTAATGTCATCACCTGCTACGCCACCGGTATGGAACGTCCTCATAGTAAGCTGCGTGCCCGGCTCGCCTATGGACTGAGCAGCAATGATACCGACGGCTTCACCGACCTCCACAAGGTTTCCGGTAGCCAGGTTGCGTCCGTAGCATTTTACGCACACCCCGTATCTGGTCCTGCATGTCAGAGGGGATCTTACCGTTACCTCTGTTATTCCTGCCGAATCTATCTCTTTCGTGTGTTCTTCAAGGATTTCCTCATTTGCCTCTACAATAACCTCGCCTGTATCAGGGTGAACAATGTCTTCACAAGCAACTCTGCCGATAATCCTCTCTCTTAACGTCTCGACCTCTTCGTCTCCTTGACGAATTGCAGAGAGGCGTATCCCCTGATCTGTTCCGCAATCATCCTCTCGCACAATAACATCCTGAGCCACGTCTACAAGGCGCCTCGTAAGGTAGCCTGAGTCGGCTGTCCTAAGCGCTGTGTCAGCAAGGCCTTTTCGCGTCCCGTGTGTGGAACTGAAGTACTCAAGCACTGTCAATCCCTCGCGGAAGTTCGCTTTAATCGGAAAGTCGATAGTCCGCCCTGACGGGTCAGCTACAAGGCCTCTCATCCCCGCCAGCTGGCTTAACTGCGAGACGTTTCCACGAGCTCCTGAGGTTGCCATCATGTAAACAGGATTAAGTTCATGAAGGCTCTTTAGCATTGCATCCTGAACCTTCTCCTTAGCTTCAGTCCATCTGTCTATCACAAGCTGATATCGCTCGTCATTAGTAATAAGGCCCCGTCTGTGCTGCTGTTCAATTTCTTCCACTTGTTTTTCGGCATTTTCTATAATCTTCGCTTTCTCATCCGGTACCACAACATCCTCTACCCCGACAGTTGTCCCGGATTGAGTGGCGTACCTGAATCCAATGGTCTTCAGATTGTCAAGGATCATCGCTGTTTTCGCGTTCCCGTATCTCTGGTGACACATTGCTATAAGCTCCACAAGGAATCCCTTTTTCACAGGACGGCCTGTGGGGGCTTCTTTCACTATTTCTTCTATGGAACGATCCCTCTCGGAATCGATTACTGCACCGGTTAGGACTGACTCATCCACTGGGTCTTCCACTGCATCATTAATATAGGGAAAATCATCAGGGAAGATCCTGTTGAAAACAAGTCTGCCTACACTCGTCACAAGGAGTTTCCTCTGTCTATCCTCGTCAGTGAATCCGACAACATGTTTTTCCTTAGGCATTCTCACGGCAATGAGAGAGTGAAGGGTTATACAGCCTTCCTTGTACGCCATATACGCCTCGTCAGGACTTGCGAAATACTTGCCTTCGCCTTTCTCTCCCCGTTGAGCTATGGTCAAGTAATAGCAACCGAGAACAAGGTCCTGTCCAGGCGTGGCTATGGGTTTGCCATGAGCGGGGGACAAGAGGTTATTTGCAGATAGCATTAGGAATCTTGCCTCAGCCTGCGCTTCTGCAGACAATGGCACATGAACTGCCATCTGGTCCCCGTCAAAGTCCGCATTATATGCCGGACAGACCAAGGGATGGATCTGGATTGCCTTGCCTTCCACCAGAACAGGCTCAAACGCCTGGATGCCTAATCGGTGAAGGGTAGGCGCCCTGTTAAGAAGCACAGGATGATCCTTGATTACGTCTTCCAATACATCCCATACCTCATCGCGGACTCGCTCTACCATTCGCTTTGCGCTCTTAATATTATGAGCATACCCGTTCTCCACGAGCTCCTTCATGACAAAGGGTTTAAAGAGCTCCAAGGCCATCTCTTTAGGTAGTCCGCATTGATGCAATCTAAGTTCCGGGCCTACCACAATTACGGACCTTCCTGAATAGTCCACACGTTTGCCAAGAAGATTCTGGCGGAACCGCCCTTGCTTCCCTTTCAGCATATCTGATAAAGACTTCAGCGGGCGGTTACCAGGCCCTGTCACAGGCCTTCCCCTGCGGCCGTTATCAATTAGCGCATCGACCGCCTCTTGGAGCATTCTTTTCTCGTTCCTGACGATAATATCAGGGGCGTTGAGCTCGATTAGTCTCTTTAGACGGTTATTTCTGTTTATTACCCGCCTGTACAGGTCATTTAAATCTGAAGTTGCAAATCTGCCTCCGTCCAGTTGTACCATGGGACGAAGGTCAGGCGGGATTACAGGAATAACATCCAGGATTATGTGTTCAGGACGGTTCCCGGATTTCCTGAATGCTTCAGCCACCTCAAGGCGTCTCGTCGCTCTTTGCTTCTTCTGCCCTGAAGTGCTGCGAATTTCCTCCCGAAGCTCACGCACAAGCTCCTCCAAGTCAATTTCCTCAAGGAGCTTCTTTATAGCTTCCGCTCCCATGCCTGCATCGAAAAGATCCCCGAACCGCTCTCTCATCTCTCTGTACTCAATCTCTGAGAGAAGCTGCTTTTTGGTAAGGGGTGTCTCCCCCGGATCCACAACTACATACGCCGCAAAATAGATGACTTTCTCCAACACACGCGGGGACAAGTCAAGAAGCAGCCCCATCCTGCTTGGAATACCCTTTAGGTACCATATGTGGGAAACAGGCGCTGCAAGCTCAATGTGACCAAGCCGCTCCCTACGCACCTTTGACCTGGTAACTTCAACCCCGCATTTGTCGCAGACAATTCCCTTGTACCTGACTCTCTTGTACTTACCGCAATGGCATTCCCAATCCCTGGTAGGTCCGAAAATCTTCTCGCAGAACAAACCCTCTCGTTCAGGCTTGAGTGTGCGGTAATTTATGGTCTCAGGTTTTTTCACTTCTCCGCTGGACCATTGCCTTATCTGCTCAGGCGATGCAAGGCCGATACGAATCTTTTCAAAATTGCTGACATCTAGCAACGACCTCTCCTCCTCTCCCACACGCTAAGACATGTCCTCATCATCGGAGTCTTCTTGGAAAAAGTCGTCGTCTTCCTCAAATCCTTCATCCTCATCAACAAGCTCCTCGTCGTCGATGATATTCTCGTCCTCGTAGTCACTGTCATCAGACTCTTCATCCAATTCGACATTAAGGTCATCATCTTCTGCCGGATCATTATCCTTATCACCCGGAGGTGAGAGTTCTTCGATTTGCATGCCTATGTTATCTACCTCGTCATCTTGTTCATTATCGTCCTCAGGCTCACCGTCATAACCGGATTCCTTTGCCTTCTTTCTCTTATCACGTGATGGAAGGTCCTCCATCACCACTTCGTCTCTTTCTCTGCCTCCGATATCGATTTCCAAATCTTTCGCAGTATCGGCAATGTCATCGTCAGACTCACCGATTTCTATCTCCTGCTCATCGCCGCTTAAGACTTTTACATCCAAGCTCAAGCTTTGGAGCTCCTTGATGAGCACTTTAAACGATTCCGGGACGCCGGGCTCCGGCACATTGTCACCTTTTACTATAGCCTCGTATGTCTTTACTCTGCCTACCACATCGTCAGATTTTACCGTAAGCAATTCTTGGAGTGTAAAGGCAGCGCCGTACGCCTCTAAGGCCCATACCTCCATCTCACCGAACCTCTGCCCTCCGAACTGAGCTTTTCCTCCGAGAGGCTGCTGGGTGACAAGAGAGTAAGGTCCTGTGGAACGGGCGTGAATCTTGTCGTCTACAAGGTGAAGCAGCTTCATCAAGTACGCGTACCCCACTGTTACAGGATTGTCAAAAGCTTCGCCTGTGCGTCCGTCATACAGAACGGTCTTGCCGTTTCGTGGGAGCCCTACTTCCTCAAGATAGTCCATAACTTCGTGTTCCGTAGCTCCGTCAAATACAGGACTCGCCACGTGAACATCGTGCTTTCTTGAAGCTGCTCCCAGGTGGGTCTCGAGAATCTGCCCGAGATTCATACGTGAAGGCACACCCAGGGGATTGAGCACTATGTCAACAGGCACACCGTTTGGCATGAAAGGCATGTCTTCCTCCGGCAAAATCCTGGCGATAACGCCTTTGTTACCGTGACGACCTGCCATTTTGTCACCTTCAGATATTTTTCGTTTCTGCGCTACATAAACTCGAACAAGACGATTAACACCCGGACTGAGTTCATCACCGGCTTCCCGCGAGAACACATGAACCGCAACTACCTTGCCTGACTCACCGTGAGGCACTCTAAGAGAAGTATCCCTTACCTCGCGGGCCTTCTCGCCGAATATGGCGCGAAGAAGACGCTCTTCCGCAGTAAGTTCAGTTTCTCCCTTGGGAGTGACCTTGCCGACAAGAATATCACCGGTGCGCACATGGGCGCCTACGTGAATAATGCCTCTCTCATCCAAGTCTTTTAATGCTTCCTCGCCGACATTTGGAATGTCCCGAGTGATTTCTTCCGCGCCAAGCTTGGTATCTCTGGCGTCGCATTCATATTCTTCTATATGGATAGATGTGAAGATATCCTCCTTCACCAGCTTCTCACTGATGAGTATGGCATCCTCATAGTTATAGCCCTCCCACGGCAGGAACGCTACAAGCACATTACGACCTAACGCAAGCTCGCCGTTGTCTGTGGACGGGCCGTCAGCGATTACGTCGCCTTTTTCAACTCTGTCACCCAGACGAACAATGGGATTCTGGTTCACGCAAGTCCCTTGGTTGGATCTGACAAATTTCAAGAGTTTGTATGAGTCAATAGTGCCTTCGTCAGTCTGAATAATAATCTCGTTGGTTGCAACTCTCTTGACAACACCGGAGTTCCTCGCAAGCGCCACAACGCCTGAATCCACAGCACATTTACGTTCCATGCCTGTTCCGACAAAGGGCGCCTCTGTCCTTATCAGGGGAACCGCCTGCCGTTGCATGTTTGATCCCATAAGGGCACGACCTGCGTCATCGTTTTCGAGAAAAGGAATAAGGGCTGTAGCCACACTGACGATTTGCTTCGGTGAAACGTCCATGAAATCCACTTGGTTATCGGGAACTTCCACAATCTTGTCCTGGAAACGAGCTACAACCTTCTTCTTAATAAATGACCCATCCTCAGCCAAATCCTCGTTTGCCTGTGCTATCACATACTTGTCTTCCTCATCTGCTGTGAGATAGACGATTTCACCGGTTACTTTACCGTCAATCACTTTGCGGTAAGGAGTCTCGATGAAACCATAATCGTTAATCCTGGCATAGGTGCATAGAGACCCAATCAATCCGATGTTCGGGCCTTCCGGGGTCTCAATCGGGCATATTCTCCCATAGTGGGAGTGGTGCACGTCGCGCACTTCAAACCCGGCTCTTTCTCTACTGAGTCCCCCGGGTCCAAGGGCAGACAGACGTCTCTTGTGAGTAAGTTCAGCCAAAGGATTAATCTGATCCATAAACTGAGATAGCTGACTTGAGCCAAAAAATTCTTTAATAGCTGCTACAACCGGCCGCGTGTTTATGAGAGTCTGGGGTGTAACCGCGTCCACATCTTGGATAGTCATTCTCTCCCTGACTACCCGCTCCATTCTGGACAAACCTATGCGGAACTGGTTCTGCAGGAGTTCTCCTACAGTTCTCAAACGTCTGTTGCCCAGATGGTCTATATCATCGATAAAACCTACTCCCTGTATCAGCCCCAATAGGTAATTAACGACAGCTACCAGGTCAGGACGGACAAGAGTCTTCACGTCTTCAGCCGGCGTGCCGTTATCAATGAGTTTGACTTCTCCACCGCTGGGTGAGACTACCCGAGCTTCCAACACTCGTCCTTGTCCTTGCAGTTTAGCGAGAGACTCCGCGGCTTGCCTCGTAACTTTCACTCCTGCATCCAAAAGGACCTCTCCTGTCGTTCTGTCAACAACAGGCGATGCAAGTTCATATCCGATAAGTCTTTCTGCAAGAGCAAGTTTCTTGTTGAGCTTATAACGTCCTACAGGCGCCAGATCATAGCGGCGCGAATCAAAGAAGAGGTTTTCAAAAAGTGACCCTGCGCTCTCTTCGGTCGGAGGTTCTCCCGGCCTGAGACGCTTGTAAATCTCTATCAGCGCTTCCCTTTCGGACTCCGTGTTGTCCCTATCCAGTGTGCTACGGATAGCTTCGGTATCCCCGAGAATATCTACGATACTCGCATCGGTTCCATAGCCCAGGGCTCGAACAAGGACAGTCGCAGGTATCTTGCGGGTCCGGTCTATTCTTACCCAAATACACTCCTGAGAATCCATTTCAAACTCGAGCCACGCGCCTCTGTTCGGGATAAGACTGGCCGAATACAGACGCTTGCCTGCAGAATCCCGTGAAAAATCATAGTACACCCCGGGCGACCTTACAAGCTGACTGACAACGACGCGCTCCGCTCCGTTAATAACGAAGGTGCCCTTTTCAGTCATCAAAGGGAAGTCACCCATGTAGACTTCTTGTTCCTTTACCTCGCCTGTTTCTCTGTTAATCAGGCGAACCTTCGCCTTGAGAGAAGCTGCGTACGTTACATCCCGTTGTTTACATTCCTCTACAGAATACTTTGGAGGGTCAAATTTGTGGCTCACAAACTCCAGCACCAAGTTACCGGTGAAATCTTGGATCGGAGATATGTCGTGGAATGTTTCGTCGAGGCCCTCTTCCTTAAACCATTCATAAGTGTGCTTCTGGATCTCAATAAGATTCGGAACTTCAAGGACCTCGTCTATCTTGGAGAAACTGAGCCTTTTTCGTTCCCCAACTTCTGTCATTACTGCCATCCTGTCACGCTCCCATCTCCCACCCGGACTATTGAGCGCCTACATAACGATTTAGCGCGCAGGCAATGATAGCCCTGCTATTTCTTGAACGAAAAATACCTCTGACTAGAAGGAAAAGAAGGATCCTGTGTAGTATAAATAAGCAAGAGCAAAATCATACAATTATGTCTACTCCTAGCTTTAGGCGGCTAAAGGTGGCCGCATTCTCTAATGATAGCGAATGCTGGTCAATATGTCAAGCATAAGGGGCTACTCGTTTTTCATGAAACGGGAGCCCCTTGCCTTATAACCTATAGTATAGCACAAAAATCCCTATTTTATCTCAATAGTAGCGCCTACTTCTTCAAGTTGCGCCTTAATGCTTTCTGCCTCTTCCTTCTTAACGCCTTCCTTTACAGGCCTCGGGGCGCTCTCCACCAACTCTTTGGCTTCCTTGAGTCCTAGTCCGGTCAGCTCACGAACAACCTTAAGAACCGGGATCTTCTTGTCCCCTGCGCTTGTCAGAACAACATCAAACTCTGTCTTTTCTTCTTCTTCAGGCGCTGCCGGGCCGGCTGCCACAGGGCCTGCCGCAACTGCCACGGGCGCAGCTGCGCTCACTCCGAATTTCTCCTCAATAGCCTTGACAAGCTCTGATAGCTCAAGAACTGTCATATTGGCAATAGCCTCAATAATATCTTCCTTAGTCATGATTTGACTCCCTTTCTTCAATTAGTCTCTTTATCTACGTTTCTCTTTAAACTGATTCGCCGCATCACGCAGCAGTCTCTTCCTTTTGTCGTCTCACAGCATCAACAGCGTACGCAAAGTTTGTTATTACGCCGGATAAAGCACGGGCTAATCCCGACATCGGCGCCGCGAAAGCCGCGGCCACGTGTCCCAGCATGATATCGCGAGGAGGCAAAAGCGCCAGGTTACGCACGTCGTCAGGTCCTATGACTTTGCCTAAGAGTGTGCCTCCCTTTATGCCTAATTCCCGAAACTCTCGTGTGAAATCATTTATGATTCTTGCTACCTCTGCAGGATCTTCATAGGCGAACGCGGCAGCAGTGGGGCCTTCAAGGTATTGCTCCAGATCTGCAAGTCCCGTCTCTTTTGCAGCGATGATAGTGAGCGTATTCTTGACAACTCTAAACTCACCTTCCGCTTCATCAAGCCTTCGCCTGAGATTTGTAAGTGACCCCACATTCAGACCGCGATAATCAACGAGCACAACTCCGTGGGCCTTTTCCAGCTTCTTCTTGAGTTCGTCTACAGCTGCTATTTTTTCAGGTTTGACCAAGTTTACGATACCTCCCTTCTTTCCATTCTTAAAGACTCTAAGCGCTTATCCTAAAAGACTTTTCAACCAACTAAAAGGCCCCCGCGTGAGAGCGGGGGCGCTTCAAAGTTCAAGCAATCAAAATTTGGCGATTGTAGCCACTTTCTGACGCTGTCCCCGACCTCGGCGGGTTAGCGCGAGTCGCGCTCATTAAGTCTTTAGACACCCGCTGTCTTGGGCCACGGAAGACCACAAAAACAGCTTTTCATTTGTCAGTCCCAAGCCTCTACTCTTCTTCAGTAAGTCTGGCTATTATCTGGACAGGGCTTACACGAATTCCAGGGCCCATAGTCGAAGAGAGAACAACACTCCTCAAATATGTGCCTCGGGCAGCGGCAGGCCTTGCCTTAATCAACGCATCGAGTATAACTGCTAAGTTCTCGAGAAGCTTCTTTTTTTCAAAGGATGCCTTTCCCACAGGCACATGCACAATGGCGGTTTTATCAGCCCTATATTCGACTTTTCCGGCCTTAATCTCTTTAACGGCCTTTTCCACTTCAAAAGTGACGGTTCCCGTTTTAGGATTGGGCATTAACCCACGAGGGCCCAGTATACGTCCGAGACGGCCTACGACACTCATCATGTCGGGGGTCGCTACAGCAACATCAAAGTCGAGCCAGCCACCTTGAACCTTCTCGGCCAGCTCCTCTGAACCAACATAATCTGCGCCTGCCTCCTCGGCTTCCTTGATCTTTTCTCCCTTTGCAAAAACAGCAACCTTCACAGCCTTACCTGTTCCATGTGGAAGTACGACTGTGCCTCGCACCTGCTGATCAGAGCGTTTCGGGTCAATACCCAGCCTAACCGCGAGTTCTATAGTCTCATCGAATTTAGCGTTTGCAGATGCCTTTACGAGGCCAATTGCTTCAGAAGGAGAATAAAGATGATCCCTGTCATAAAGCTTCAAAGCTTCTGTATACCGTTTACCACGACCTGCCATTTCTCAATAAACCTCCTTGTGGTGCAATCGAAGCATATTGCTTCTCCCACTGTCTATCCGAACTATCTATCCGATAATCTCCACGCCCATACTCCTGGCAGTACCGGCTATTATTTTCTCCGCTGCCTCTATGGTGGTGGCATTAAGATCCTTCATTTTCTCTGTGGCGATCTCTCGAAGTTGCGCTTTAGTAATTCTCGCCACCTTATCCCTGTTGGGGACACCTGACCCTTTCTCTATTCCTGCAGCTTTCCGTATCAGAAATGAAGCAGGCGGAGTCTTGAGTACATAGGTAAAGGATCTGTCATCATATACCGTTATCTCAACGGGAATAATCGTCCCGGCCTGAGATGCGGTTTTTTCATTAAATGAACGCACGAACTCCATAATATTGACGCTGTGTTGCGCCAATGCCGGCCCTACAGGCGGCGCTGCCGTAGCCTTTCCTGCCGGTATTTGGAGTTTCACGATAGCTGCTATTTTCTTCCTTGCCATAGCGTGTGTCCCTCCTGCCCACCTTGCCAAACGTCTTTATCTTAGCTATATCTTAACTACTTAAATCTTCTCCACCTGACCAAAATCCAATTCTACAGGCGTATCGCGCCCAAACATAGAAACGAGCACTCGCAACTTTCCCCTGTCAGCTTGAATTTCCTGCACAATTCCTGTGAAGTGCTGGAACGGCCCGGATGTCACTCTGACACCTTCGCCAACGGAGAAATCAATCTTCGGACGAGGCTCTTCCACGCCTATCCGTTTCATGATTTCACGAAGTTCCGATTCCTGAAGGGGAATAGGTTTAGTCCCTGTGCCGACAAAACCTGTAACTCCCGGGGTGTTTCTTACTAAGTACCAGGAGTCATCCTCCATCAACATCTCCACCAGGACATACCCGGGGAATATCTTCTTCTGAGTAATTTTCTTTTTGCCATCCTTGAACTCGTACTCTTCCTCAGTAGGAATGAGAACCCTAAATATTTTGTCCTCTTTTTCCATTGTCTTTACTCGTCGCTCAAGGTTTGTCTTTACCTTGTTCTCGTAACCTGAGTACGTGTGGATGACATACCAGTCTTTGTCCGGCTGGCCTTCATCATCAGGCTTATCAGCACCGGACGCTTCCTCCTGGTTTTGTTTCTCCTCACCCATTTCTGTTTCACCGGTAGCAGCAAGTTCTTCTTCAGTTGCTTGCAGCTCGTCTTCAGCAGAACGGATCTTATCCTTATTGTCCACCTGTTTCAGGGCTGTGCTGCTTGTACAGCGCCGTGCCCCTCACCCCCTACTGAAGTCTTACCTGATCAGGATCTGCAAAAACCGAGAAAACGCGTAGTCGATTATTCCGATGTATGCAGTAGATATTGCAACAACGAAAAGCACCACTAACGTAGACGTGACCAGCTCCTTACGTCCAGGCCAGGTCACCTTCTTGAGTTCCGCCCTGACTTCTCGGAAAAACTTGCCAATACGTCCGAGCCATGCCTTAATACGCATAACGGCAATCTTCCCCACCTTTAGCGCGTCTCTTTATGGACGGTGTGTGACTTGCAAAACTTGCAGTATTTCTTAAGCTCAATCCTATCAGGGTCATTCCTTTTATTCTTCTCAGTGCGGTAATTTCGCTGTTTGCACTGAGTGCATTCGATAGTGACTCCCACTCGCACCCTTTCACACCCCCAGACACATTACTCCTAAAATCTAGCATAAGAGAAGTAAGGTGTCAACGTTGTTTTCGCCTGTCGTTTCGCCCATCTTAGTTTTCCCTGTTTTCCCAAGATATCAATGTTTCATCGCAACCACAAGTTACGTACGGAAAAAAACAGTCACTTGCCGTGATAGGATACTTGCTTCGAACCAGGCGGTACAAGAAAAGAAGCGCCAGCTGTAAGGGCGCTACCCGGAATTTCAAATGGAGCCCACGGCCGGAATCGAACCGGCGACCCCATCCTTACCATGGATGTGCTCTGCCTGCTGAGCTACATGGGCTCGTCTCTAAAGACAATACCAGCAAAACTACTTGCACCGGCGTCTAGCATTAATGGAGCGGGAAACGGGATTCGAACCCGCGACCTTCAGCTTGGAAGGCTGACGCTCTAACCAACTGAGCTATTCCCGCCCGTCGCCCGGGTTTGGAATATATCTGGTGGAGAGGAGTGGATTCGAACCACCGTAGGCAACGCCAGCAGATTTACAGTCTGCCCCCTTTAACCAGCTCGGGCACCTCTCCACACACATCTTTATCAGCTAGCGTCAGATAGCAATTGTTACGTTGCTTTTACATATTAGCATACGAAAATGTCATATGCAAGTACAGCCGGCTGACTTTCCAAAAGAACTCAGTTGTAGGATATCTGCATTGGCAGGAAATTCGTGCTCTTCTCAAGAATAAAGAAAAGTCCGGTAAGGAAGTCAATATCTATCAATTGGGAGGGCTTTAAAATGAAGTTTAAAGGTCTTACCATTGGTATCCCAAAGGAAATCATGAAAGGAGAAAGACGGGTAGCTGCAATTCCAGATACTGTCCGAAAAATGGTTGCTGAGGGAGCCACCGTCATTGTGGAAGAAGGCGCAGGAGTAGGTTCATATTTCTCAGATGAAGACTACAAAGCAGCAGGCGCATCCCTGGTCAACGATGCGGAAGCGCTGTTTGGAGAAGCTGACATAATCATCAAAGTAAAAGAACCCCTTTTCAATGAGGACAAAGGAAAGCACGAAGTCGAAATGATGAAAGAAGGTCAATGCCTGGTTTCTTTCTTGCACCCTGCCGCGCCTTCAAACCACCGGATGATCAAGGATCTGGCCAGACTTGGCGTCAATTCCCTCACTTTAGACGGTATCCCCAGGATATCCCGGGCCCAATCCATGGATGCGCTCACATCAATGAGCACTGTAGCCGGATACAAAGGAATGATCATGGCAGCTAACACACTACCTAAGTTCCTTCCCATGATTGGGACTGCAGTGGGCATGATTAGGCCCGGACAAGTGCTGGTTGTCGGCACAGGAATCGCAGGCCTTCAGGCTGTCGCTACTGCAAAGCGACTGGGCGCAGTAGTCCATGCAGCAGACATCAGGCCTGACGCATGCGAGCAAGGGAAAAGCCTCGGCGCCAAGCTTGTTGACCTGGGTATCCCGGCGGAGATTGCTGTGGGCAAAGGCGGGTATGCAAGGAAACTTCCTGATGAGTGGCTTCTCAAGGAGAGAGAGATCCTCCGAGACGTTGCTCAGAATATGGATGTCTTGTTCCTGTCAGCGTTGATACCGGGCAAGCGGGCGCCTATCCTCATTACCGAAGATACCGTAAAATCCATGCAACCCGGATCCACCATAGTGGACGTGGCTATAGATCAAGGCGGAAACTGTGAAATCACGGAGCCCGGTAGAATCGTGGAGAAGCACGGCGTAAACATAATCGGCATCCTGAACATACCGGGGACTATCCCGACAAGCTCTACCTGGATGTTTGCAAACAACATCTACCACTACTTAACGAATCTCGTGGAGGACGGCATCATAAAACTGGATACGACAGACGAAATTATCGCATCATCTCTTGTAACTCGCAACGGCGAACTGGTTCATCAGGGAGCCCTCGAGGCCATGGGGCCTGCGTAAACTCAACCAAGCCGGAGTAAGCTGAATGAAGCAGTCGATTCAGGCTGATGCAAGCCCGATCATAAGGAGTTGGTGTCACAATGAGTATTCCGATACTGTTTGCGTTGTTTGCTGTCGCAAGTATCGTTGGGTACAAAGTGATAAGTGATGTCCCAAGTCTACTCCATACCCCTTTGATGTCCGGAACAAATGCCTTGTCAGGCGTGACTGTGCTGGGCGCTCTGACCGTTGCAGCGCTAGCCAAGGTGACAGGGTACAGGCTCCTCGGAGCAGTCGCAGTGATCCTTGCGATGATCAATGTTGTCGGTGGGTTTCTCGTAACACACAGAATGCTAAGGATGTTCAAGAAAGGCACTGAGAGCGAGGGTCGGGAAAATGTCATGGGTTAACCTGTTCGGACTTGTATTTGTTCTAGGGACTGTATGGGGTATTAAGCTCATGAGTTCCCCTGTAACTGCTGTTAAAGGGAATCTATTGGGTTCCGTTTCCATGGCAGGCGCTATTATTCTGACGCTCTTGGCAGAAAACATCTTAAGCCTTCCACTCCTCTGGACAGCTATAGCTATTGGGACATTATTCGGTTACTCTTTAGCGGTCAAAGTCGCGATGATCCAAATGCCGCAAATGGTAGCCTTATTGAACGGTTTCGGCGGGGGGAGTTCGGCTGTTGTATCCCTTCTTGCGCTCTTGGGAGTGCTTGGCAATATCAGCATAGCGGATAGGTTCACCTCCGGCCTGGGGCTGGTTATAGGAAGCATCACTCTAAGCGGTAGCCTCATTGCTGCGGCGAAACTTCATGGCAAAATGAACCAGAGGCCGATAATATTCAAGGGACAATCTATATGGAACAATCTGACGTTGCTGGCGATAGGACTCTTGTTTGTGTCTCTTCTTGTCATTCCTTCGAACGCAATTACTCAAGGGGCATTTTGGATCCTGGCTCTCGCCTTGGCCTACGGTGTTCTATTCACGATCAGGGTAGGCGGGGCCGATATGCCTATCACGATTTCTCTACTTAACTCATTCTCAGGTATCGCAGCTTCAATCTCAGGGTTTGCAGTGCGCAACCCTCTCTTAGTGGCTATAGGAGCGATAGTGGGCGCATCCGGTCTTATCTTGACCCGGCTGATGTGCAAGGCAATGAACAGGGGCCTCTCCCAGGTGTTGGCGGGAAGGACTGTCCTTATGGATAAAAAGGCAGTCCCAGGAGTCAGTTCAATTGATGAAAACCACCTCTCTCTTGAAAGGCGCGCAAAAGGCGCGGGAGATCAAGGGGCCTTCTTATCCCAAATCAAGAACGCCAAATCCATAATCGTTATTCCCGGATACGGAATGGCGTTGGCCCAAGCTCAACATGAGGTCAAGAAGCTTGTAGACATCCTAAAAGGCATGCACAAGGAAGTCAAGTTCGCCATCCATCCTGTCGCAGGAAGGATGCCCGGGCATATGAACGTGCTTCTTGCCGAAGCTGACGTTCCGTACGACGAGCTTTTTGAAATGGACGACATTAATGATGAATTCAGAGAAACAGACGTAGTCATAGTGGTAGGAGCAAATGATGTCATTAATCCTGCTGCAAATACTGCTGAAGGGACACCGATATATGGCATGCCGATACTTCGGGCGTACGAAGCGAAGCGTGTCGTTATCTTCAATTTGGATACGAAACCGGGTTATGCAGGCGTCGATAATCCATTGTATTCCATGGACAACGCAACCCTGGTTCTTGGCGATGCAGCAGAAACTGTTTTGCAGGCGGCAAACCGGTTGCAAGACACAGCAAGTTCCGGCTGACTGATGGGAAAACGAGCGAAAATCAATGAACTCATACTTAGGGCCTGAATGTGGGACATGGCCGTATGGCATGACCTTACAACTTGACTTTGGCATACAATTGTAGAATATAGCCATATGATATAACCTTAAGACATGGCTTTGAGACGTAACATTAGGACCCAACCCTAGGATAAGGCCGCATTGTATGATGTCAGGAAATGAGCAAATGTTAGATTTAAGACAGATAGACAATTTGAATAATCCGCATCGAGTATCTGTATGCCTTATGATCGCTACCGCACTGCTGTGGAGCCTCGGAGGCGTGCTGATAAAGTCGGTGGAGTGGAACCCTATGGCAATATCGGGAGCAAGGTCCGGTATTGCTGCTATTGTATTGTTAGTAGCTGTCCGACGTCCGAAGTTTACATGGTCTTTTCCTCAAGTGGGCGGAGCT
>CZCA01003423.1_pt1 | contig 30719 bp, 25 predicted proteins | sample 591981 | NCBI WGS metagenome assembly CZCA01 (sample SAMEA3556810, study PRJEB10932) | anaerobic digester metagenome | reverse complement strand
GCGCAACACAGGGCAACATTACACAACGTTACAAGTTCGCCAAGCCATTGAATCTATTGCGCGTGGTCGGTACGAAGCCCTCGCCTGCGGGATGCTTGCGGGGGCTTCGTTTGTCGATAACGATAACGGTAACGGTAACGGATCGGCTGTAACGCGCTGATTCCGCTAGGTTTGCAGCCTGTTACCGGTGCACACGAACAGAACTCTGGTCATGTCTTCCCCTCTTCGCTTCTTGTTGTTCAAACGCTGCCATGCTGATCCGCGCCAAACGCGCGCTGGCGAAGCTTGAACAGCTCGTCGCGCGCCGCAGCGGCCTTCTCGAACTCCAGGTTGCGGGCGTGCTCCTGCATTTCCTTCTCCAGGCGCTTGATCGCCCGCGCCAGCGCCTTCTCGTCCATCACCGCATAGTCGGCGTCCTTCTCGGCCACGCGCGCGGCATCGCGCTTGGCTCCATCCGAATCATAGACCCCATCGATGATGTCCTTGATCCGCTTCGTCACCGACTTCGGCACGATGCCGTTGGCCTCGTTGAAGGCGATCTGCTTGTGCCGGCGGCGCTCGGTCTCGCCGATCGCCGCCTTCATCGAGTCGGTGACGCGGTCGGCGTAGAGGATCGCGGTGCCGTGCAGGTGGCGCGCGGCGCGGCCGATGGTCTGGATCAGCGAGCGCTCGGAACGCAGGAAGCCTTCCTTGTCGGCGTCCAGAATCGCCACCAGCGACACCTCGGGGATGTCCAGGCCCTCGCGCAGCAGGTTGATACCCACCAGCACGTCGAACTCGCCCAGGCGCAGGTCGCGGATGATTTCCACCCGTTCCACGGTGTCAATGTCCGAGTGCAGGTAGCGCACGCGGATGCCGTTGTCGGCGAGGTAGTCGGTGAGATCCTCGGCCATGCGCTTGGTGAGCACGGTGACCAGCACGCGCTCGTTCACCGCAAGGCGCTTCTTGATCTCGCCGAGCAGGTCGTCCACCTGCGTCATCGCCGGGCGCACCTCGACCATCGGGTCGATCAGGCCGGTCGGGCGCACCACCTGCTCCACCACCTGACCCTGGTGCTCTTCCTCGTATTTGGCCGGCGTGGCGGAAACGAAGATGGTCTGCGGCATCAGGCGCTCGAACTCGTCGAACTTGAGCGGCCGGTTGTCCAGCGCCGAGGGCAGGCGGAAACCGTAGCCGACGAGGTTCTCTTTGCGCGAGCGGTCGCCCTTGTACATGCCGCCGACCTGGCCGATGGCCACGTGCGACTCGTCGATGAACAGCAGCGCGTCCGGCGGCAGGTAGTCGATCAGCGTCGGCGGCGGCTCGCCCGGGCCGCGGCCCGAGAGGTGCCGCGAGTAGTTCTCGATGCCCTTGCAGAAGCCCATCTCGTTGAGCATCTCGAGATCGAAGCGGGTGCGCTGCTCGATGCGCTGCGCTTCCACCAGCTTGCCCTCGCGCTGGAAGAAGGCGACGCGCTCCTTCAGCTCCTCCTTGATCGCCTCGATCGCCTGGAGCACCGTCGCGCGCGGGGTCACGTAATGGCTGGACGGATACACGGTGAAGCGCGCCAGCTTGTGCTTGAGGTGGCCGGTGAGCGGGTCGAACAGGGTCAGGTGCTCGATCTCGTCGTCGAACATCTCGATGCGTACCGCGAGCTCGGCGTTCTCCGCCGGGAAGACGTCGATCACGTCGCCGCGCACGCGGAAGGTGCCGCGACGGAAGTCGATGTCCGCGCGCGTGTATTGCATCGCCACCAGACGCTGGATGAGGTCGCGGTGCGCCATGCGCTCGCCCTCGCGCAGGTGCAGGATCATCGCGTGGTAGTCGACCGGATCGCCGATGCCGTAGATGCACGACACGGTGGCCACGATCACCACGTCGCGCCGTTCCATGAGGCTCTTGGTGGCGGACAGCCGCATCTGCTCGATGTGCTCGTTGATCGACGAATCTTTCTCGATGAAGAGGTCGCGCGAGGGCACGTAGGCCTCGGGCTGGTAGTAGTCGTAGTAGCTGACGAAGTACTCGACCGCGTTCTCCGGCAGGAACTCCTTGAACTCGGCGTATAGCTGCGCGGCCAGCGTCTTGTTCGGCGCCAGCACCAGCGCCGGCCGCCCCATGCGGGCGATCACGTTGGCCATGGTGTAGGTCTTGCCCGAGCCGGTCACGCCGAGCAGGGTCTGGTACATCAGGCCGTCTTCCACCCCCTCGCACAGCAGGCGGATCGCCTCGGGCTGGTCGCCGGCGGGCGGAAAGGGCTGATGAAGGCGGAAGGGGCTGCCCTCGAAAGTGAGCACCGTCCCGCCCTCCTGCGCTGCATCGTTTCCGGCGCTATTGCCTTGACTCGTCATGCTAAAATTCCTGCTCCATTCCGGTGCATCGCCACCCGGCGGCATCGGACGAAAACGCCGATTATTTCCCAATTCGCGTGACAAGGCACGGCGCATCGCCGGTCCTGCCGCGCGGATACGCTGCTGTCCTACTGGAACAACTGGAGTCCTCATGTCCGCTTCGATCTTCGCCGCCGTCGAGATGGCGCCCCGTGACCCGATCCTTGGCCTGAACGAGGCCTTCGCCGCCGACACCCGCGCCGAGAAGGTCAACCTCGGCGTCGGCGTGTACTACGACGACAACGGCAAGATCCCGCTGCTCGCCGCCGTGCGTGCCGCCGAGAAGGCCCGCCTCGAAGCGATGCCGCCGCGCGGCTACCAGCCGATCGAAGGCCCCGCCGCCTACAACAACGCGGTGCAGGGCCTGCTCTTCGGCAAGGACTCGCAGCTCGCCACCAGCGGCCAGACCGTCACCATCGAGGCCCTGGGCGGCACCGGCGCGCTCAAGGTCGGCGCCGACTACCTCAAGCGCCTGGTGCCCGGCGCCACCGTGTACATCTCCGACCCGAGCTGGGAAAACCACCGCGCCCTGTTCGAGTCCGCCGGCTTCCCGGTCGAGAACTATCCCTACTACGACGCCGCCACCCGCGGCGTGAACTTCGCCGGCATGAAGGCCAAGCTCGACAGCCTGCAGCCCGGCTCGATCATCGTGCTGCACGCCTGCTGCCACAACCCGACCGGCGCCGACCTGTCGGACGCGCAGTGGGACGAAGTGGTCGCCGTGTGCCGCGAGCGCGGGCTGATCCCCTTCCTCGACATGGCCTACCAGGGCTTCGCCGAAGGCATCGACGCCGACGCCGTGGCCGTGCGCGCGCTGTCGGCCAGCGGCCTGCAGTTCTTCGTCTCGAGCTCGTTCTCGAAGAGCTTCTCGCTTTACGGCGAGCGCGTCGGCGCGCTGTCGATCGTCACCGCCAGCAAGGAAGAGGCCAGCCGCGTGCTGTCGCAGGTCAAGCGCGTGATCCGCACCAACTACTCCAACCCGCCGATCCACGGTGGCGCCATCGTCGCCGCGGTGCTCTCCTCGCCCGAACTGCGCCAGATGTGGGAAGACGAGCTCGGCGGCATGCGCGAGCGCATCCGCGCCATGCGCACCGGCCTGGTCGAGCAGCTCAAGGCCGAGGGCGTGGCGCAGGACTTCTCCTTCGTGATCAAGCAGCGCGGCATGTTCTCCTACACCGGGCTCAGCGCCGCCCAGGTCGAAAAGCTTAAGAGCGACTTCGGCATCTACGCCGTGTCCACCGGCCGCATCTGCCTGGCCGCGCTCAACTCCAAGAACATCGGCTACGTCGCCAAGGCGATTGCGCAGGTGGTCAAGGGCTGAGCGCCCTCCGGCGTCGGGGCGCAGGCGGGTTCCTAAAAAAATTGCCGCCTTCGCCTTGACGCAAGCGCGTTCGCTGCCTAGAATGCGCGCCTCTGTTCCCCGATAGCTCAGTCGGTAGAGCGCCGGACTGTTAATCCGTAGGTCCCTGGTTCGAGCCCAGGTCGGGGAGCCAAGTTTTGAGACTTGGTGTTTCTCGCAGGAACAGCAGGTCGCAGCGAAAGCTGCAAGAAAGGTAATTCCCCGATAGCTCAGTCGGTAGAGCGCCGGACTGTTAATCCGTAGGTCCCTGGTTCGAGCCCAGGTCGGGGAGCCAGCAACACCAAGCAGAGAAGCCAATCCTCCGGGGTTGGCTTTTTTGTTGGTCGCCGCACAACGAAGACGTCACTGGCGACCTGCCGGAAACGCGAGTTCGTCGCCGGAGACTTCAAGCTCTCCATCCATTGCGCGGCCGATGACCGGCTGAAACACGACGCGTCCGAGCGGCACGACCTGAATTTGCAGCGACTTATCGCCCCGCACTGCCATCGAATCGATACAGCGGAGCGCCGATCACGGAACCGACGTTCGTTGATGCGCTTGCCGCCGGCCTCCGGCGCAGACATGCGCGAGTGCGCGCGCCCCCGCTAGAATCGGACTTCAACATCCCTGCGCCGCAGCCACAGGAGGTAGCGATGAAGCTGATGCGTGTTGCAATCCCCCTCGTGCTTGTTGTTCTTGTGGTGCTGACCGGCTGCGCGACCGCGCGAATGGATAGCCAGTGGGTGGACAGGACCTTTCATGATGGCTTCGGTGCCGGAAGCCGGGTGTTTGTCGCCTGCGAGACCGGCGATGACAGCCTGCGCCGCCTGTGCGAGGACGCTTGGGTCCAGCGCATGCGTTCCGAAGGCATCGTGGTGATCCGGAGCTACGCGCCGGGCGGCGTGGCGGGCGAGGCCATCGGCAACGCCGAGCTCGTCGAGCGCGCGGCGCGCGCCACCAGCGCGACTGCAATGATCCGGATGAAGCTCGCGACGGGCAGCCACCCGGTATTCCAGCCCGGCCCCCAGGTCGGTTTCGGCATCGGAGGCGGCAGTGGCGGTTTCAGTTACGGCGGGATCGGGATCTCGATGCCGATCGGCGGTGGCAGCGTGAGCCCGCGCCGGGAGATGGCCTCGAGTACCACGCTGACGGACCTGCACCGCGGCTCGGTGGTGTGGTCGGGTGGCGCACGCGCCCAGGTCGACGGCGACGCCGGCATTCAGGTGTCGGCGCTCGCGCGCGTCACCGTGGATGCAATGAAACAGGCGGGCGTGATCCGCTGAGTCCGCGCGGCCATGAAGCTGCCGGTCGCCCTGCTCTTCGCCGTCCTCGCCGCCCTCGTGGCCTCGGGCGTCTCACCCCACGACCGCGGCGTGTGGTGGGCGGAGGTCATGCCGGTGCTGATCGCCGTACCGATCCTCGTCGCCAGCGCGCGGCGCTTCCCGCTGACGCCGCTCGCCTATTGCCTGATCGCCTTCTTCTCGCTGATCCTGATCCTCGGCGGCGCCTACACCTACGCGCGCGTTCCAATTGGTTTCGTGGTGCAGGACTGGTTCGATCTCGCGCGCAATCCCTACGACCGCTTCGGGCACTTCTTTCAGGGCGTCACCCCGGCCATCCTCGGCCGCGAACTGCTGCTGCGCACCTCGCCCCTGCGTCCCGGCAAGTGGCTGTTCTTCCTCGTCACGCTGAGCTGCCTGGGAATCAGCGCGCTCTATGAGCTCGTCGAGTGGGCATCGGCCGAGCTGTGGGCCGGTGGCGCGGTGGAGTTCCTCGGCACGCAGGGCGACCCGTGGGACGCGCAGGCCGACATGCTGATGGCGCTCACCGGCGCGATGCTGGCGCAGTGGCTGCTCGGCGGCATGCACGATCGCCAGCTCGCGCGGCTGGAGCGCGCCAGGGTCGGGACGCAAGTTGGAAGGTGAGGTGTAACGCCTCCGGGAGGAGCGTGAGAGGCTCGCCCCCACGTGCCGGCCTTCACCACCGGACCTCGCCCACGGTGACCGCCCCGCATTGCAGGCGATCACCGTGCAAAGCGCTCAAACCCCGTGCCGGCGCCGGTGCTGCCGCGCCCCCGCCGAACCTTCCGCGTCCGAATACGCATGCCGCGCGGCCGTCATCTCCGCCAGCACGGTCGCCACCTTGTGGTTGAGCGTGCCCTTGGGGATCACGCCCTTGGCATCAGGCTCGCCCGCCTCGACGCCGGTCAGCACGGTCATCGCCTCGTCGACCGTCTTCACCGCATGGATGTGGAAACGCCCGTCGGCGGCGGCCTGCACGACGTCCTCGCGCAACATCAGGTGGCGCACGCTGGCGGCCGGGATCACCACGCCGTGCGAGCCATCCAGCCCGCGTGCCGCGCACAGGTCGAAGAAGCCCTCGATCTTCTCGTTAACGCCGCCGATGACCTGCACCTCGCCGAACTGGTTCACCGAGCCGGTGATCGCAAAGCGCTGCTGGATCGGGATCTGCGTCAGCGCCGACAGCAGCGCGCACAGCTCGGCGAGCGAGGCCGAGTCGCCCTCGACCGGCGCGTACGACTGCTCGAACACCAGGCTCGCAGACAGCGACAGGGGCTGGTGGCGGGCATAGCGCGCGGCGAGGAAGGCAGACAGGATCAGCACGCCCTTGGAGTGGATGGCGCCGCCGAGTTCGGTCTCGCGCTCGATGTCGACCACGTCGCCCTCGCCCATGCGCACCGTGGCGGTGATGCGTACCGGGTGACCGAAGAGCTCGCCGGCGAGCTCCACCACGACCAGGCCGTTGATCTGTCCGGCGCGCTCGCCCTCGGTCGAGATCAGCGTCGTGCCCTCGAGGATGGACTCGCGCACCCGCGTCGGATAACGGTTGCAGCGCCGCTCGCGCGCGGCGAGCGCGTCCTCGACCTCGGCCCGGCTGGTGGCCGACAGCCCCTTGCGGCGGGCATGGAAGTCGGCCTCGCGCATCAGGTCCGAGAGCGCGCGGGTGTTCAGCGACAGGCGGCCCGAGTCCTCCGCCAGGCGCGAGGCTTCCTCGACCAGGCGCGCGACGCCGCTGCGATGCACCGGCAGCAGCTTCGCGCCCCGCGCGAGCAGCGCCATCAGGCGCGCGTACTCGCATTCGTTCTCGGGCGTGCGCGGGATGTCGTCGTTGAAGTCGGCGGCGACCTTGAACAGGTCGGCGAACTCGGGGTCGTGCTCCATCAGCAGGTAATACACCTCGCGGTCACCGATCAGCACCACCTTCAGCGCGCTCGGCACCGCCTCGGGCTCCAGCGTCAACGCGCCGCTCCAGCCCTGCGCCTCGGCCGGCGGCTCGATGCGGATCTCGCCCGCGCGCAGACAGCGCTTGAGGCCTTCCCAGGCGAAGGGCTGCGACAGCAGGCGTTCGGCATCCAGCACCAGATAGCCGCCATTTGCGCGATGCAGGGCGCCGGCGCGGATCAGGTTGAAATGGCTGACCTGGTTGCCCTGCTGCACGATGTGCTCGATGCGGCCGATCAGGTTGCCGTAACCGGGGTTGTTCTCGAACACCACCGGGGCGCCCTGCGAGGCGGCGTGATCGACCAGCAGCTTGACCTGGTAGCGGTGGTAGCGGGTGTTCTCCTCCGGCTCGGGCGCCTCCTCGTCCTCCTCGTCGAGCATGGTGCCGCGTACCGCGCTGTCGAGCACGTCGCGCTCGACAGCGTCGAGGAAGGCCAGCACCTCAGGCAGATCCTCGTGCGCCTCGCGCACCTCGCGCAGCAGGTGGGCGAGCGCGGGGCCGAGCACCTCGCGCTCGGCGCGGTCGATCGACTCGCGCACCGACTTGCGCCAGCCGGGGAAGTCGTTGAGCAGGTCCTCGAGGCGATCGCTCCATTGGCCGATGCGGGCCTCGATCGCCTTGCGCTCATCTTCGGGGAGGGACTCGAAGGCCTCGGGCGACATTGCCTCGCCCTCCCGGGTGGGCGCGAACACGAAACCCTCGGGCGTCTGCAGCAGCGAGATACCTTCGGCGCCGCAGGCCTGGCCGAGCTCGCGCAGCGCCGCCTCCTCGCGCGCCTTGAGCGCGCTCTGCAGCGACTCCACACGCTCGACGTGCGCATCGCTGTCGAGCGCGGCGCCGAGCGCCGGACCCAGATCACGGATGAAGGTCTGCATGCGCGTGCGCAGTGCCCCGCCGCGCCCGGCCGGCAGCGTCAGCAGCCTGGGCCTGAGCGGCTCGTCAAAGTTGTGCAGATAGCACAGGTCGGGCGGGACCGGCTCGCTCGCTGCGCGATCGCGAAGCAGGCGAAAGGTGGTGGCGTGCTTGCCGCTGCCTGCATCGCCGAGCACGAAGACGTGGTAGCCGGTGTGGCCCATCGCCAGGCCGAAGCGGATCGCCTCGACCGCGCGCTCCTGGCCAAGGTCGCCGGCGTGGTCGGAGAGGGAGTCGGTGGTTTCGAAGCTGAAGCAGGCGGGGTCGCAGCGCTTGCGTAATGCCGTTGAAGGCAGCGGCACGAGATCGGCCATGTTTGATTTTTCTCCTGGTGCCAGATTGGCACGGAGCGCAATGATACACCTCGCACTGCAGCCGCCCGAGGCCCCGCCCGGTAAAGACCCGCACCCGCCGAACCTCGTCTTGCGCCGCGCTGTCTACCTGCCGATAATCCCGCAACGCCAACCCGCCGCCGAACATGAAAGTCATCCCGATTCAGCAGGCTGCGTCCGCAATCGTAACCCCGCGCACGGAGGCCGCTCCACCACCCGGCGAATCGCTGCGCGACCGCCGCGGGCGTAGCGTGCGCGACCTGCGCATCTCGGTCACCGACCGCTGCAACTTCCGCTGCGTGTACTGCATGCCGCGCGAGGTGTTCGGGGATGACTACCCCTTCCTGCCGCGGCGCGAGCTGCTCAGCTTCGAGGAGATCGTGCGCGTGGCGAGCCTGTTCGTCGCCCGCGGTGTGCGCAAGCTCCGCATCACCGGCGGAGAGCCGCTGCTGCGCAAGGATATCGAGCGCCTGATCGAGATGCTCGCGCGTTTGCCTGGCGTGGAGATCACGCTCACCACCAACGGCGTCCTCCTGCCCAAGCTCGCGCGCAGGCTGAAGGACGCGGGTCTGCATCGGGTGACGGTCAGCCTTGACGCACTCGACGACGCACTGTTCCGGCAGATGAACGACGCCAACTATCCCGTCGAAAAGGTGCTCGAAGGCATCGAGTCGGCGCGGGCGGCCGGACTCGGCCCGATCAAGGTCAACATGGTCGTCAAGCGCGGCACCAACGATGGCGACATCGAGGCCATGGCCACGCATTTCCGCCACAGCGGGCACATCCTGCGCTTCATCGAGTTCATGGACGTGGGCGCCTCCAATGGCTGGAAGATGGACGAGGTTCTGCCCTCTCGTGAGGTAATCGCCCGCATCGACCGCCTTTTCCCGCTCGAGCCCATCGACCCGAACTACGAAGGCGAGGTCGCCGAGCGCTGGCGATACAAGGACGGCGCCGGTGAGATCGGCGTGATTTCCTCGGTTACCCAGGCCTTCTGCGCAAGCTGTACCCGCATCCGGCTGTCGACCGAGGGCAAGCTCTACACCTGCCTGTTTGCCCAGCACGGTCACGACCTGCGCGCATTGCTGCGCGAGGGCGCCGACGATGCCCGGATCGACGCAGCGATCGCCCATGTCTGGCAGCAGCGCGACGATCGCTACTCCGAGATCCGCACGGCTGAGACCGCCTCGCTGCGCAAGATCGAAATGTCCTACATCGGCGGCTGAGCCGCGCACGCCCAGGCGCGACCCGCCGCCTGCTCAGTCCCGCGTTGCCTCGAGTTCGAAGCTGAGCAGGACCTCGTCGCCGACCATGCCACGATCAACCCCGTAGGTCATGCCCCACTGACTGCGCTGCAGGGTAGTGCGCGCCGAGATACCGAGCGTGTGCTTGCGATGGCCGAAGGGATACGTCGCCGCCTTGTTCAGGGACACCTCCAGCGTCACGGGATGAGTCTGACCGAGCAGCGTGAGCTTGCCGCTCAGGCGGCCATCGAGCCGACCATCGTTCTCCATCACCGCCTCGAAGCCGGTCGCCTCGAACACGATCTCGGGGTAGCGCCCGGCGTCGAGAAAGTCGCTGTCGCGCACATGCCGATCGCGTGCCTTGTGGTTGCTGAACACACTCTCCGCAGCCACCACCACCCGTCCCGACGTCAAGGTGCGCGTCTTCTCGTCGTAGACGAAGCTGCCCTCGCCCTTGAGGAACATGCCAATCACATCCGCATAGCCGAGATGATCAACCTGGAATCCGATCGAGAAATGATCCGGATCGATCGTGTAGGTGCGCGGCTCCGCCCAGGCCGGGCCGCCTGCGCTCGCAAGCAGAAGCACGCCCGCGGCCAGCAGCGGGCGCAGGGCGGGATGAGCGGCTACGGTATTCATCGTCTCTTCCTCCAAGGTGATTGGTCAGGCCTCAAGTATTGAATTGCGTCACCCGCGGCCGTTGGCGTAGCGCCAGCGCACATCGGCCGCAAAGGAGCCTGTCAGCAAGCCAAGCGCCAGCGCGAGAAGCGGCACCGCGACCTGCGCTTCTACCGCCGGCAAAAGGCACAGCAGCAGGCTGACAACCTGCCAGACGCACACCAGCTTGCGCCGCCGGCTCTCGGGCAAGGGGCCATCCAGCCACCGCCAGACACGCATCGCGGCGACGAACGCATAGCGCATTGCACCGATTGCAAGCACCCAGCTGCCCGCCTTCTCCATCGCCAGCAGGTGAACGCAAAGGACCAGGATCAGGAAGGCGTCGAGCTCCATGTCGAAGCGCGCCCCGAAGGCGCTGCTGCAGCGCCAGCGCCGCGCCACCCAGCCATCGACGCCATCGAGCGCAAGGGCCAGCGCGGCCACTGCGGCAACCCACGTCGCGTGCTGCTGCACCCACGCCGGCGCCGCAAGCGTCCCCGCCACCAGCGCCACCAGCACGGCACGGCCCAGGGTCACCCGGTTCGCCGGCCCCAACGGCCGGCGCAGATCGGGCCACTGGTGCAGGATCGCCGCGCATACGACAAGCAGCACGCCCGCCGCTGCCCATATCGCCTGATGGGGCAGGTCGACAAGCTTCGCGCCCAGCGCGGACAGCGCAACCAGCATCACAAGCGCGGCAATCAGCTCCCGCACTGCGATCGGCACCGACCCGCCCCGCGACGCACATTCACCCCCCTCGGTCATTCCTGCCCCTCGCCCCGTAGCCCTTTCCTCGGCGCCCGCGCTCGTGCACGCCTGATAACATGACCGCTTCGATCATCCGCCGCGACAAAGGGTTCGCACAAGCGCCGCGCACGCCCCTACTCGTCCTTGCCGCGCCTCGTGCGCAGGATGAACCGAATGAGACACACCACATTCGATCCGAGGACCCCCGGATGCCGGAAACCAATCTCGCCTTCTGGACTGCAAGCCCCGGCTGCGGCGAGCTGCGCCCTGTAACCGTGCGCCCGCCAGCTGCGGGCGAGGTCCTCGTTCGCAGCCTCTACGGCGCCGTAAGCCGGGGCACCGAGAGCCTCGTCTTTCGCGGCGAGGTTCCCGAGAGTGAATACCAGCGCATGCGCGCGCCCTTTCAGGAAGGCGAGTTCCCCGGGCCGGTGAAGTACGGCTATATCAGCGTCGGCATCGTCGAGGACGGCGTCGGCCCCGAGGCGGCTGCCCTGCGCGGTCGGATGGTGTTCTGCCTGCACCCGCACCAGACGCGCTACGTGGTGCCCGCGCGTGCGGTGATCCCGCTCCCCCCCGGCGTGCCAGCTGCGCGTGCGGTGCTGGCGGCGAACATGGAGACCGCGATCAATGCCTGCTGGGATGGACGGCCAGCGGTCGGTGACCACATCGCGGTCGTCGGCGCGGGCGTAGTGGGTAGCCTGGTCGCCTCACTGTGCGCAGCCATTCCCGGTACCGAGGTCCAGCTGATCGACATCGATCCCGGACGCGCACGACTCGCCGCTGCGCTCGGGCTCGCCCACCGCCTGCCTGCTGCAGCGCACGGCGACTGCGACCTCGTCTTCCACGCCAGCGGCCACCCCGCAGGGCTCGCCACGGCGCTCGAGCTGGCCGGGCAGGAGGCGACGGTGATCGAGATGAGCTGGTACGGGCGCGCTTCCGTACCCCTGCCCCTGGGCGGCGCGTTCCACGCTCGCCGGCTCAACATCAAATCCAGTCAGGTCGGCCACATCCCGCCGCAGCAAGGCCCGCGCTGGGCCTATCGCCGGCGCATGGAACTCGCGCTGTCCATGCTCGTCGATCCCCGGCTCGACGCGCTCATCAGTGGCGAGACCGATTTCCAGGATCTCCCCGCGCTGATGCAGCGCCTCGCCTACGCGCCGGCAGGGGCCCTGTGCGAGCGCATTCGCTATCCCGGCATCGGCAGCCATGACACCCCCAACACGACTTCCGGAGACGCTTCATGTACAGCCTGACCGTCCGCGACCACATCATGATCGCCCACAGCTTCCAGGGCGCCATCTTCGGGCCGGCACAACGCGTGCACGGCGCCACCTATCTGGTCGATGCCTGCTTCCAGCGCAGCGAGCTCGACACCGACGGCCTGGTGGTCGACATCGGCCTCGCGGGCGAAACGCTCAAGGCCGTGCTCGCCGACCTCAACTTCCGCAACCTGGATGACGAGCCCGAGTTCAGCGGCCGCAACACCACGACCGAGTTCATGGCCCGCGTGATCTTCGACCGCATGGCCGCCGCGATCCGCGAGGGCCGCCTCGGCGCAGGCGCGCGGGGCCTCGAGCGCCTGAGGGTGACGCTGCACGAGTCGCACATCGCCTGGGCAAGCTACGAGGGCGCGCTGTGAGTACGCCGCGCGCGTGCGCCTGCGCCGCGCCGTACCCCGCGGCCGCGGACGCACCCAGCTGCAGCCGCGCCGCTGCGCGCCCGCGCCCGCGCCCGCCGGCAGACTCCGGCCAATGACGCAGCGCCTTGAGTTCATCGTACCGGGCGACCCCGCACAGCGCACCGGCGGCTACCTTTACGACGCGCACATCGTCGCCGAACTGCGTCGCCTTGGCTGGACGGTCACCGTGCATGGCCTGCCCGGCCGGTTTCCCGAAGCCGACGCCACGGCCCGCGATGCGCTCGGGCGGGCACTCGGCTCGCTTCCCGGCGGTCGCCGCGTCGTCATCGACGGACTCGCGCTTGGCGCTCTGCCCGAGGTCGCGCTCCGGCATGAGCATCGGCTGGGGCTCGTCGCCCTGGTGCATCACCCGCTCGGCGACGAACGCGGGCTGAGCACCGCGCGGCGTCACTGCCTCCTCGCCAGCGAACGTGCAGCGCTCTCGAGCACCCGGGGCGTGATCGTCACCAGCACCCACACCGCATGCCGGATCGCCGACTTCGGCGTTCCGCCATCCCGGGTGCGCACGGTCGAGCCTGGCGTGACGCCACCGCCGCTGGCGCGTGCGGATGGCCACCCACCCAGGCTGCTCTGCGTCGGCACCCTCACTCCGCGCAAGGGCCAGGACGTTCTCGTGCATGCCCTCGCCCGCCTGCGCCACATGCCCTGGCATTGCGACTGCATCGGCAGCACCCGGCGCGACCCGGACTTCGCCAAGGCCGTCGCCCGACTTATCGCCGACGCCGGTCTGGCACAGCGCATCGTGCTCCACGGCGAGTGCGACGATGCACGCCTGAACGCGGCCTACGCGGGTGCCGATCTCTTCGTGCTGCCTTCCTACTACGAGGGTTACGGCATGGTGGTGACCGAGGCCATAGCAGCCGGACTGCCGGTGCTCACCACGACCGGCGGCGCTCTGGCGGAAACCCTGCCGGCGGGCGCGGGCATCGCTGTCCCGCCGGGCGACGTGGATGCGCTCACCGCTGCACTCGCCACCTTGATCCACGATCGACGCCGCCGCCTCGCGCTGAGGGACGCAGCACGCCAGGCGCGGGACGCACTTCGCGACTGGTCGCTCGCCGGCACCGAGTTCGCTGCCGCGCTGGCCGGGCTCGAGCAGGAGCCGCCCTCCCCCTGACCAGGCCAATAACCGCCTGCGACCTACACGACCCATCCGATGGACGCCAACAATCCGATCCCGCCAGACTCCCAGCCCCAAGCGCACCCGGACGCCTGCTTCGACGCAAGCTGGCTGGACCTGCGCAGAGCGGCAGACAGCGCGGCACGCGTGCCCGACCTGGAGGCGCGCGCCGCGCGGTGGCTGCGCCAGCGCCAGGCGTCGGCGCCGCCGGGGTGCACCCTGCGCCTTCTCGACCTGGGCAGCGGCAGTGGCGCCAACCCGCGCCACCTTGCCCCCCGCCTGCCCGGCCCGCAGCAGTGGACGCTGATCGACCACGACGTCGGCCTGCTCGCGCGCGCACACGATGCTTGCGTTGGTTTGCGCGATGCAGAGGGCGCATCGGTCACCGTCATCACGCGCACCCTCGACCTCAGCCGCCTTGACCCGACGACCCTCGCCGGGGCGGATCTGGTCTGCGCCTCGGCGCTGCTCGACCTGGTCGATGCTGCCTGGCTGGAGCAACTCGCCGACGCCTGTGCCGCAGCCGACAGTGCGCTGCTGGTGACCCTCAGCGTGGACGGCACCTGGCGCTTCCTGCCGGACGCCTCGATGAGTGCGAACAGGGCAGGCTGGACTGACGCAGACGACGCGTTCGTGCGCTCGGCCTTCAACGACCACCAGCGCCGCGACAAAGGCCTGGGCGCGGCGCTCGGCCCGGACGCCGTGCCCGCTCTCAGGGCGCGCCTGCAGCAACGTGGTTTCGACTTACACCAATCACCCAGCCCCTGGCGGCTACGCCTCGATCAGCCCGGGCAGGCAGCCCTCGCGCGCGCACTCATCGACGGCTGGCGGGACGCTGCCTGCGCCCAGCGACCCGACCAGGCGGAGCGTATCGCGGCCTGGCACGCTCGCCGCCTCGCGGCGCTCGGGCCCAGCTCCGGGTCGGGCGGTGCGACCCTGGAAGTCGGCCACATCGACCTGTTCGCAACCCCGCCACGCCCAGCACACCGCGCCGGATGACCCTCCTGTTTCGCCTTGCCGCGAGTCTCGCACTACTGACGGCGATTCTCCTCTGGCTCGAGCCACAGACGCTCCTTGCCGCCTTCGCGGCGCCAGAGCCGCTGTGGCTGGCGGCAGCGCTGACGCTGACCATTCCTCAGGTAGCGCTCTCAGCCTGGCGCTGGCGGATCACCGCCGGCCGCCTCGGTGCACCGCTCGGTTCTGGCGAAGCGCTGTGCGAGTACTACGTCGCCACCTTCCTCAACCAGATCCTGCCCGGCGGCGTCATGGGCGACGCGACGCGTGCCTGGCGCCACGCCCGACGCCAGCAGACCCGTGCCAGCACCACGCCGCCGCCCGGCGCAGCGGCGTGGCACGCCGTCATCATCGAACGCGCCTCGGGTCAGCTGGCGCTGCTGCTGGTCGTGCTGGCGGCGCTGGCGCTTGCGCCCGAGCTACGGGTGGCGACCGCCGAGCTGCTCGCCGTCTCCGGCCATGGCCCGGGCTGGATCACGCTCGCGCCGATGCTGCTGACGATCGGCGGCATCGCATGGTGGCGTGGCCGCGCACACATCCATCGTCTTCGTGTGGCGGTCAGGGAGGCCCTGCTCGCACGGGAGGTGTTCATGCGCCAGGTCCTCGCCTCGCTGCTGATCGTGGCGAGCTACGTCGGCGTCTATCTGTGCTGCATGCGCATGATCGGCATCGACACACCGATGGCGCAGGCTGCGCCGCTTGTGCCTTGGGTGCTGCTGGCGATGGCGATCCCGCTATCGATCGCGGGCTGGGGGGTGCGCGAGGGGGCAGCCGCCCTGCTCTGGCAAGCGGTCGGGCTTGACCCCGCCGAAGGGGTCGCGATCTCGATCAGCTACGGCGTCGTGATCCTGCTCTCCAGCCTGCCCGGTGCGCTGATCCTGTTGCACCACGCCGTTCCCGGCGCCGTACGCCGCAGCTGACCTTCGCGCAAGCACCGCCGTCCCGCGCGGAGGCGGACCGCTCAGGACAACGCGCTGCGGCGCAGATCGAGATCGAAGAGCGTGTCCTGCCCGCACGCGAAGCACCGACTCGCTGGACGAATCGCCTCGCTCAGGCGCTCGATCGGTGGCAAAACCAGGCCCGGGCGACCCGAGCCGATAAGCATCGGCGCGACCATCACATGCAGCCGGTCGAGCACGCCCGCCTGCAGAAAGCGCGAGACCGTCACGCCACCGCCTTCCACCAACACCCGGCTGCACCCGGCCTCGCGCAATGCACGCAGCACGGCAGCAGGCGCAAAACCTGCTTCATCGCAGGACAGTACGCAGCGCCGAAGCGCCCCGGCGGCCAGCGCGCCTGCACACGCGCTCTCCCCTGAGGGGGAGGCGGGCGGCAGCGATCCGGGGAGCGCGCCCGAACCGGCGCCCGTCCCCGCCAGCCCCGCACTCGTCTCCACGGCCCCGTCGCGNNAGGTGCAGCGTGGCCGCCGCGCCGTCGCTAAAGACGCGCGCGCGCGGCATCGCCCGCCCATGTGGGTCGATCACCACGCGCAACGGATTCACGCCCGGCACATGGCGGACGGTGAGTTGCGGATCGTCCGCATTGACGGTCCCAACGCCCACCACCACCGCGTCGACGATGGCACGGAGGCGGTGCAGATGAACGCGCGCCTCCAGGCCGTTGATGTAGTGCGATGCGCCCCCCGCGGTGGCGATCCGGCCATCGAGACTTTGCCCGAGCTGTGCGATCACGAGCGGCCCGGCGCTCGCCACCATCGGCAGGAACAGATCCAGCAGGGCAGCCGTCTCCGCCGCCAGGTTCGCCGCGCAGCGCCACACCCCTCCAACATCGATTTCGACCTCGATCCCATCGATCATGAAACTTGTTGTGTCGCGTGCGGCCCAATTGGCGGATCGTGCTTGCAGGATGCAGGTCCAGCCCCAATCTGGTAGAAGTCTTTCCGACATTCATCATTCCTTAAAATACGGTTTGCACCCACGAGGCTCGCGCCGCGAATGCGACGCGCCCGGGCGACCCCGAACATCCCGACGGAGAACAACAAATGCGCCAAGCCGAGCGTGCCCTCTTCGACCTGCGACGTGGACTTCCGATCCTGCTGCGCCAAGCCGCTGGCGATGTCCTGGTGCAGGCGGTTGAGGGCCTCGATGACGACGCGCTCGCCGCGCTGCAATCGCTCACTGGTTCGCCCGCCCGCCTGATCCTGAGCCAGCACCGCATGGCCGCGCTCGGCCACCACGGTACGACCCAGTCGGCTGCCCTCGCCCTGTCACCGCTGCCGTCGAGCCGCATCCTGCGCGAACTCGCCTGGATGCGCGGCGCGGCGCTCCCCGCCGGCACCCGCGAGAGTCCTGCCGGTCCGGCGGAAAGCACCGCGCTGCGCCTGCTCGGCCGCGTACAGCTCGTGCCGGCCGCAGTCGCCTGCAGCGTTGCCCCGGCCCAAGCCGGCGCGATCGAGGCCGAGGTGGCCTCGGGCAGGCTGCTGGCAGTCAGCACCGCCGAGGCACAGCAACTGTGCGACAGCGGCCCGGGCGCCCTCACCCGCATCAGCGAGGCTCGCGTGCCACTCGCCGAGGCCGAGAATAGCCGTTTCGTACTCTTTCGCGAGGCCGACGGCGTGCACGAGCACGTGGCGATCGTCATCGGCAACGCCGAGCACTGGCCTGAGGCGGTGCCGGTCCGGCTGCACTCGTCCTGCCTCACCGGCGATCTTTTCGGCAGCCTGCGTTGTGACTGCGGCGAGCAGCTGCGCCGCGGCGTCGCGGCGATCAATGCCCAGGGCGGCGGCATCCTGCTCTATCTGTCGCAGGAGGGACGCGGCATCGGGCTGGCGAACAAGCTGCGCGCCTACGGTCTTCAGGATGAGGGCCTGGACACCATCGACGCCGACCAGGTCATCGGCTTCTCCAAGGACGAACGCGACTTTCGCGTCGCGCACGAAATGCTCGACCAGCTCGGCGTGCAAAAGGTCATGCTGCTGACCAACAACCCGAGCAAGGTCGAAGCGCTGCAGCACGCAGGCATCAACGTCATCGCCCGCCAGGCGATCTATGGCGAGGTCACGACGCAGAATCAGCGCTATCTGCAGACCAAGGCCAAGCGCCACGGCCACTGGCTCAAGGAGCTGCTGAGCGAGCAGGATGAACCTGCTTCCGCCGAGCCCGAGCGCCTACCCGCGCCCGGTGCGGCAAACCACCTCTGAACGCGAGTCTGCGGCGCGCATCGACGCAATGAGGGGCGCTACGCACAGGCGGCAGACCACCAGGCCCCTTTCCTGCCACCTTTCCTTGCCGCACTCAGGCCGGCGTCCTGCCCACGCCGCCTGCGCCATCCAGGACCGCAAGATCGAAGTCGCATGCATCCTCGATGACGCGGGCGAGCACCGAGGCGAAATGCCCGACCAGGCGTGCTCCGAGTGCGGCATCGGCGAGCCGGGCATCGCCCGTCGCCCCACCCGGGTTCAGGTCCTCGGCCATCCAGGCAAAACCCGCCTCGCCCTCCGGAGCGAGCGTCCGTCCTTGCGCGGCCATGGTCTGGCCAAGCGAGGGGAACGTGTCGATCGCCTCGACGCGCACCTTGTGCGGCGCCAGGTGAAGCATCATGGCCGTTTCCAGCGCGCCACCGTGGAGTCCGTGACGGAGCTCGGCCGCAGGCAGCGCGTCGATCGGAGGGGCAAAGCGGAAGTAGTTGGCGCGCACCACCAGCATGCGGTGCGCCGCACGCAGCTTCAGTGCGGCAAGGTCGAGGAGGGCCTTGTTGCCGCCATGGCTGTTGAACAGCACCAGCCGGCGGATACCCGCACGGGCCACGCTGTCGCCCAGTTCGGCAAGCGTCGCCAGCGCGGTCTCGGGGCTCAGGCTCAGCGTGCCGGTGAAACCGCGATGCTCGAGACTCAGCCCCACCGCCAGCGGCGGCAGCACGCACAAGGGCAGGCCGGTGCGCAGCCTGGGCAATGCCGCCTGCAGGAGGCCGAGCCCGATATCGAGGTCCGTGGACAGGGGCAGGTGCTCGCCATGCTGTTCGATGGCAGCCAGCGGCAGCACCGCGACGCCATCGGCAGCGGCGAGCCGCTCGATCTGGCGCGGCGTGAGGTCTTGCCACCAAGGCAGTGCAGCGAGGGAGGTCATGGGTACGTGTTCCGACAAGCGCTTTCGATAGCGTCGATCATAGCTCGCACAGGGCGGGCTGCGCCCTGCAAGGGTCGTCCGCCGGCATGACGGCGACGCACCGCCTGCAGGCCGGGACGCTGCCGGGCGTGGCACTCGCCTTGCTCGTGCTCAACGCACTGCTTGCGCATGGCAACGCATGGCCGACCATATGGCCGGCGCTCGAGTGGCGGCTGGCCGCCGAGCTGGCGCCGGCGGTCATGCTGATCGCGGCTTGGGGTGCGGCGCGGGGCCGGGTACCGCGTGCGCTGGAGGTGGGACTCGCCGCGCTCGGCACGGTCTGGGTACTGCTGCACTACATCGAAGTCACGGTGCCAGCAGTCCTCGGCCGGCAGATCAACCTTTACTGGGATGCGCCCCACCTCGGTGCCGTCATCCGGATGGACGGGGGCGCAGGCATGGCCGGTAAGGTCGTGCTCGGGGTCGGGGGCGCAGCACTCGTTACTGCGCTGCTCTATACGCTCGTGCGCCAGTGCATCGGCGCTCTCGCCCGCGGCGCAGAACGTCGGTCGACGCGCCTGCTGATGCTGGCCTGTGCAGGTGTGATCGCTGCGCTCTGGCTCTCCCAGAACCTGATCGCCCGGCCCGCTGCGCATCTCTTCGCGCCTACCGTCACCGGGATGCTGGCCGAGCAATACCGCTTCCTCAACACCGCGCTGTCGCGCGCTGCGAGCGAGACGCGGCTCGGCGCCGGGCCTGCCTTCTCCGGTTCGCTGGACGGCCTCGGGGGGGCCGACGTGCTGGTGGTGTTTGCCGAGGCCTACGGCGCGGTGACCTTCGACCGCACCGACATCGCCCGCGAGCTCCGGACCCATCGCGAACGCCTTGCGGACGCGCTCACCACCACTGGCCGTCAGGTGGTGTCCGCGAGGCTGGTGTCCCCCACCTTCGGTGGCGCATCATGGCTCGCACACGCCAGCCTGTTGTCGGGTCTCGACATGCGCGACCCCACCGATTATCAGCTGCTGCTCACTACCGATCGCCCGACGCTGGTACGCCACTTCGCCGCTAACGGCTACCGCACGGTCGCCTGGCTACCTGGCATCCAGCGCCCATGGCCGGAAGGCGCGTTCTACGGCTTCGACCGCTACGCCGACGCCGATCGCATCGGCTACGAGGGCCGTCCGTTCGGGTTCTGGCGGATACCGGACCAGGCCTCGATCGCACTGGCGCATGCACAGGAGCTGAAAGGTGCCGAGCGCGCGCCACGGCTGATCGTCTTCCCCACCGTGACGACCCACGCGCCCTTCCGCGCCCTGCCGCCCTACCGCCCGGACTGGGCCGGCCTGCTCGGCACCGAGGCCTTCAGCGCGCTCGAGGTCGAGGCGGCCGAAGCGGTCCCGACCAGCTGGTCGAATCCCCTGCCCGCTTACGTCGCCTCGATGCGTTACCAGTTCGACTGGCTCACGGGCTATCTCGCGGACCACGCCCCCGAGAACCTCGTGATGATCGTGATCGGCGACCACCAGCCGATCGGTACCGTGTCCGGCCCCGATCAGCCCTGGGACGTCCCGGTCCACATCATCGCGCGCAATCCGGCGCTGATCGCGCGCTTGCAGGCCGTCGGCTTCGTGCCGGGCGTCGAACCCCCGGCGTCTCCGCTCGGCCCGACCCACGCGCTGACGCCCATCCTGATCGACGTCTTCGGTCGCACCGACTGACGCGTCCATCCGCTGCGCCGAAAGTGTCAGTCCGCGACCGGCCGCACCCGGCTTGCTGCCAGCTTCGCGCGCTCGCGCGCCTCGGCCACGTCAGCGCCATTGGCGACCGCCACGCCCATGCGGCGCTTGACGAAGGATTCGGGCTTGCCGAACAGGCGCAGGTCGCTCCTCGGCACGGCCAGCGCATCGGCTACGCCCTCGAAGCGCATCGCCTGCGCATCGACGCCGCCATAGATCACCGCCGACGCTCCAGGCTCGCGCAGCGCGGTATCCACCGGGAGCCCCAGGATGGCGCGCGCGTGCAATTCGAACTCCGACAGGCGCTGCGAGCACAGCGTAACCAGGCCGGTATCGTGCGGACGCGGGCTCACTTCCGAGAACCACACATCGTCGCCCTTCACGAACAGCTCCACACCGAACACCCCGCGCCCGCCGAGGTTGCCGGTGACCGCTGCGGCGATCTCGCGCGCCCGCGCCAGTGCCGCCGGGCGCATGGCCTGCGGCTGCCATGACTCGACGTAGTCGCCGGCGACCTGCACATGGCCGATCGGCTCGCAGAAATAGGTCTGCACCTCGCCGCTGGCATCGCGTGCGCGGACGGTCAGCAGCGTGATCTCGTATTCGAAGTCAACGAAGCCCTCCACGATGATCCGGCTCTGCGCCACTCGTCCGCCCTGCATGGCGTAGTCCCAGGCCTTCTTCACGTCCCCTTGGCCGCGCAGCGTCGACTGGCCCTTGCCCGAGGACGACATCACCGGCTTGACGATGCACGGGTAGCCGATGCCGCCGTCGATGGCCGTCTGCAGTTCCTCCAGGGAGTCGGCGAAGCGATAGGGCGAGGTCGGCAGGCCGAGTGACTCGGCAGCCAGGCGGCGGATGCCTTCGCGGTTCATCGTGAGCTGGGTGGCGCGCGCGGTCGGGATGACCTCAGCCAGGCCCGCAGCCTCGATCTCGGCCAGCATGTCGGTGGCGATCGCCTCGATCTCGGGCACGATCAGGTGGGGGCGCTCCTGCTCGATGAGCGCCCGCAACGCGGCGCCGTCGGTCATCGGAATCACGTGGGCGCGGTGTGCAACCTGATGGCCGGGCGCGTTCGGGTAGCGATCGACCGCGATCACCTCCACGCCCAGGCGCTGCAGCGCGATGATGACTTCCTTGCCGAGCTCGCCGGCGCCGAGCAGCATCACGCGCAGCGCTGCGGGCGACAGCGGGGTTCCCAGGTTCATCGTGTGTCTCCTTCGATTCTCGTGCGTTGGTTTCAGACGGATTCTTCGGGTGGATTGAAACGGTACAGCAGCGTGTTGCAGCGCGCGCACGAGATGATGCGGCGCTCGTCCTCGCCGTGGGTGAGGCCCTCGTCCTTGAGCTCAGCCGAGTCGCAGGCATGGCAGCGCGGCGCGGTCTGGTTGTGCTCGTAGAGGTAGGCGTTGAGCTCGGGCAGCGCACGCTTCTTCTGCTCCAGGCGGTGGAACTTGCGCAGGATCAGCCAGAAGGTGAGGAAGACCCCCATGATGAACAGAATCGGCAGCGGGACGGAGGACATTGGCTCGGGCGTCTCATGAAAGAATGAAAGGTATCAGGACCATACGGAGCTCGGGCGCGCTCGTCCCTGTTCCCGGTCAAATCCGCGGAGCGGCACGCGACAGCGGTAGCGCCGGGTCGGCCGCAGCACCGCCGGGCGCCGCCTCGGCCAGCCCCGCCTGATCGGCCTCCTCCTGCAGCTGCACCGACTCGATCTTCTGGAAATGCGCAGTGATCTTGCGGCTCGAGGTCTGCACGTCCTGCACGTCGCGGCTGGCCTGCTCGATGTGGCGCGCGAGCGCCGCCATGCGCTCGTCGAAGCGGCGGAAGTCCTTCGCCAGCTTGCCGAGCGCATCCTGGATCACGTGGATCTGCTTGCGCGTCTCCACATCCTTGAGCACCGCGCGCGCGGTGTTGAGCACTGCCATCAGCGTGGTCGGCGACACGATCCACACCCGCTTGGCCTGCGCGTAGGCGACCACCTCGGGGTGCCAGGCGTGCAGCTCGGCGAACACCGCCTCGGCGGGCAGGAACATCACCGCGCCGTCCGAGGTGGTGCCGGGCAGGATGTACTTGCCGGCAATGGCGTCCACGTGACGCTTCACGTCGGCGCGGAAGGCCTGCTGCGCGGCGCGGCGGTCGAGCTCGGCCGCATCGGCATCGAACATGCGGTGGTAGTTCTCGAGCGGAAACTTGGCATCCACCGCCACCTTGCCGGTGGGCGCGGGCAGCGTGAGCAGGCAGTCGACCCGGGTGTTGTTGGGCAGCACGGCCTGGAAGGCGTAGGCGTCGGGCGGCAGCATGTTCTGCACCAGGGCCTCGAGCTGCACCTCGCCGAAGGCGCCGCGCGCGCGCTTGTCGCCAAGCAGTTCCTGCAGGCTGACGACGTTGGCGGTGAGGCCGTCGATCTTCTTCTGCGCCTCGTCGATGGTGGCCAGTCGCGCCATCACGCTGGCGAAGGTCTCGTTGGTCTTGCGAAATCCCTCGTCCAGACGCTGGTTGACCTGGCCCGACAGCGTATCGAGGCGGCCATCGACGCTCTGCGTCAGCACCTTCATGCCGCGCGACAACTGCAGCGACGCGGCGGTGAGGCCGCGCTGCAGCAGTTCGCGGTCGGCGCGCGCGTGCTCGCCGATGCGGTCGGTCTGGCGCGCGAGGCCCTCGTGCAGGTCGCGCAGCAGGTCGCGGTGCTGGACGTTCAGCTGCTGCTCCATCAGCGCCGCCAGCTCGTCGCCGAGTTGCGCGCGCAGCGTGCGCTCTGCCACGTAACTGCGCACCAGCAGCCAGGCGAGCAGCACCAGCGCCGCGGCCAGCAGGCCGGCGAGCAGGATCTCTGCCTGGGTCAGTTGCAGCACCGGCACCCGTCAGCCCAACGCACGCAGGCTCGCCAGCGGCGGCCGGTTCAACAGGGCGCGCGTGCCCAGCCAGCCGCCGGCGACCACGCCGGCCGCGCCCAGCACCACTGCCACCACCACCGGCAGCAGCGCCGGCACGTAGGGCATGCGGAAAACCTGCTCCGCCAGCACCCAGCCGATCGCGCTGGCTCCCAGCCCGGCGAGCACGCCCGCCACGCCACCGAGCACGAGGAACTCGGCGAACAGCGCCTGGCGCACCTGGCGGTTGCGCGCGCCGAGCGTGCGCAGCATGGCGAGCTCGTATTCGCGCTCGTCATGGGTCGATTGCAGCGCGGCGTACAGCACGACCAGCCCCGCCAGCACCGCGAAGCCGAACACGAACTGCACGATCACGATCAGCTTGTCGGTCATCGCCTGCACCTGGGCGATCACCGCGGCGATGTCGATCACGGTGAGGTTGGGAAAAGCACCGACCAGCCGCGTGGTGAAGTCGTGATTGCCCGGTGGCAGGTGGAAGCTGGTGATGAGGCTGGCCGGGTAGTTCTCCAGCACGCCTTCGGAGGCGATGAAGAAGAAATTGACCCGCATCGAATCCCAGTCGAGCTTGCGCACGCTGGTGATCGGCGCCTCGACGCGCTGGCCGGCGATCTCGAAGGCGACGCGGTCGCCCACCTTCAGGCCGAAGGTCTGCGCCAGCCCGGCCTCCACCGAGAACTGCGCCTCGGCCGCGTCGCCATGCCAGCGTCCCGCCTGGATCTCGTTGCCCGAAGGCAGCGCCGCGCCATGGGACAGGTTGAACTCGCGCTCGGCCAGCCGCCGCGTGCGTTCGTCCTCGAACACCGCCGGATCGACCGCCTCGCCGTTGATCGCCACCATGCGGCCGCGAATCATCGGCTGGATCGCCGGCGCGGCAAGGCCCTCGGCCACGAAGGCGGCGGCCACGCCCGCGCGCTGGTCGGGCTGGATGTTAATGATGAAGCGGTTGGGCGCATCGGGCGGCGCCATGCCGCGCCAGTTGTCGAGCAGGTCGGCACGCACCAGGGTGAGCAGCAGCAGCGCGGTCATGCCGAGCCCGAGCGCCGCGGCCTGGATCACGCTGCTGCCCATGCGCCGACCGAGCGCGGCAATGCCGTAGCGCCAGCCGCCGCCGCGCAGGCTGCCCTGGCCCTTGAGCCGGCCGGCGAGCTTGAGCACGCCCCAGGCGGCCAGCGCGAACACGCCGAGCGCGAGCGCGAAGCCGGCCGCGACCATCGCCCCCAGGCGGGCATCGGCAGCGATCCAGAAGATCAGCCCCAGCAGGGCCGCCAGGCCGAGCGCCCAGGCCGCGCCCGACACCGGCTCGGCGAACTCGAACTCGCGCCGCAGCACGCGCAGGGTGCTCACCTTGCCCAGGCGCAGCAGCTGCGGCAGCACGAAGCCCGCCAGCAGCGCCATGCCGACCACCACCCCGTGCGCCAGCGGCAGCAGCGAGGGCGCCGGGAGCTCGGTGGCGAGGATCTCGCGCAGCCCGCCGGCCAGCCCCCACTGCACGCTCCAGCCGAGCGCGGTGCCGGCCACCGCCGCCGCGAGGCCGAAGATCAGGAACTCGCCGACCACGATGCCCAGAACCTGCGCCTGGCGCGCGCCGAGCACGCGCATCACCGCACAGCCGTCGAGATGGCGGGCCATGAAGCGGCGCGCCGACAGGCCGACCGCCACCGCGGCCAGGATCACCGCCAGCAGCGCCGCCAGGCGCAGGAAGCGCTGCGCCTGGTCGAGCGCGGCGCGCACCTCGGGGCGGGCGTTCTCCACCGTCTCGACGCGCTGGCCGCGGCCCAGATTCGCGCGCGCCCATTTCTCGTAGGCCTCGACCGCCTGCGGCGAGCCGGCGACGTGCAGCCGCCAGGTGGCGCGGCTGCCCTCGGCGATCAGGCCGGTGGCGGCGAGGTCCTCGAGGTTGAAGATCGCCCGCGGCAGCAGGCTGAAGAAGTTGGCGCCGCGGTCGGACTCGAAGCTGACCATGGCGCCGACGCGGAACTCGAGCTCGCCCAGCCCCACGGTATCGCCGACCTTCACGCCGAGCTCGGCGAACAGGCGCTCGTCCAGCCACAGCTCACCGCGCGCAGGAACGCGGGCGGCAGGCGCGTCGGGCTGGTTGGGCCCGGGGGCGATGCGGATGGCGCCGCGCAGCGGGTAGCCGTCCTCGACGACCTTGACGCCGCCGAGCACCGCGGCCTCCGGCGTGCTCGCCATGCTGGTGAACAGCACGGTCTTTGCAGTCTGCAGGCCGCGCGCACGCGCTTCGTCGAGGAAGGGGTCCGGCCAGGGGCGGTCAGCGCGCAACAGCAGGTCGCCGCCGAGCAGCTGGTTGGCCTCGCGGTCGAGCGCGCGGCCGACGCGGTCGGCGAGAAAGCCGACACTGGTCAGGCTCGCCACCGCGATCACGATCGCCAGCCCGAGCAGGTGCAGCTCGCCCGCGCGCAGGTCGCGCAGCATCATGCGCAGGGCGAGTCGAAGGGTGCGCATCATCGGGCAGCGCTCACTTCGCGCTGCCGAGCAGGCGCTGCACCAGCGCGCACCAGTAGGCCACGCCCGCCGGCAGCACCTCGTCGTTGAAGTCGTACTTCGGGTTGTGCAGCATGCAGCCGCCCTCGCCCGGGCCGTTGCCGATCCAGATGTACGCGCCCGGCTTCTCCTGCAGGAAGTAGGCGAAGTCCTCGGCGCCCATGCTCGGGCGGCGGTCGGTGAACACGCGGTCCGGCCCCGCCACCGCGCGCGCGGCCTCGGCGCTCAGCGCAGCCTCGGCGACGGTGTTGACGGTCGGCGGATAGCCGCGCCGGAACTCGAAATCGACCCGCACGCCGTGGCTCTGCGCAATGCCCTCGGCGACCTGGCGCAGGCCGCGCTCGAGGCGGTCGCGCACTTCGGCCGAGAAGGTGCGCACCGTGCCGCACAGCTCGGCGCGGTCGGGGATCACGTTGTAGGCCTCGCCGGCATGGAACTGGGTCACCGACACCACGCCGGCGTCGATCGGGTCGAGCACGCGGCTGACCAGGGTCTGCGCCGCCTGCACGAAGGCCGCGCCCGCCACCACCGGGTCCACGCCCAGGTGCGGCATCGCCGCGTGCGCGCCGACGCCGGTGAAGCGGATGTCGAAGCGGTCGGCGCTCGCCATCACCGGGCCGGCGTGGACAGCAAAGGTTCCCGCCTCCATGCCCGGCCAGTTGTGCATGCCGAACACCGCCTCCATCGGGAAGCGCTCGAAGAGGCCGTCGGCGATCATCGCCGGTGCGCCACCCTCGCCCTCCTCGGCGGGCTGGAAGATCAGGTACACCGTGCCGTCGAAGTCGCGCCGCGCGGCGAGCGCCTCGGCGGCGCCGAGCAGCATGGTGGTGTGGCCGTCGTGGCCGCAGGCGTGCATGCAGCCCTGGATTGTCGATTTGTGCGCGAACTCGTTGCGCTCGGTGATCGGCAGCGCGTCCATGTCGGCGCGCAGCCCGATCGCGCGCACCCCCCGGCGGCCGCGCACCACGCCGACGACGCCGGTACCGCCGATGCCGCGATGCGCCTCGATGCCGAGCGCCTCGAGGTGGCGCGCCACCAGTTCGGCCGTGCGGTGCTCTTCGAAGGCGAGCTCGGGGTGGGCGTGGATGTCGCGGCGGATCGCGGTGAGCTTGCTCTGCAGGGGGCGGACGCTCTCGATGAGGCTCATGGCTGCACCATGTTGTTGTCGTCTATGGCAGGGAGGTCGAGTGTATTACAGGCGGACGAGGCGGCGGATCATGCTTCGCCGGCTTTCTCCGCTCGCGAGGTCTGAAGCTGACGCGGAGACGAAGTTCCCGCGCCACAAGCCCGACCCGCTCGAAACCCCTCCGTGCCGACCCACATGCCACGAGCAGGACGCGCAGCCGGCAAGTTTTCTGGGAAAAGCGCGCATTCAGGCCCGATAATTGGGCATGACCGACATCAAGCCCTCCCCCGCAAGCCGCCCGGCCGATCCCATGGCACAGCCCACGGCGCCCGATCCCGGCCTTCCGTTCGACCGTCTCCCCCTGCCCGCGGCGATGCTGGAAACCCTTCGCCAGCTGGACTACCGGACCATGACTCCGATCCAGGCCGCCAGCCTGCCGCTGGCGCTCGCCGCGCACGACCTCATCGCCCAGGCGAAGACCGGCAGCGGCAAGACCGCGGCCTTCGCCCTGCCGCTGCTCGCCCGGCTCGACGTGCGCAAGCTCGCCGTGCAGGCCCTGGTGCTGTGCCCGACGCGCGAGCTCGCCGACCAGGTCACGCAGGAGATCCGCCGCCTGGCGCGCTTCGAGGCCAACATCAAGGTGCTGGCGCTGTGCGGCGGCACGCCGATGCGGCCGCAGCGCGACAGCCTGGCGCACGGCGCCCATGTCGTGGTCGGCACGCCCGGGCGCATCATGGACCACCTCGAGCGCGGCAGCCTGGCGCTGGAGGCCGTCGACACCCTGGTGCTGGACGAGGCCGACCGCATGCTGGACATGGGCTTTCACGACGACATCGCCTTCGTGGCCGGCCGATGCCCGACTGCACGCCAGACCCTGCTGTTCTCCGCCACTTTCCCGGACGGCATCGCCCGGCTGGCCGCGCGCTTCCTGCGCACGCCGCAGGAGGTGAAGCTGCCCGAGCAGCACGCGGCCAGCAAGATCCGCCAGCGCTTCTACGAGGTCGAGCACCCGGCGCGGCTGCAGGCGGTCGCCCGGCTGCTGCGCCACTACCGCCCGGCCAGCACGCTGGCCTTCTGCAACACCCGCCAGCAATGCCGCGACCTGGTCGAGCTGCTGCGCAGCGAAGGGATCGCCGCGCTCGCCCTCAACGGCGAGATGGAGCAGCGCGAGCGCGACCAGGTGCTGATCCAGTTCGCCAACCGCAGCTGCCCGGTGCTGGTGGCGACCGACGTCGCCGCGCGCGGGCTGGACATCGCGCAGCTCGAGGCGGTGATCAACGTCGATGTCACCCCCGACCCGGAGATCCACGTCCACCGCATCGGCCGTACCGGCCGCGGCGAGGACGCCGGCTGGGCGCTGAGCCTGTGCAGCAGCGCGGACAAGCGCCGCGTCGCGGCCATCGCGCAGATGCTCGGCTTCGAGCCGGAGTGGCACGCGCTCGACGAGCTGGTCGCGGACGAAGCCCAGCCGCTGCAGGCGCCGATGGTGACGCTGCTGATCCTGGGCGGGCGCAAGGACAAGATCCGCCCGGCGGACGTGCTCGGCGCACTCACCGGCGAGGCCGGATTCACCCGCGAGCAGGTCGGCAAGATCACCGTCACCGACCAGACCACCTACGTCGCGGTCGAGCGCGCGATCGCGCACGAGGCGGTGCGTCGCCTCGCGGCGGGCAAGCTCAAGGGCAGGAAGGTGAAGGTGCGCGCGCTGGAGGTGTGAGGCCCGCAGCCTCAAGCCGACCGGTATGCCAGTCCCGCAATCCCCGCGCGCAAGGCTTCGCATTCGGCCTCGAAGCTTGCGCGCGCGTCGGCAAAATGCGTGTCCCAGCGCTCGACCTGCCGCGCCTTGCGGTAAACGGGATCGAGCTGCAGCGTCTGCACGGCGAGGATCAGGTCGGCGACCTTGTGCTGCAGCTCGCCAACGCGGCGCCGGATGCCGCTGCCCGCGGGCGCCTTCAAGGTGCCCGACCCGGCCGCGACGGCCCCCGGCGCCGACTCCGCCCACCCCGCCAGCTCGGCGGCGAGGCCGCGCAAGCCCTCCAGGTCGCGGGCCTGGTAGGCGGCCTGCACGCGCAGGAAGATGTCGTGCGCGGTGGCGCGCTCGCTCTCCGCCGCGCGGTCCGGATGGCAGCGCATGGCAGCGGTGCGATACAGCCGGCGCAGTTCGTCCTGTTCGTCCTCGTCGAGCTCGGGCAACGGCGCAGCGGTCTGCTCCGTGCTGCGCCGGTAGGCGTCGAAGTCCTCGTCGGCCTGGCGCGCCCTTTCGGCATCGGCCGCCCTGCCCGAGCGCTCGGCCTTGAGCCTGAGATATTCCTGGCGCAGGCGCAGGCACTCGCCCAACACTTCGCGGAGGGCGGCGTACTGGTGCTGCTCGTAGCTGCGCACCTGCTGCTCCATGTCGGCCCGACGCCGGCTGAGCTCGACCATCTGTTCCTCCAGCTGGGCGCAGCGCGCCAGCAGCCGTTCCGCGTCCGGATCGGGGGCGACGATGACCGCCGCCGGCGCGACCGGCTCAGGTTCAGGCCCGGGCGTGACTTCACGATCAGGCATCGACGGGGTCTCCATCGCTGCCGCCGTGACTTCGGACTGCGGATCGGCGGCCAGCGCGGGCGGCACCGCGGGCGTGGCCGCCCTGCCGCCGAACAAGCGAACGATGGCTGCACGGATGCTTGCCAGGGACAGACGGAAGCTCAATTTCGGACTCGATCAGGGGTTGAGATGGAAGTGACATGCAATATATTGCACTGCACCATAAGCTCATGACAACCAGTGCTCGCCACCGCGAAGCGGGCTGAGGTTTATCCTCGGCGCACCAAATGCCGCTCGCGGGGTCCCACGCAGCGCGCGCAGAAAGCGCCCGCCGACCGCAGGCCGCATCGAGTGCGATCAACCGGAAGCCGCCCACCTTGAAGCTCTACTACGCCGACCATTTCGTCCTTCCCCTGCCCGAGGGCCACCGTTTTCCGATGGAGAAGTATTCGCGCCTGCGCGTGCGCCTGCTCGACAGCGGCCTGTTCGCCGACGACGACTTCCGCGTCCCTGTTGCCGCGAGCGACGTAGAAATCCTGCGCGCCCACGACGCCGGGTACCTGCAGCGCGTGGCCGGCGGCACCCTGGACGCGGCCGAGGTGCGCCGCATCGGCTTTCCATGGAGCGCGGCGATGGTCGAACGCTCGCGCCGCTCGGCCGGCGCCACGCTCGCCGCCTGCCGCAGCGCGCTCGCTCGCGAGGGTGGCGCGGCCTGCGCCGCCAACCTCGCCGGCGGCACCCACCACGCGCATCGCGACTTCGGCTCGGGCTTCTGCGTGTTCAACGACGCCGCCATCGCCGCGCTGGCGATGCGTGCCGAGGGCCGCGCGAACCGCATCGCCATCGTAGATTGCGATGTGCACCAGGGCGATGGCACCGCCACCATCCTCGCCGACGTGCCCGAGGTCTTCACCTGCAGCCTGCATGGGGCGAAGAACTTCCCCTTCCGCAAGCAGGCGAGCGACCTCGACGTCGAACTGCCCGACGACACCGCCGACGAGGCCTATCTCGCCGCGCTCGATGCAGCGCTCGACACCGTCTTCACCCGTGCCCGCCCGGAGCTGGTGATCTACCTCGCCGGCGCCGACCCCTACGCCGGCGACCGCCTCGGACGGCTGGCACTGAGCATCGACGGCTTGCGCCGGCGCGACGAGCGCGTGCTCGACACCTGCCGGGCCGCCGACGTGCC
>CZCA01000029.1_pt1 | contig 30725 bp, 14 predicted proteins | sample 591981 | NCBI WGS metagenome assembly CZCA01 (sample SAMEA3556810, study PRJEB10932) | anaerobic digester metagenome | reverse complement strand
TTCGCAGAAGCATTCTCCATCTCATTCTGCGTAATCTGTGAAATCTGCGGATCAATCCAAGACTTCCATCCGCAGATTGCGCTGATTTCGCAGAAGCATTCTCCATCTCATTCTGCGTAATCTGTGCAATCTGCGGATCAATCCAAGATTTCCATCCGCAGATTGCGCTGATTTCACAGAATCATTCTCCATCTCATTCTGCGTAATCTGTGCAATCTGCGGATCAATCCAAGATTTCCATCCGCAAATTTCGCTGATTTCACAAAGACACTTTGGCAGAATTCGAGGTGAGTGATGAATCTTGACCATTCAAGGATCGGGAATGTGCTTGATCCGCGCAGCGACCCGCAGACATATGCGATCATCGGCGCGGCGATGGAGGTGCATCGGTTGCTTGGCTGTGGATTCCTGGAGTCGGTCTATCACGAGGCGTTAGCGCTTGAGTTTCCGCTGCACAAAGTCCCGTTTCAGCGCGAGGTTGAACTGCCGGTGTTCTACAAAGGCGTGCAGTTGAGCTGCAGCTACCGCGCTGACTTCATTTGCTTCGGCGAAATCATTGTCGAACTGAAGGCGCTGAAACAACTGACGAGCCTCGAAGAAGCACAGATTCTCAACTACCTCAAAGCTACACAGTTTCGGCGCGGATTGCTGCTCAACTTCGGCGCTGCGAGTCTGGAACGCAAGCGGTTTGTCAGAAACTGGTCGCAGCCATAAAATTACTCCACCGATCGTATCGACGCGATTTTTGAGCCCCCCATTGCTTACTCTATGGTGCAACGCAAAGGAGCTATGATGCCTCACGGTTATCACGGAAAAATCCTGGTCGTGAATTTGAGTACGGGCGCCATGCATATCGACGAACACGACGAAGCGTGGTATCGCACCTACATGGGCGGGACAAACTTTGGCATGTATTACATCCTCAAGCACATGCCGCCTGGCGCCGACGCACTTGGGCCTGACAATGTGCTGACGCTGATGCTGAGCGTGCTCACCGGCGCACCCTTTTCGGGGCAAAGCCGCATGACCGCCAACGCCAAATCACCGCTCACTGGCGCCATCGGCGACGCACAGGCGGGCGGCTTCTTCCCGGCGGAAATGAAGAACGCGGGCTTCGACGGCGTCGTCTTCCTGGGCAAGGCGGAGAAGCCGGTCTATCTCTGGCTGCACAACGGGCAGGCGGAACTGCGCGACGCCTCGCATCTATGGGGGCTGGGTTCGTGGGAGACCGAGACGCGCATCCGTGAGGAACTGGGCGACAACAAAGTCGAGGTGGCATGCTGCGGGCAGGCGGGCGAGCATCTGGTGCGCACCGCCGCCATCATCAATATGCGAAATCGAGCCGCCGGACGCACAGGATTGGGTGCGGTGATGGGGTCGAAGAACCTCAAGGCAGTGGCTGTGCGCGGGTCGTTGCGCCCCACTTACGCCGACCCTCAAGGCGTCAAAGCAGTGGCGGCATTGGGTGCGGCGGAATTCAAGACGAACCGGGGCATGCAGGAGTTGGGCGAGTTGGGCACAGCCGGCGTAGTGCTCAGCCAGGAGTTTTCTGGCGGCTTGCCTACACGAAATTACCAGAGTGGACACTTCGATCACGCCGAGGAAATCTCCGGCGAGCGGCTGGCGGAGACGATCCTGGTCGATCGCGACACCTGCTACGCGTGCGTAGTGCGCTGCAAGCGCGAGGTGGAGACCGACGACGAATATCAGATCAAGCGCGAGCTGGGCGGCCCTGAATACGAGACGATTGCGACCTTTGGCTCCTACTGTGAAATCCGCGACCTGGCCGCTGTCTCCAAAGCCAACGCGCTCTGCAACGACTACGGTCTCGACACGATCGGCGCCGGCGCGACGATTGCGTGGGCGATCGAGTGCTACGAGGACGGCATCCTGACCGACGCCGACACCGACGGGTTGGCGCTGCGCTGGGGCGACGCCAAAGCCATGCTCGCGGCGCTGGAGGCGATGGCGTTTCGTCGCGGGCGGCTGGGCAATCTGCTGGCAGAAGGATCGGCGCGCGCGGCGGCGCAGATCGGGCCGGACGCTCAGGCGCGGCTGATCACGGTCAAGGGCAGCGAAGCGCCGGCGCACATGCCGCAGGTCAAGCGCAGTATAGGGCTGATCTACGCGGTCAACCCCTTCGGCGCCGACCATCAATCGAGCGAGCACGACACCTCCTACGAAGAAAATTCCGGCGAGCGCAGCCTGGGCTGGCTGGCTGAGCTGGGTCTCACTCGCCCCGTCCCGGCCACCGACCTGGGCGAAGAGAAGGTCGAGTTCACGCTGATCACCCAGTATTGGACAAGCCTGATGGATGTACTCAACCTCTGCCAGTTCGACTGGGGCGCGACGTGGCAGTTGTACGGACCCTCAACCGTGGCGCAGGTGGTCAACGCCGTCACCGGCTGGGACACGACGCTATCAGAACTGATGGAGGTGGGCGCACGCCGCGTCAACTTGATGAAAGTCTTCAACGCGCGTGAGGGCTTCACACGCGACGATGACAGACTCCCCCCGCGCCTGCACCAACCGCTCACCGGCGGCGTCAGCGACGGTCTGCGCGTCAGCAAGGAGGAAATCGAGCACGCCAAAGACCTCTACTACAAGCTGGCGGGGTGGGACGTGGCGACGGGGAATCCGACGGTGGAACGGCTGGAAGAACTTGGCGTTGGGTGGGCGGTGGCATGAGAAATCAAGACTCTTTCGCCCCAAAATTCACTCCGCTGGCTCGCAGCGCGCACCCTCAGCGGCGAAGCCGCTGTCCGCTGCAAACATTGAAAAACTTCGCCAAGCGCAAAGCAGTGCTAGGCGTAATGTCGCGGCGTCCATTGACAATTTCATTAATGCGCTGGTAGGGCACAAGAGCCATGCTTCAGGCGCCTGCTGTTTGCGCACCGATCGTTTGCACATGAAACTGCGAGCCAAGTGCCCGCACCACTTTGAGGATCGTGCCAAATTCAGGGTTGCCGGTTGTTGAGAGCGCCTTGTACAGGCTTTCTCGCTCTAACCCTGCGTCGCGTGCGATCTGTGACATGCCTTTGGCGCGGGCAATGTCACCCAGCGCGGCGACCACTAAGGCGGCGTCACCATCTTCCAAAGCCGCGTTGAGATAGGCAGCCATATCCGCTTCGGTTTCGAGATGCTCGGCCACGTCCCAAGCACGAGTGGGTATCTTCTTCTGCACCATGTTTCTCACCTACACTGCGCGGGCGAGTTCCTGCGCGGTTTGAATATCCTGCTCTTGCGTCCGCTTATCACCACCCACCAATAAGATCACCAGCGCCGCGCCACGTTGCACGAAGTAGACCCGATAACCAGGCCCATAGTCAATCCGCAACTCTGAGACTCCGCCGCCTACTGGTCGTACATCGCCAGGATTGCCCAACGAAAGCCGCCGGCTCCGCACGTCAATGCGGGCACGGGCCTGACGGTCGCGTAGGTTGGCGAACCAAGCGGCGTAGACCTCGGCCATGACGGATTTCCATCACGGCTCTGTTGTATCTCAAGGGATACAAGTGTGCAAACGGAAAAACAACGCAGTAACGGACTGAGCGAAAATCACATTGGGTTACCGCACAAGTGCTTTCTTGGCCCTAATTGGTTGAAGCAACGAGTTGTGGGGTTGCTCGCTGGCTGATCACGTTCTTGGTTCAGCGTGCCCAACCGGTGTGCATCAGGCGCATGGCCGAACGCGGAGCGTGAAGGCCAAGTCGCCTGCAAGCGGTGGTTAGCCCGCGCTCACCCTTGACGGAACCTGAGCCACGAAAACGACGGTTTTCCTTTGATTGCTCCGCTGCGCCGTTTTGGTCTCCAATCCTGTACTCCCGCCCTGATTTCCCTCCGTGCGGTATCCTGTCACCGAGAACTGCGCCTGGCAGCCAGCTCGCTGATGGCCGGATGCCTTGAGTCTACTGGACTAGATCGGGGTTGTAGACCTGGGCGAAATACTGAACGATTAGCTGACTACGGCTATGCACATTGAGCTTGGCGTAAATATGCCTCAGGTGCGACTCAATCGTGTCCTCGGTGACAACTAGACTCTTGGCGATTTGCCGGTTACTTAGACCGCGCACCACTGCTCCAACAACCTGTTGTTCCTGGCGGGTGAGGTCCCAACTGGAGGGGATTGCTGGTGGCAGAGGCTGAACGTAGGGCGCTAGCACCACGGCTACGCTCCCGTCGTCGCCAAGGGGCGAGGCCTCGATTCGGACCTGGCCGCTGCGTGTTGACGCCCAGACCTGGGCTTGCCCACTTAACGGTTCACCGGCGCGCAGTCCGGCGATCGCCGACCAGATCACGCTCGGCAGGTGGTCTACCTGCGATTCGCCTGCATCCTGAAGCAGGTTGATCCAGTTTTCAGCCGCTGGTGTACACGACCGGAGACTGCCATTCGGTGCCAGCACCAATACACCACAAGCATCCGGGGTCACTGTGGTTGCATTGGACAGCGCGCTGTCACGATCAAGCACAGCGCGAATGAGCCTCCCAATTGTTGGGGCGAGCAGGCGGAGGAACGCGACATCGGCGGGGCGAAATGGCCGATGTGCGTCAAACCGCGCAAGATCAAGCGCAGCGATCCACAGGCCGTCTGCCTGAAAAAAGGCCCGCAAGACTCCGCCATCTGCCCCCGTGAACGTATGGTACGCCCGGTAGTATTCAGATGCCGAGAACTGGTTAGCCAGATGACTGGGGAGACCCCACGATGTTTCAGGCCGGTCGTGGAGAACGACAGCGGTGAGGCCGGCCCGCATCAAATTGGGATGGGTGACAAGGGGTTCGTTTAGGTAAAGGTTTCGCACATACCAATGGATGTGTGGCTGCATTCCTGCGCTTACACCCAGCAAACGATTGAACAAGAGTGTCGTCGGGTCTACAGCATATAACTGGGCGCCATCGAACGCGACAGCAAGCTCAATAGCGGCTAAGAGGCGTTCGCCAAGTTGGTTGGGTGACAACCCACTGGGCGCAAGCTGGACAATCTGTTGGCGCGTTAGTTCTTGTGTGCGTGAGAGCCGTGGCAACTGTTCACCGCCTAGCGAAAGATCATATCTGTTCCCTGAAGATCACGGAATTCCGTGATGCAGAAGGGAAGCTAGCATTACATGATTATAGCACATACGCGATAAAGGAGACAACTCATCAAAAATCCGGCAATTTTCGAGTAACCATTTGATTGATTGGAGGACATCATGCGAAAATTCATGAAATGGATTGGTTTTGGATTGCTTGGGTTGGTAGCTCTGGCACTGCTAGCTGGAGTGGCACTCTATGCAACCACATCCCAGCGGCTAAATAGAATGTACTCGCTCTCTGTCGAGACGATCTCTATTCCAACCGATCGAGAGTCCATCAGCCAGGGGCAGCGCCTGTTTATTGCTCGGTGCGCAGGTTGCCACGGGGCGAACGCGGCGGGGACAGTGATCTTTCAGGACGCTGCATTGGGAGTCATATCTGCAGCCAACCTGACGGCGGGACGGGGAATTGGTGGAGATCCGCTTACAGATGCTGACTACATCTCCGCCATCCGCCACGGGGTGGACCATACCGGTCACCCGATCCTGACAATGCCATCTGAATCTTACTTCTACATTAACGACCAGGAACTCGGCGAAATGATTGCCTATCTGAAGAGCACTGCCCCGGTCGATAATCCGCTACCAGCCACCCAGATCACACCGTTAGGGATTGCGCTGATCGGCGCAGGTGTATTTGGCGATTTAATGGCCGCAGAACATATTGACCATCAGGCTGCCCGGCCGGTGGATGCGCAGCCAGGCGTGACCGTTGCCTATGGCGACTATCTGGTGCGCACCGGCCAATGCCGCACCTGTCACGGTCCCGACCTGACCGGTGGGAAAGATCCCGATCCCAATGCCCCGCCCGCTCCCAGCCTAACCCAGGCGGGTGAACTATCCACCTGGAACGAGGCGGATTTTATTCGGGCATTGCGCACCGGCAGAACGCCTGGCGGTAGACAGATGAGCCCATTCATGCCCTGGATGTATATCAACCAAATGACTGACGACGAGATGAAGGCGATGTGGCTGTACCTCCATTCACTACCACCCCAAGGTCAGAAATGATGCCAGAAGGAGAGATAAAATGAGAACGTTTCTATCAACGACTGGCAGTGGGATATGCCGAGCCACGTGCGGGTCAGATGGTCGTTGGACTGTTGAGCAAGCCCTTGCAGGCCAGGTAGTGACTTGCCTAGCTGCGGACCCTTTGAGGCATGGAGAGGTTTACGCGGGAACGCACACCTCCGGTGTGCTCCGCTCGGTAGACGGTGGGCAATCGTGGACGCCAAGCGGGCTGGCCGGGCAGGTTGTAAAATCGATCGCTGTCAGCCCCCTGGTTCCTGGGATGTTGTTTGCCGGGACCAAGCCAGCCTGCCTGTTCCGCACCCTTGATTACGGTCTGCATTGGGAAGAGCTCCTATCGTTTCGCAAAATATTCTCGCGTCGTTTTTGGTTTTCACCAGCCGAAGCGCCGTTCACTGCTTACATCCAGGGCATAGCGCTTTCGCCAGTGGATCAGGATGTGATCGTTATCGGGGTTGAGTTCGGGGCAGTTGTGCGCAGCGTGGATGGCGGGAAGACATGGCAGGATCACCGGAAGGGTGCTCTGAGGGACTGCCATTCGATTACTTTTCACTCCTCGCAGGGCAATTGGGTCTATGAAGCCGGTGGGACGGGCGCGGGCACAGCCATCAGTCGGGATGGGGGAAATACATGGGTCCAAAATCGGGCAGGTCTAGACCGGCATTATGGATGGGCTTGTGCAGCAGACCCTTTCCATCCAGAGGTAAGCTATCTGTCCATTTCATCGTCCCCATCGAAAGCCCATAGTGAGAATGACGCTCAAGCTTTTATCTTCCGATCCAATGCGGATGGGAAATGGGAAAAACTGGAAGGTGGCTTACCCCGCCCGCTTAAGCATATGCCGTATGCGTTGCTGACCGATCCCAGTGAACCGGGGCATGTATACGCGGGGTTGAGCAATGGCGATGTGTGGTGTTCCAAAAACCTGGGAGAAGCATGGGAGCGATTGCCCTTCAACCTGAACAGCATCCACCGAAGCATGGTTATGCTCCCTTGACAATAGCGACCTATAGGAGCAAATGCTGAACAAATATTTATACATAATGGAGCGGCAGAACCAGAACATGTCCATCCATTTCAAGCGATTCGCTGTGAGGTCATTTCCGGATCGTTGTGCTTCCGTATCGCGGCCATTGAGCGATCAATCGGCCCTGGCGAGGTGGTAGATATTCCCCGAAATGTTCCGCACACCTTCTGGAATGCCGGCGACAGCGAGGCGCATGCAATTTAGGAGTTTCGCCTGGCGCTCAAGATCGAAGATTTCTTCGCGACCTACTTCTCGCTCGTCAAGGCAGGAAAACTCAACGAGAAGGGGCTGCCCAATCTGTTCCTAATGGCGGTGTTAATGCGTGAGTACGATCAGGAGATCCGGGTGCAACAGCCCCCACGTCTCGTCCAAAAGCTGCTCATGTGGTTGCTATCTCCACTCGGACAACTCATCGGCTATCGCGGAGTCTATGTCTGAAGTGGTTTATCTTCTTCATCAGAAGCGAGAAATCCATGATCCAAATGACAAATGCTGAACTAATCCGATATGCAGGCTGGTCAGCTTTCACGAGCGCCATTGTCACGATTGTGGGTCTGGTGACGTTGACCCTGTTCTTCACTCTGGGCGAACCATGGGGCACAATCAACGATATCTCAAGTGTCGTTCTAGCACTTTCCACACTTCCTGTTCTAATCGTGCTCCACCGTTTACACTGCCATGATGTACCCGCTGTTAGTCTCGTTACATTTTTCATCGGCATTCTGGCCATGCTCGTCGTGGTCGTGTTCCAAACCCTGCTCATTGTCAGAGTCATAGCATTTGCACAGACCGCAGTTGTCGTTCCGGTCGCCTATGGCTTATTCGGCGCGGCGTTAATGGTCTATAGTTACCTTGCCCTCGCTCATGAGGTGCTCTCTCGCAGATTAGCTGTTCTGGGCATCATTGCGGGAGCAGGCTACGTAATGGTAATAATCGGTTTCATCTTGGGCGGACAAGAACACCCGCTCACCGCAATTGGCGGCTTGACTACCGTGGTTTGCTATCCAATCTGGGCTATTTGGTTTGGCCGAATGCTCCTGGCAGGCAGATTGATAACATAGGGCGATTCTGCAACTTCAGCGCAAGGCTTCGCATTACACCTCTTTATCAAACAGAGAGCGCGGGCCCAACGCTCCAGTAGTAACTCCTACGACACAGGAGCGCGTGGCTTGCAGCGCGACATCGTGCAAGCAAAGTTAACAAGCCAGAGGCACGTGTTTCACCGCAGCGAACGACGACAGCCAGTAGCCCGGCACCGCATTGAATCAAGTGGCAAAGGGTGAACCTGGCAATAGGCGAGAGTATCGGCTGAAGCGACAAGATTGAGTAGGCGCGTGTAGCCTTGTGCCCTTCGAGAAAGCGCAAATAAGGATGCGTGTCTTAAAGCAGGGCGCTGGCTAACAGGCGCTTGCGGCCGACCGTTTTGCTCCCTGCGTTCGCTTCGCGGCGGCTGAGGCGCGGGTCGTTAGGCGGACGCTTCGCTGTGCTGACGCTCCGCTGCGCATCCGCCTAATGGGGCGGCCTCGATTGCCGCAACGACGCGACGGTAGGAATTGACAAGAACCATCAAGCAAGAAAGGAGAACCAAGTATGGCTGTAGCGATTAGTGCGGATGTTCCTGGTCAGACCAAGGAAGGATATGAGGAAACAATCCGGCTTCTTGGGGATGCCCTTAAAGGAGCTCCCGGCTTCATCATGCACTTCGGCCATCCGATTGAAGGCGGTTGGCATGTCGTAGAAGTCTGGGAGTCGTCGAAAGACGCGGCAGAGTGGTTCGCGAAGCATGTTCGCCCCAACCTGCCTCCTGACGTTAAGCCAGAGCGCCACACCCATGAGCTCCACACACTCATCCGCAAGTGATTCGGCCGAGCGAATTGGCGTGCCACTACGCCGAGTGCCGCACCGCCCAGGTGGTTTCTCGTGATGTAGGCTTCCGCCCTGCCGTGACCGTCCCAGGTGATGTCGAACTCGCCTGGGTAGGGTTTGTCTTCTCCGGGCTGCTGGTGAGTATAGAGAAACGGCCCGTATTGATGAGCGGCATAGACGATGCGCTCTGCATCCACCGGCTGAAGGTACGGCAGCCAGGGGACGCTGCCCCAACGAACAACGGCAGGAAGGAACAACCAGTGCCGAAGGAACGGCTGAAGGTACGGCAGCCAGGGGACGCTGCCCCAGCCCATCGGGTTGACCAGAATGGGGGTTTCGGCGTCCACCTGCCGGATGGCGGCCACGATGCGGGGATAGAACTGATTCCAGTCGTAGAGCGTGCCGGCGTAGCGCGGGTAGAACTCCGTCGGGTCGTAAATCTCCAGCATGACTTCATCGGCGTTCGGCTCCACCATCAGGTCATAGCCGACAACCACCGGGTGGCCGCGATAGCGTTCGGCGGTGACGCGCCACATTTCCACCCAGGCATCCTGCGCGGCCTGTTCCGTCCAGACGGTTTCGATGAGCAGGGACGGGTCGAACCAGTCGCCGGCCCCATCGCGGTAGAAGGTGAAGTCGCTGCGCCCCGGCCCGGTGCGGAAGGAGATGACGGCATACAGCCCGGCGCGCCCGGCCATCTCCAGCAAGGAATCGAGATTGGCCTGCGCCCCTTCGTCCAGGACGTAGGGCGGGCGTTCGGTGAACAGGCCGGGGATGGAGAGATTGACGTAATTCGCCCCTGCCGCCGCCAGCCGGTCGAAATCGGATTGGGCGTAGGGCGGGCCGATGTAGCCATTGCCGAGCAGGTCGCCGTCCAGGTCAGGGACGCGGATGCGCTGCCAGATGTTTGCCCCGCGCAGTTGCGCGCCGTTCGTCCAGAGATACCATTTGTCCAAAGTAAAAGTAGAGGTTGGCGAAGGGGGAACACTAGTCAATGAAAAGGGCGAAGTGACGGTTGCTGTATGCACAGTCGGAGACGATAGACTTCCCGGCATCGTATATGATGGCGTCTGCATAGGCAAGCAAGCAGAGAGGGCAAATATTACAAGCACAAAAGATACAAACTTCATCATCTGTGATCTCGGTCTGTAACTCATGCCGCCCAACGATAGGCTTCACCCGCTGCGCCGGAGCGCTGCGCTTCGCTTGCGCTCCGGCGCGGTCGGGTGGAAGCCGTTGTTGGGCGGCACGGTTTACTGCCGCAATATGAGCGGCAGATACAAGGTGTAGCGGATCGTCCCGCCGCCCCCAAAGCCGCCGGCCAGGCCCCAAAAGCCGCCGGCCAGGGTATAGTTTTCGCCCGACACCGAGCCCGCGTCTGGTTGACCAATCGTCCCACCCACGCTGTACACGCCGCCACTGCTGAAGGTGTGCCCGCCGCCGTCTATCGTGTTCCATTCCAGGTTGTACCCGCTGCCAGATTGGGCCAGGACAACCGCCGGGAGAAGCAGCAGGGCAAGGCACAAAGCCAGGCGGACCGAAGTTTTGGGAACGCTTATTGAGGGGGACATAGCTTTCCTCCTTCGCCCTTACGGAACTTGCAAACAGGAGATATAGGCCTTGATCCACCAGTTGCCACTTACCGTCACCCTGGCGTAAGTGCACATCCATGCGTCTGGACCAGCAGGCATTGATCTTGTCAACACAAAGTTGCTACCGAAGGCGTATTCAGTTTCACATCCGCCGCCAACCCGAATCCAACCCGTCGAACATTGGGCAGCGCAATCCCCATTCATATCGCCAGAAGACCTTTGGCAGAACGATTCCACTGTAGTCACTGTCGGCTGTGCGCAAACCACCGAGCCGTCGGCATTGATGGATTTGAGGTATTGACCTGCCGGGCAGGCACCGCTCACGCGGCGCTGAAGGTAGTTGGTATCCGCCGTTAGGGTGACATCGCCGCTCGCGCCGCCGCCGGTTAGCCCTGTTCCGGCGTAGACGGCGGTGATGTCGCCGCTCCCGCCAGAAGCGCACGTCCAGGCGCTGCCGTTCCACTGGGCTACCTGACCATTGGTACAGGTTTGCGGCAGTTGGTAGGATGTGGCAAGGCTGAACTGGTTGCCGCTCAAGGTCATCCCCGTCCCGGCCGTGTAGGTGGTGTTGTCATCTGGCTCACAGGTCACCGTGCCGTCGGCGTTGATGACGCGGATGGCGTTGCCGCTGTTGCACGACCCGGTCACCCGCGCCTGAATGAGCGCAGTGTTGACGCTGAACTGATTGCCACTCAAGGACAGCCCCGTCCCGGCCGTGTAGGTGGTGTTGTCATCTGGCTCACAGGTCACCGTGCCGTCGGCATTGATGGCTTTGAGATATTGACCTGCCGGGCAGGCGCCGCTCACGCGGCGCTGAAGGTAGTTGGTATCCGCCGCCAGGGTGACATCGCCACTCGTGCCGCCGCCGGTCAAGCCCGTCCCTGCAGTGACGGCGGTAATGTCACCGTTCCCGCCCGCAGCATCGCACGTCCAGGCACTGCCGTTCCACTGGGCTACCTGACCATTGGTACAGGTCTGCGGCAGTTGATACGAAGGGAGTAGACTGAATTGATTCCCGCCCAAGGTCATCCCCGTCCCGGCCGTGTAGGTGGTGTTGTCATCTGGCTCACACGTTACCGAGCCGTCGGCATTGATGGCTTTGAGATATTGACCGTCCGGGCAGGCGCCGCTCACGCGGCGCTGGAGATAATTGGTATCCGCCGCCAGGGTGACATCGCCACTCGTGCCGCCGTCGGTTAGCCCGGTTCCGGCGTAGACGGCGGTGATGTCGCCGCTCCCGCCAGAAGCGCACGTCCAGGCGCTGCCGTTCCACTGGGCTACCTGACCATTAGTACAGGTTTGCGGCAGTTGGTAGGATGTGGCAAGGCTGAACTGGTTGCCGCTCAAGGTCATCCCCGTCCCGGCCGTGTAGGTGGCGTCGTCGTCCACGCCGTCGGCAAAGCCCTCCGGCACACCGCTCAGCCCACTCCAGGGAGCGCGCCGGGCGTAAGCGGCGTAGGGCGCAGCGGTGAGCGGCTGGCGCGGTGTGAGGGTGGTGTACGCGCCGCTACTCGTGCCAGGGCGCACGCCAATCTCCAGGTAGAGCGCCGTGCCGTCAAAGACGTCCCCAAAGTCCAGCGTCACGGTGAACAAGCCATCGCTCACGTTTACGTCGTCGCGCGTCACCGTGCCGCCGACCTGCGCGCCAGCAGTCGGGTCGTCGTAGAGCGCAAAGGTGAAATCATACGCGCCGTTGGCGGGCGCGCCGCCGTCGGTCAGGCGGCCCTGATAGGTGAAGCCCGTCCCCATGGCGGCCTGCGGAGACCGCCCCTGGGCTGCTACAACGGATACGCCGAGTAGCATCACTACGATAAAAGCAACGGAAACGGTTCTGTTCTTCAAGGTTGTTGCTCCTGATGTAGGTTATTTGTCTGATACAGTCGCCCAACGAGACGCCGCTCAGCCGCGCCGCCGAAGGCGGCGTCGGCTGGAGCGGCGGGTTGGGCGGCCTTGCCCGACTACGGTTTGGAGTCTTTGAACACCAACAACAGATATAACCGCACTGGCGGGATGCCAAAGTGCTGTTCGGCGTATAACCCCGCCCGATCGGTTACCCGCAGTACGACCTGGTTGTTGCCAAAATCCAAATCGGGCCGTGACGGCGTGCCGGAGAGCGTCGCCGTGCCGTCACCGTGGTCCACGAGCGTCAGCCAGGCCGGGAGTGTGGGCGCGGTGATGGTGAGCGCGTCGCCGTAGGGCAGGTCGGGGTCGGTCGTGGCGACGGCGTAGGTGTAGAGCATACCCGCGGTGGCCGTCGTGACCGGCGCGCTGGTGAAGAAGGGTGCGTGGTTGACGTTGGCGACGGTGATGGTGAAGGCCTGCGTGCCGGTCAGCCCGCCGGAGTCGGTCACCTGCAGCACGACGGCGTGTTCGCCCACCTCGGCGTTGGTCGGCATGCCGGAGAGCGTCGCCGTGCCGTCGCCGTGGTCCACGAGCGTCAGCCAGGACGGGAGTGTGAGCGCGGTGATGGTGAGGATGTCGCCGTAGGCCAGGTCGGGGTCGATCGTGGCGACGGCGTAGGTGTAGAGCATACCCTGGATAGCCGTCGTGACCGGCGCGCTGGTGAAGAAGGGTGCGTGGTTGACGTTGGCGACGGTGATGGTGAAGGCCTGCGTGCCGGTCAGCCCGCCGGAGTCGGTCACCTGCAGCACCACGGCGTGTTCGCCCACCTCGGCGTTGGTCGGCGTGCCGGAGAGCGTCGCCGTGCCGTCGCCGTGGTCCACGAGCGTCAGCCAGGACGGGAGTGTGGGCGCGGTGATGGTGAGGATGTCGCCGTAGGGCAGGTCGGGGTCGGTCGTGGCGATAGCGTAGGTGTAGAGCATACCCGCGGTGGCCGCCGTGACCGGCGCGCTGGTGAAGGACGGCGCGTGGTTGACGTTGGCGACGGTGATGGTAAAGACCTGCGTATCGCTCAGCCCGCCGCTGTCGGTCACCTGTAGCACCACGACGTGCTCGCCCACCTCGGCGTTGGTCGGCGTGCCGGAGAGGGTCGCCGTGCCGTCGCCGTGGTCCACGAGCGTCAGCCAGGACGGGAGTGTGGGCGCGGTGATGGTAAGGATGTCGCCGTAGGGCAGGTCGGGATCGGTCGTGGCGATAGCGTAGGTGTAGAGCATACCCGCGGTGGCCGTCGTGACCGGCGCGCTGGTGAAGGACGGCGCGTGGTTGACGTTGGCGACGGTGATGGTAAAGACCTGCGCGCCGGTCAGCCCGCCGGAGTCGGTCACCTGTAGCACCACGGCGTGCTCGCCCACCTCGGCGTTGGTCGGCGTGCCGGAGAGCGTCGCCGTGCCGTCGCCGTTGTCGGTCAGCGTCAGCCAGGCCGGGAGGGTGGGCGCGGTGATGGTGAGGATGTCGCCGTAGGGCAGGTCGGGGTCGGTCGTGGCGATAGCGTAGGTGTAGAGCATACCCGCGGTGGCCGTCGTGACCGGCGTGCTGGTGAAGAAGGGTGCGTGGTTGACGTTGGCGACGGTGATGGTAAAGACCTGCATATCGCTCAGCCCGCCGCTGTCGGTGACCTGTAGCACCACGGCGTGCTCGCCCACCTCGGCGTTGGTCGGCGTGCCGGAGAGGGTCGCCGTGCCGTCGCCGTGGTCCACGAGCGTCAGCCAGGACGGGAGTGTGGGCGCGGTGATGGTGAGGATGTCGCCGTAGGCCAGGTCGGGGTCGGTCGTGGCGATAGCGTAGGTGTAGAGCATACCCGCGGCGGCCGTCGTGACCGGCGCGCTGGTGAAAAAGGGCGCGTCGTTGACGTTGGCGACGGTGATGGTGAAGGCCTGCGTGCCGGTCAGCCCGCCGGAGTCGGTGACCTGTAGCAGCACGGGATGGTCGCCCACATCGGCGTTGGTCGGCGTGCCGGAGAGGGTCGCCGTGATCGTCCCCGGCGTCCAGTCCAGCGTCAGCCAGGCCGGCTTGGTCGGCGCGGTGATGGTGAGCGCGTCGCCGTAGGCCAGATCGTCATCGTCGGCGATGATCTCGTAGGTGTACGGCACGCCGGCCCGCACCTCGCCATCCGGCGGCCAGGTGATGAAGCGCGGCGCGTCGTTGCGGTTTTTCGCCAGGAGCGTGAACGGCCCGGCCTCCGTCTGGTTGCCGGCGCGATCCACAACCCGCACGGTGATGGTGTGCACGCCCGGCACGGAAAAGTCCAACTGCGGCACGCCGTGCCAACGTCCGTCCGGGAAGCGCACCAGGTCGGTCGTCCACAGGCGGCCGTCCGGCTGTTCGATGTGCAGATCGGCCCAGGCCAGCGCCGCTTCGCTCAGCGTGCCGGTAAAGACCGGCACCGCGTCGGTGATGGGATTCCAGTACCAGGAATTGAAACTCCAGCCTGTGTAGTCCTCAAGCCAGACCTCGGTGAGGACCTGCGTGACGGTGAGGCGCGGCGCGAGTGTATCCACGCGCAGGGTGCGCGTCAGCGGCTGCGAGCGGTTGCCCGCGCCGTCCACGGCGTAAAAGCGCACCGTCTCGGTCACGCCTTCGCCCGTCACGCCGATGGTGTAGGGCAGCCACCAGTTGTCGCTTGTCTGCGGCGAGGGGATGAGCGCCCCATTGCTCTGGCAGGATTCGGCGCCCTCGTCCTCGCGGCAGGCCAGCACGCCGGCCACGCTCAGGTCGTCGGTGATGATGCCGTAAAGGTTGATCGTCGGCCAGTTCAGCCCGCCAAAGATGCTAGTCTGAAGCAGATTTTCGGTGTACGCATCCAGCGCGATCTGCGGCGGGGTGAGGTCCACGGCGACGGTGATCGGCTCGCTCCACGCGCTCCAGTTATCCGCCGCGTCCTGTGCGCGTGCTCGCAGGTGGAATTGCGCGCTGTCCGTGCCGGCGTCCCAGGTGCACGTCCAGGCATAGCCGCCCGCGTAGGGACAGGTGAAGGTGCGCGGACTGCCCGTCGGCAGGGGTTGCGCTTCCAGTTGCAGGCGGGCCACGTCAGCGTCATAGTCATAGACCCAGCCCCTGACGGTGTTGGTGAGGGGCAAGGCAAGCGCCCAGTCCAGTTGCGAACTGACCGGCAGCGGCTCGACGATGCGCGGCGCCTGCGGCGGGGCGTTGTCCACCGCGTGGTGCACCCAGAACCACTCAAAGGGCCGATGGGTGGCGTCGTCCACCGTTAGCATCAGTTCGGCGGCGTTGGGGTTGAGCGCGGTGTTCACGGTTGCCGTAATCGTCAGCGTTGCCACCTGGCCCGGTGCAACAGTCCCCAGGTTGTAGGGGTTTGGCGTGCCAACCCCTAACGCCCCGCGCGCCGTGGCGGTGACGACTACGCCGGGCATTGCGCCATTGCCGCTGTTATGGATCACGATGGTATAGGTCACCGTCTGCCCGTTTCCCACCACGCCCGACGCTACGCCGGTGATGGGATGGTCAATGCTGCCGTCCAGGTCGGCGTCAATCGGCTGGCCGGGCGTGAGCACATCGTAGCGGTCGCTTTGCAGATAGCCGACCACGCCGCCGCGCGGCTGCGCGTCCACAATGATGGACGGAACTGCGCCGCTGTAGCGTCCGGCGTTGGGCAGGATGCCGGCCGGCAGGCTGTCAAAGGCCAGGGCTTGCGTCAGCGTGAGGGCGTGAATATCGCCCACGCGCGCCAGCGGGTTCCAGTCGGCGGCGCAGTTGAGCGGGTTGAGGTCCGGCGCGCCGACGAGCAGGCAGGGCAGCGCGCCGCTGCTGTATGCTTCGTTGGCGACAAAGGCCGCGATCTGCAGCGGGTTGCCGGCATTTGTGCCCAGCGCGCCCAGCGGGATATAGAGGTCGGTGCGGCGCGAGATTTGATCGCTCGTCAGGCGGTAGACCGGCGGGCCGGCGGGCGTGGGCAGGGTTGTGGTGAACATTGTCGTGGTGATCCACGCGCTGCCGTTCCACTGCTTGATGACAGCCGTGGCCGCATCGCGCACGTGGACAAGGTAGTCGGCCTCAAAGGGCAGGGTCACGGCTACAGCGTCCTGCCATCCCTGAGGCGGATAGGGTTGGTCGGCGGCCGTCGTGCCGCCGGCTTGCGTGTCAAAGTAGAACCACAGGTCGCCGTGCACGCCCCAGTCGCCATCCTCGGCGATCCAGGTCAGTTGCAGCGCGTCGGCGTTCCACGAGCCGTGGAGCCGATGTACGCCCTGACCGCTGCGCTCGCGACTGAGCAGCGATGCGCCGCTTTCCAGCCAGTGCGAGTACCAGATGCCGTCCGCCGCTGCGCCGATCAGGTCGGGCGTGAAGGGCGAATCCACCAGGTACGGCCCGAAAGTCTGCACGCGCGCGTTGCCCAGGCCGTCGCGAATGACCAGGTGAGCGTAAGCCACCTGCGCCTCGCCGACGACTTGCTCGTGGCGGCGCGGGGCGTCGGGCGCGTAGCGCTGTAGGGACGCAAGGCCTTGCGCATCCACCGTGACCGTGGGGCTGCTCGTCCAGCCGACATAGTAGCCCTCGATGCCGCTGCCGTCACTGGCCGCGTCCCATTCCACGATGAGCGGGCGGTTTGCCTCGCGGACCACCGGGTTGGCCCACGAAAGCGGCATGCGCTGACCCAGGCTATCGGTGTAGGACAGGGTGACGGTCACAGGCTCCGGCGGGAAGAGGTCCACGACGATGGTCGGCGTAATAACCGTCGTCCGGCCGGCGAGGTCAGTGGCGCGCACGGTGATGGTGAACGGTTCGCCGGCCGGCGTGGTCATCGCCAACTGCCACCCGCACGCTGGGCAGGGGTTGGCGTCCAGTTGGGCGACCGCAAGGGTCGCCCCTACCTCTACGCGGGCGATGCCGCTGTCGTCGCCGGCGCTGCCGGTGAGCATAAAGGCGTTGAAGCCGGACAGGGCGTGCGTGGCCGTGTAGACTACGGGCGCCACCGTGACCGTCGGCGGAGTCGCATCCACGATCACGCGCACCGGCGCGCTCTCGGCGGTGTCGCCGTTGCGGTCGCGGACCTGGGCGCGCAGTGTGTGCAGCCCTGCCGCCGCCGTCCAGGTGTGCGTTTCGCTCGCTTCGGTCAGGCCGGGGCCATAGGTCCAGGTCTGCGCAGGCGTGTCGTCTATGCTGAGGGTGAGGCTGTAGACCTCGTGCAGGGCATAGCCGCTCACGGTGATCGGAACGGCGCCCGGCGCGACGATGGTGTTATCCGCCGGCGCGTTGACGGCGGCAAAGACCGGCACGGCAGGCCAGACGTTCAGGATGACCTCGCCGGTCGCCCCCGCGCCGCGATTGTCCTCCACGCGGTAAGTGAAGCGATCCTGCCCGGCGAACCCGACGGTTGGGGTATAGGTAACCGTGGGGGCGAGATTGATCTCGCCCTCCGGCCCGTCCAGCAGCGTAAAAGTCAGCGGATTGGCGTTGGGATCGCGCGCCCCCAGCGTAAAGGTGGTCGGTGTGTTGTGCGCCACCTGCACGATCTGCACCGTGGTCGTGGGCGGATGGTTGATGTCCAAATCCAGGCTCAGCGTCCAGAACAAGTGATCGGGCGCAGTATGGACTGTCTCCAGGTCGCTGCCGTCCAGGTTGGCGCGGCGCAGCGTGACCGTGTAAGGGCCGCTGCCGTCCAGCGTGGCAAAGTAGAGTTTGCCTCCGCCGCTGTCCACCGCCAGGCTGGCAAGCGCCAGGTAGAGGTTGGAGGGCACGACCAGCGTCGCTTCGGTGTAGGTGTGCGCGCCGCTCCAGGCGGGCGGATAGGGGATGCGCAGGATGCCCCGTCCGCCGTCGGTACGCTCGCCGACCACATAGAGCATCCGCGCCTGTGGGTCAACGGCCATCCCGTTGTCCAGCAGCGTCTGCACGATGGGCTGCCCCAGTTCTTCAATCGGGTCCATATACCCGCTCTCGCCGCTTTCGGCGTAGAAGCGGATGCGCCCGCCGACGTTTTCGGCCACAAAGACCACGCCGGCAAAGGGATCGGCAGCCAGTCCCACCGGGTTGCTCAGCGCAGTGGTCAGGGTGACTACGTCGCTGCCGTCCAGGTTGGCGCGCAGCAACGTCCGCGTTCCGCCGCCAGCCTCCAGCCAGTAGAGATGGTCGCGCGTGGGGGCGATGGCCCGAATGTCGCCGCCGATGGTGCGGGTGATGATCTGTTCGGGGTCGCTGCCGTCCAACCCCAGGCGCCAGATGCGGTCATCGCTTGCAGTGGGCAGCGCCGCATACAGCCGTTCGCTGTGCGGATGTACTTTGAGATTCTGGTAGCTGTAGAGGGTATTTTGTCCCAGCGCCAGGAGGTCGAGCAGGTGCGTATGCGCTGCCGTGTTCAGGTCCAGGCGATAGAGCGCGCCGTCGTTGTTGGGGCTATAGTTCCAATAGAGGCCGCGCGTGTTCGGCGGCTCGGGCGGGGGCGCGCTGAGCGTGGCGACGTGGCCGTAGCGGTCGTAGGCGGTCACCGTCGGCGGCGTCGTCACATAGCCGGGCACGCTGCACTCGCCGTACAGTTGATAGAGACGGGTGGTCTCGCCAAAGATTTCGCGCCACCAGGCGGTGTCGTAATAGTAGGGGCGCAACGCCGCTGCGCCTCCAGGGCAGGGGGATTGCAGCCCCTCTTCCACCAGGTTAAAGTCGTTGACCCAGACGCGATAGCGGGTCTGGGCGGTGCTGCCCACGCCGGTGTAACTCACGTCCAGGGCGATGCGCGGCGCGGCGGTGTCTATCTCGCCGCGCCAGGCCGCGCCGGTCAGCGCATTGCCCAGCACGTCGGCGGCGCGCGCATCCAGCCGGTAGAGACCCTCCATAGCACAGGATGAATCCTGTGCTACGCAGGGCGTGTATTCCCAGGCCGTGGCGAGCACGCCCGCGCCGCTCTGCGCCAGGGTGCCGGCCTGCCAGTCGGCCTCGGCGAGTTCGGCGCGGAAACGCAGGCGCGCCTCACCGGTCGCCTCGTTGTAGCGCAGGCGCAGCGGATGGACGCCGGCGCCCAGCGTCAGCGTGAGCACGGCGCTGGTCTGGCCGTCGGGCGCGCTCAGGCGCAGCGCGCCGTCCACCCACAGCGCGGCGGTGGAATCGGCGTCTTTGGTGACGGTCAAGGTGTACACACCCGGCACGCGGAAGAGTGCCTCCTGCTGCCATTCGGCGATGAAATGGTCGGCAGTGAGGCCAGGGGCCGGCGCGCCGACGCCCCAGTCCACATCAATTTCAGGGGTGACGGTGTACACGGTCGTTTGCGAGCCGCTCCGGTCGTACAGGCGCCCGCGCCACAGCCCCGGCGCCACGCCCAGGTCGGCCGGCGTCAGGCGCACGTCCAGCGATTGCACGCCGCTGCGCACGTCTCCCATTTCATAAACCGTGCCGGTGAAGGGCAGACTGCCGGTGATGGGCTGTGGCGGCGGGTAGAGCACCAGCGTACCCGAGATGACGGTCACTTCGCTGCGCGGCGGTTGCTGTACCTCCACGCGCGGGGCCGTGCCGTCCACCTGATAGGCGAAGGCAAAGGCGTCGGCGACATTGCCCACCGTATCGGCGGCGCGCACCAGCGCGGTGTAGACGCCGTTCGGCTCCAGGAGTGGCAGGCTGTCGGCGTCTGCAGCGGACAGGGTGTAGGTGACCACCCACTCGCTGCCGATCCGGGTCGCTGCCTGCCAGCCGGCGCTGTACGGACGCAGGTCCATCTCCACGCTATCCACGCCGCTGCCGGGGATGGAGTCGGGCAGGTTCGGGTCGGCGGCGGTGAAGCGCAGGACCAGTTGCCGGCGGCCATCCTCCAGCGCGATGGGCGCCAGCACCGTGTACGGCGCGATGACGGCGTTGACGGATGGCGGCGTGCCGTCGGCGTAAACGGCAATGCTCTGCTCGGATTGCGACGCCGCCGACTGCACGTTGCCCACGGCGTCGGTCGCGCGCACCCAGAGGGTGTGGATGCCCTCGGCGGCGGGGATGGGGACGGCGGCGCTCCACCGTTCCCGCCCGTTGGCCGTCTGCCACGCGTCGTTGTCGGCGCGCGCCTCCACTCGTGCGATGTACGAGGTCGGGTCGCTCGCCGTGCCGCCGATGACCACGCTCTGCCCGGCGGGCAGGTAGGCGTGCACCGTCGGCCAGGTGATGGCGGCAGTGGGCGTATCGGCGTCTACGGTGACGGTCAACTCTGCCGAGGCGGTCAGGTCGCCGGGCAGCCGGCTGCCATCGGGGTTGATGCCGGTGGCGCGCAGGGCGGCCTGCAGCGCCGTGACCTGCGTGGGGGCGGAAAGGGCCACATGCGCGCCGCTCTCGACCCGCACTTCCGCGCCCGGCGCCAGAGGGGGGTTATTGCCGAACGTCCAGACCGTCGCGCCGCCGCCCAGGTCGGTCGGGCGGGTGAGGGTGAGCGTCCCCTGCGCCGAGATCTGATCCATCGTGTTGCGCACGGTGGCCGTGATGGCGAGGGACTGACCGCGCGCCAGGTAACCGTCGGCGTCGTTGTGGGCCAGCGTAACCGCCAGGCCAAAGGGATTGTAGACCTGCGGGTGGAAGGGGTAGGCCGCCGGGTCGCTCAGGTGCAGCGTGCGCTCCAGCCGGTCGCTGATGCCGTCACCGTCGCTGTCGGCGATCAGCGGGTTGGAGGTGACGAGCGTGGTCCGCGTGGGGGTCGTGCTGTAGGTGAACGTCCAACCCCGCACCTCTTCGAAATCGGTCAGGCCGTCGCCGTCGGTGTCGGTGCGGGTCGGATCGGTGCCCAGGCGCAGTTCCTCGGCGTCGCTCAGGCCGTCTCCATCGGTGTCGGCGGCGGTCGGCGAAATCGGCGAGCCGCTCTGCTGCCAGCGCAGTTCGATCAGGTCGGAGATGCCGTCGCCGTCCCTATCCCACAGCGCGTCGTTCGGGTCGTTGCCGCCGCGCGCCGCCGCGAGCAGTCCGTCGCCGTCGCCATCGCGCAGAGGCGGCAGGTGGGGGTCCCAGGTCCAGGCCACAAATTCGTCCAGCGTGGGTGGCAGGACATCCAGCACCAGGTTGATAGGGAAATCCTGATTGGCCTGCATCTGATTGATGCTGCAATTGGCCTGCGTCTCGGTAGAGAGCCAGCACTCGGCAGTGGGCAGGGCGAAAGCAGTGGAGAGCCATAGCACGTGCTGGCGGTTGAGGCCGGTGGTCAATTGGATCGCCTGCGTGCTGGAGATGACACGGTCGGCGCGCAGGGCGTACAGGCGATACGTAGTGGTGCGCCAATCGTTATAGCGCACCTCGCGGGTGTACTCTGCCTGGCCGAAACTATGCCAGTCGCCCCACGTGTTCCTCATCTCGTTCAACTGCGCCTGACCGACGTTTTGGGTGAACGGCCCTAACGCATAGCGCAGGGCGACGCTGCGCTGCGTGGTCTCGTTGGGCGCGGAGGCCAGGTATTCGTGGAATAAAATCTCGCTGACATCTTCATAGCGCGGCGTCTTGGCCCAGTGGCGCAGGTGCAGGCTCGGTATGACGGCGCTGCCGCCGGTCAACATCGGCTGCGCGCCGCCGACGGGCAACAGGTCAATGCCGCGAATGTTCAACAGGTCGTTGCCGGTTTCGGTCACCACGCCGACGCGGTAAAAGGCGCGCCGCAGGAACGAGTTGATGGAACCGGCGATGCTGAAATGGCAGGCTGCATCCCACAGGCCGGTCTGACACAGGGCAGTGGCGACCAGGTCAATGAGCGCCAGCACAGACAGCGCAATCCCGATGACCGCCAGAATGGCGCCGAAAATCCAGCCCTGCGGGCCGGCTCCCAGGCCGGCGATGATCAACGCCAGGAGGATGCTCTCGGTGACCAGGAGCACGAAAATATCGGCGACCGTCTCGGCCAGCAGGATGTGGCCGGCGACGCTACTAATCGCCACCGTCCCGCTCAGGTAGACGTAGAGCAGAAAGGCGATGCGCGCGGCGACTTGCAGGATCAACCCGATCACTTCCAGCACCAGCATCGCTTTGGTGATGGCAAAGGCCGCCGTGGCGAATCTGCTCAGCGAGGCGATGATTTGATGCGTTTTATAGATGGCGTAGAGCATCTTGCCGATTTGAATCAGCAGCGAGACGTTCTTGATGAGCATATAGACCACAGAAGTGATCAGCGAAAGGCCAACACCGGCGACCACTTTGGTCCACGTTGGGCCGCCGAGTTGGGCGGCGATGAATGAGGTGATGAACACGGCGGCGACCGTCACCAGGATGAACACCACTACCAGCACGGCGCCGACGATGACCAGACCCTTGAAGAGTGAGAGCGCTTTGAGTTTGGCGCCCAGCGTCCCCAGCGCATCCTGCACCTTGCTGACCACGCCACGCGCCAGGTCGCGCGCCGTTTCCGTCGCAGCCTTGGTCAGCGCCGTTTTGAGGTCGCCAAACACCCGGAAGGCGGAGACAAAATTGAACCTGACCAGTGGCCCGATTTCTTCGACGAGCAATTTCCCGATTTTGGTCGTCACCGAGAGCAGCGCGCTGGACGCCGTCCCGCTGAGTTTGATGATCTTGGCGACAATGCCGGTATCGGCGGCAAAGGTGTAGCGCACGATCTGATCGCCCACCTGCACCAGCTGCACCACGCCTTTGTAGAGCGCCAGATAGTACAACTGATAGATGAATTGCTTGCCTTCGGCCTCGCGCTGCGTCTCGCCCGGCTCGATGAGGGTCGCTGCCGGATAGCGCCGCTCAATTTCCTGCCAGTACTCCTCCACGGAGACGGTCTGCCAGGCGGCTTGCGCGGCGTTGTAGCGATAGGGCGTCCACTTGAGGCCGGCGTGGACGCGCACGGCGTTGACCGACGGGCTGGCGAAATCCACCGTCACCTGCGCGCCATTCAAATTCACCGCCTGCGTCTCGGTGGGTAGGGCCGTGCTTTGCAGGTTGATGAGGCGGAAACGCTCCTCGGTGGCAAACAAAAGCGTGGGGGTGATCGGGCGATAGGCGTCAAAAGCGGACAGCGCCGCTGCTACGTCTGTGCTGGCCAGCGCCTCCAGCGCCGCGTCCAGGTGCGCGTAGGTGTGCGTTTCCACCTGAAGCGTGTCGGGAATGGCCCATTGCCGCGTTTCGTTGTAAGGGCCGTTGGTGTCGCGGTCAAAGCGGCGATAGATTTCCCCCACGGTGATGTCGCGTTGTCCGTCACTATAGCACGCGCCCGTGGCCGTGAGCGTGCAATCCTGACCGGAGAGGAAGCCCTCCTCCAACCCCATCGTCAGCAGCGTCAGTTCGCGGTCATCGGCGCGGTCGGGGTCCACCGCCGGGTCTTCGTAGATGATGGCCGCATCCACGCCGTGATCCTCGCGCACGTTCAGGCCGGTCAACTGCCAGGCGTCGGGATAGACCATCAGCACCTGCGTCTCGTTGTAGGTACAGTCGCTGCCGTTGCACGAGTCATTCAGGCCGACCACGGCCCACACCAGGCGCACCTGATGCGGCGCGCCCCACGTCCCGCCCTGGGGACGGTAGATCATCCGCGCCTGAAAGGCCATCTGCGCGCCGGTCGTCGGATCGCTGATCAGTTGCAGGGGCACATAGACCGAACGCCCCTTCCCCGCCCCCAGGCCGTTGACCGCAATGCCATATTGCTGATAAAAGTTCAGATTGGCCATCCGCGCGGGCGTGCTCTCAAAGGGCAGCAGGGCGGGGATGTCGGCGCAGGCATAGTTGGCGTTGAGATGGCGCGGGTTAAAATTGTTCCAAAAATCCTCGTAGAACAGCAACGCGCGCGGTTCACCGAACAGGCTGTCAAAGCGGATATCGGCGCTATTGAACGCGCGGTTCACCTCTGTCCCTTCCACGGGCAGGCGCGCCAGCCGGGTTTCGGGTCGTTCGCACGTCCCGCTGTAGAGGGCCAGGTAGTGTGCCACGCCGCTGCCGTAGCCCGCACGCGAGACGGTCCCGTTCACTTGCACTTCGCCCCCATTGCTGCGCGTCAGCGTCACCGTGCCGGTGAAGGGCGTGCCGACGCGGAAGCGCGGGTCGGTGTATTCGCGCAACGTCAGGTTGAAGGAGGGGTTGTCGGTGGTGACCAGTTGGCTGGGCGTGCCGGGGATATGAATCTCCAGCATCGGCACCAGGCGCACGTCGCCATAGGCGTCCTGCGGGCGCGTCGAGTTGGGGTTCACGTTCTGGAAAGTTTTGCCGTCGCGGTCCTGCACTTGCCCATCCTCATCGCGCGGCCAGTCGCGCGTGGTGAGGGCGTACCACAGGTGATTAGGGTTGGTGGGGCGCAGTTGATACTCCACGTAGAGGTATTTGCCGGCAGTGACGTTGGCAACGCTGAACGCCAGGGGGTTGGTCTGTGAAAAGACCGTCGTCTGCTGGGAGAAGGGCGACAGGTCGTAGCGGTCGGGCACGCCGTCGCCGTCGTTGTCGTCGTCGTAGAGGTCAGGCGTGCCATCGTTGTCGGTGTCCACGCCCCATTCCAGCCCATCGGGCAGGCCGTCGTTGTTCGTATCCGTCAGCAGCGGATCGCCGTACCACCAGCGCCCGTTGTAGAAAAAGCCGGTCACCTCGTCATAGTCGGAGATGCCATCGTTGTCGCTGTCGCGCCCGTCGGGGATGCCGTCCTCGTCCCTATCCACGGTGATGGACAGCGTCCCCAGGCGTTCTTCCTCGGCGTTGGTCAGCCCGTCGCCGTCGTCATCGCCGTCGGGGTTCTGTTGGGGCAACCACAAAGGTTGCCCCGCAAAGGCCGAGGGCGGCGCAGCAGCAGGCAAATTGACGTTCAGCGCGCCCGCGCGAGCGGACTCTAACGGCGAGATGCCCGCCACGGCCAACCTGCCGGCAGGGGAGGGTTCGGCCAGCGTCTCTTGCAAGGCGGTCATCGCCTCGGCGCGGGCCTGTTGCGCCTGCTGACGGGCCTGCGTCACCTGCCGGCGTTCGGCGGCGGCCACGGCGCGCTCCGATTGCGCCGGCTGGCCGAACAGGGCGCTGGCGATGACCAGCACGCTCACCACCGTGCGGATGCGGCGCGAGCGTCCTCCGCGCGCCAAGACCAGCGCGCCCAGCGCAACCAGTGCGGCCGACAGCGCGCGCGTCCCCACTTCCGGCGCGGTGAGCAGGCGGGCCACGCCCAACGCCCGTGCCACCGGTGACGCGGCCAGGCGCACATCGCTGAAATCCACCTGCATCGTCAGGCGCGTCATCCCGCCGTTCTCGCCGGGCAGGTCGTAGGTGAGCGTGTTACGCACGGGAAGTCCCTGCTCATCCACCCACAGTTCGCCCGTCCCCGCGATGTTCCGAAAAGCGGCGGGAAGTTCAACCTCCGCGCCGGGCGGAAGTTCGCTACGGGCGGTCAGGGCGGCGACGGTCCATTCTTGCAGCGCGCGGGCCAGGCGCGCGCCGTCCAGACGATACGGGTAGCGGGTGTAGGGGCGAAGCGCCGCTTCGTCCCCTTCGCCCCTACCTTCCGGCACGATGGTCTCCTGCGCCGCCGTCAGCAGGGCCAGCCAGTCGCCCTGCGGGGCAAAGGCGGCGCTGAAATCGTCCAGCGGCTCCCAGTCCCCATCGGTGCGGATCCAAGTGTGGCCGTTTTCCAGGCGCAGGTCTATCTTACCCTCGCCGGTGAGCAGATTGCCGCCCTGCGTCCAGAGGCTGGCCTCCATTCGCCGCTCGGCGGGCCAGGATTGGCCGGAAAGGTAAAAGCGGTGTCGCTGCCCCACCTGTCCGACGGTGGTCACATCAGCGATGGGGATGCGCTCCTGATCCAGCGTGGCGGAAAAACGGTAGTATTCCACGGCGTCCCATTGGCGCTGCGCATCCGCCAGGGAGGGGGTGGGTGAGTCCCCCCGTGCCGTGCGGTGTGCGCCCACGCCGAGAAGGGCGATCATCAACACAATGATCAGGGTTAGTTTTTTATGCATCTTGGCCTCCGTTATCCGTCCCGGTAGTACAGGATGAATCCTGTGCTACTTCGTTACAGGTATCCGGCGTTTGCTTCTCCAAAAAGACCAGCAGCCCGTCCAGATCGCTGAACCCCACGCGCTCGCCCGTGGCAATGTTCTCTAGCAGCGCGCGGCAGGTCGTCCGTTCCGGCCTGGCGATGCGCCACACGCGCAGGAGGTAGGAAGTGTAATGGGATGGAACACCATCGGCTGACATTGAGCCTCCGTAGCACAGGATTAATCCTGTACTACAATGTACATGAGGGGCGTCAGGAAAACGTCAGGAGGAAGAAGGAACAATAATGCTCTCGCTCATTCGGACTTGCCGCAACGCAGGATATGCCTACAATGTCATCACACACGTGACCGCATCCGAAAAGAACGGCTACGGAAGAGATCGGCATTTGTGAACTCAAAGCGCACGCCGTAGCACAGGATCAATCCTGTGCTACGGGGAGGAAATATGGCTGCTTTTTACCGCCGCAATCTGCCGCACATCCATCCCAGCCATGCAGCCTTCTTCATCACCTTTCGGCTGGCGGGTTCGCTGCCGCCGGAGGTCATTGAACGCTTGCGGGAGGAATTTCAGGCGGAGGAACGGCGGTTGCAACAAACCCTGAGCGGCGCGGCACTGCTGAGCGAACGGTACAAAATCCAAAAGAAATTCTTTGGACGCTACGATGAATGGCTGGATCAAATGGCGCACGGCCCGACCTGGCTGCGTCAGCCGGAAATCGCCCAACTCATTGCGGACGAGATCCGGCGGTTGGATGGCGCGCACTATGACCTGTGGGCCTATTGCATCATGCCCAACCACGTTCACTTGCTGGTGAATATGGCGAGTTTTGATGACGTTGATACCAGAGGGCATCCTTCCGCACTGAGCCGGGCCTTGCATCTGCTCAAAGGACGCACGGCGCGCTACGCCAACCGCTTGCTGGGTCGCAGCGGAAAATTCTGGCAGGACGAAAGCTACGATCATGTCGTCCGCGACGAGGCGGAATTGCAGCGCATTCTCCAGTACATCGTCAACAATCCCGTCAAGGCAGGTCTTGTTGCCGATTGGCAAGACTGGCCCTATACGTTTGTAGCCGTAGCACAGGATTAATCCTGTGCTACGATTAGGAAGAATTCGTGTCGCAGCTCTCGCTCACTTTATTGGGGACACTGGCGATCACCCTGGATGGCCAGCCCGTCGCCGGCATCGAGTCGGAGAAGGCGCGCGCGCTGCTGGTCCGGCTGGCGCTGGAGCCGGAGCGCGCCTTCCGTCGCGAGGCGCTGAGCGCGCTCCTCTGGCCCGAAGCCGCGCCCGCACAGGCCGCGCAGAACCTCCGTCAAGCGCTCTACAACCTGCGCCGCGCCCTCGGCGAAGCCTTTGTGCTGACGACGCCCCAAACCGTGCAGTTCAACGCCGCCGCCGACGTGACAGTGGACGCGCTGACCTGGCGCCGCCTGTGGAGTGAGACGCAGACGCATCGCCACCGCCGCCGCGAGACCTGCCGTCCCTGCCTGGAACGCCTGGCGCAGGCCGTGTCCCTCTATCGCGGCGACCTGCTGGCGGGCTTTGCGCTCAAGGATTGCCCCGCCTTCGACGACTGGCTGGCCGTCGAGCGCGAACGGCTGCACGTGCAGGCCCTGGAGGCGTTGACGCTGCTGGCGAACGCAGCCGAGCGCCGCGGGGACCGCGCGGCCGCGCAGGAGTATGTCCGCCGGCAGCTGGCCCTGGAGCCGTGGCTCGAGGCCGGCCATCGGCGCCTGATGCGCCTGCTGACGCTGGACGGCCGGCGCGCGGCGGCCCTGGCGCAGTTCGAGGTCTGTCGCCGCGCGCTGGCCGACGAGCTGGGCCTGGCGCCGGAGGAGGAAACCCGCGCCCTCTGCGCGGCGATCCGCACCGGCGATCCGTTGCCCGCGGCGCCGCTGCTCACCCTTGCCCCGCCCCCCGACCTGCCGCTGCAACTCACCTCTTTCGTCGGCCGTGAGCGCGAGTTGACGCTGTTGAGCGAGCGCCTGGGCAACCCCGCCTACCGCCTCATCACCCTCACCGGGCCGGGCGGGGTGGGGAAGACGCGGCTGGCCCTGCAGATCGCGGCCGCGCTGGACGAGCAATTCGCCGACGGCGTCTGTTGGGTCCCGCTGAGCGACGCCGCCAGCGAGGCTGACCTGGTCTCGGCCATCGCCCGGGCGCTGCGCCTGACGCTCTCCGGCGCGCAAGACCTGCGCGCGCAACTCTTGCAGGCGCTGCGTCACGACCGCCGCGACCTGCTGCTGGTGCTGGACAACTTCGAGCAACTGCTGCCCGTCGGCGGCGCAGCCCTGGCGCTGGAGCTGCTGCGCGCCGCCCCGCGCCTCACGCTGCTGGTCACCTCGCGCGAACGGCTGAACCTGCGGGCCGAGTCGGTGCTGGCGCTGGAGGGACTGAGCTGCGACGCGCCGCTCTCCGAGGCCGCACAGTTGTTCGTGGAACGCGCCGGACGCGCCCGGATGGACCTGAGCGTGGGCGCGGCAGAGCAGGCGACGGTCGCGGAGATTTGCTGCCTGCTGGAAGGTTCGCCGCTGGGCATTGAACTGGCCGCCGCCTGGGCCGGTGAGATGCCGCTGGCGGGCATCGCCGAGGCCATCGCCGCCACGCGCGATTTCCTCGCCTCCACCAGTCCCGATCTGCCCGGCCGTCACCGTAGCCTGCGCGCGGTCTTTGAAGGCTCCTGGCAGTTGCTTTCTGCGGAAGAGCAGTCCGCGCTGATGCGGGTTGCCGTCTTTCGCGGCGGCTTTCAGGCCGAGGCCGCGCAGCGCGTCGCCGGGGTGAGCACGCCGACGCTCAACGGCCTGGTGCGCAAATCGCTGCTCTTCCTGGACGGGCCGCGCGTCCGCTACGGGCTGCACGGCGACATCCGCTACTACGCGGCGGAGAAACTGGCGGCGCAGCCGTCCACCGCGCAGGAGGTGGCCGCGCGTCACGCCGCGTATTTTGCTGACCTGGTGCAGCGGCGAGAACAGGCCCTGCGCGGACGCGCACAGCAGGCGGTGCAGGCCGAACTGGAACCCGAATGGCAGAACATCCTCGCCGCGTGGCAATGGGCCATCGCCCACGGCGACGAGGCGCTGCTCACCCGCCTGACGCACGGGCTGTTTGCCTTCTGCGAAGCCAAATCCTGGTTCCGCGAAGGTGCGGCCCTCTTCCAGCCCGCTTTAGAGCGGGTGCGCGAAGCGGCCCGCGCCGACCCGACGGCGGCGCACCTCCTCCGCCGCCTGCTGGGACGGCAGGCCGTCTTTTGCCGACAGCTCTCGCAGTACGCGCAAGCGCATCAATTGATTGAAGAGGGCCTGGCCTTGCCGGGCCTGTCCGACGACGAGGAGCGCGCGTTCCTGCTGTATCAAAAGGCCTGGGTGGATTTTTTGCAGGGGCGGTACGCGCAGGCGCGCGTGTGGGCCGAGGCGAGCCTGGAGCGTTACCGCGCGCTGGGGCAGCCGGTGGGCATCGGCGATAGCCTCTCCCTGCTCGGCTGGACGGCCTACGAGTTGGGGAATTTTGCCGCCGCCGAGACCCTCTGCCTGGAGGCGCAGACGCTGTGCGAGCAGGCCGACTATGCTTGGGGCGTGCAGTACGCCATCTACGGGCTGGGGCTGGTGCGGCGCGCGCAGGGGGACTATGCCGCCGCCCGCCGCTGTTTCGAGGAGAATATGGCGTTTTGCGACGCCATCGGCTACCTGTGGGGCGTGGCGCAGGCGCGCATCAACCTGGGGCTGGTGGCGCTGGCCGAGGGCAACGTGGAAGAGGCCGAAGAGCACTTTCAGAAGAGTCTGCTCATTGGCGGGCAGATCGGCAACGAATGGGTCAACGCGCAAAGCCAGAAGGGCCTGAGCGCCGCGGCCCTATCGCGCCGCGACCTATCCACTGCGCAGACCTTGGCGGAGCGCAGCCTGGCGCTCTATCAGGCGATGCAGGACCGGGACGGGATAGCGGATAGCCTGCTGCTGCTGAGCCAGATCGCGCTGGCAAACGGCGACCTCCCCGCCGCCCGGCAACGGCTGGAGCAGGCCGAAGCGCACATCCAGGCAACAGAAAACGGCTTCCGCGCCGCCAGGGCGCTGGTTCAGCGGGCGGGCATCCTGCTGCGGGAAGGGGAAACTGCGCAGGCGCGGGCGCTGCTGGAGGAAACGCTGCGCCATCCGGCCTGCGAGGCGTCCATCCACGAGCGGGCTATGGAGGCGCTGCGTGGAGCCGGCTACCTTGCCCCGCCTGCCGAAAGCGACATTCGTCACAGAACACCTGAGTGGAAGCCATAGTTGCCCCCTACGCCCAGACCTGAGCTGGATGAGTAGGGAGGAAGTGCAGTTTTATAGACAAATCAAGTAAACATTGTACAATATAGGGTATGTCAAGAAAACGTACCCTATTTAC